>Ga0307509_10002079_pt1 | contig 32983 bp, 39 predicted proteins | sample 10_EM_MG_FD_202245 | JGI IMG/M metagenome (GOLD analysis project Ga0307509, IMG submission 202245) | Populus trichocarpa ectomycorrhiza microbial communities from riparian zone in the Pacific Northwest, United States - 10_EM | ecosystem: Host-associated > Plants > Roots > Unclassified | place...
TGGCTGCCATTGACATAGAAATTCTATGAGCCACGTTCGCCAGACTTACCCACAACCCCCTGTACATGCACATAGGTCCGCCAGACAGTCCCTGGAATGGTTGGATCGAGGAAGGATAAGAATGTGTCTGTTCTCTTCTCCCTTCCTTTTCTCTTCTCCAGCTTGTCCATTTGACCTTTGCCCAAAAAACCTTCTTCCGTATGTTCTGGAAGTTCGCGCGTATTGGGGAGCGACTGTCCCCGTACGTTGGTATTTGCTGTGTGATTAGGGCTGTGAGTGGATTGATTCCTGTTTTGCTGAGTGAATGGAGATGGGATAATGGGACTAATTTGGAGGGTGATGGTGGTTCTTGGTTGTTAATTTTGTTTCTTAAGAGTGCGAGCAGGATTATTTTCTTTTGTGAAATAAATAAGATACGAGGCGCACTACAGCATTCAGGGGGGTTTCTTTTGGCGATTTGATTCACCGATTGAGAAGGGCACTGCTGGAATTATCCGTGTACTCGTTCTGAATAATAATCGTTGAGGGTTGCAAGATAAGAAAAGGAGCCTAAGACTCGTGAATCTAGTTCTACTTGAGCGGATTATTCACCACTTCGCGAAGAGTCCCAGATTGTAGGACCTCCCGACCAACCGTACTCTATTATCAGGTTGAAATATTATATACAGGGCTTTTAAATATCCATCACTCCATCATTGTGGCTCAAACAAACTCAAGCGTGTCACCTATATCCGTACACCCGTACACATAACCCTGACCCTCTTGCTCCAATGACCCTCTCCAGCTTATAGCATCCCACTTGGAGAATATCACACGCCTTCGGCTGCTCCGTAACCCTCCACTCGCCAATGCTCAGCCTAATAAAGCCACTGGCGATCTCGCGGTAGAAAAGAGAGTTATCTGGCAGCCCGTAGGATTCCACGCTTGTGACTGCGCAGATGTCGTAGCGGAGGAAGTGGTGCCCTCGCCCACTGTAATGAAGATCCGAGTGACGGCCTGTGAAGAAATGTGACCAGGCGCGCACAACGAAGGAGACCGGCGTTTCTTCCGAGATGGTACCAACGGAGATAGGGATGCTGTGGAGGTGGTTCCGCATTTGGACGAAGTCAAAGTAACTCGGTATGAAGATTAAAGTACTTGTGGAGGAGTTTTGGGGGAGTGAGGGTAGAACTGCTTTTGTGAAATAGTTGAAGCGGGTGTCTGGGTCTGCGGCTGAGGTTGGGGGATCTATTCTTGTGAATGTCTGTAATATGATAGTTAGTGAGAGGAACTGTTGTGTTATGAGTGGGAGGGGACATTGCCTGTCGAACTTGAACACCCCAATCAATCATGGACCCTGCATACTCTTACTTGAGTCTTCACTTTCCCGGCAGCATTTAACATACTCTGAATAAACAACTTCAGAATCTCCGGTGCCACAACCCACCGAGCACCAACGCCTGTCTGAAGTATTTTGCATTAGTGTCTGAATACCAGTTCCGTACACGCTCAAAGTCACAACCATGCGGATCCTTGGGTATCAATTGAGGTGTTTGAGGCTATGCTCTAGGTGATCCCAATTTTGCATAAGCAATGTGTCGGCTTGATCCACCACCACCAATTCTATACTGGAGAGCAAATCGTAGTTGCACTTTTTTGTCGGACTCATCACTAATAGTCGTACTCAACCCAAGCGGTGAAGCGAGGATTATATCAGAGTAGTAGAATTGACTAAAGTACTTGAGAGTTTTCTGAGTTAATTTTAAGCCTAACCTAAAGAGGTCGTCGTAGTTTCCGAGAAAGAGAGCTCGGAAGTCTTCAGGGTTGTTGGGGTTAATCTGCTCGGCATCCGGGGGTATGTATAATGTATCTTGTGAGCGTTGTTTATTTTCCTAGAATAGTTGGCAACGTCTTAGGTATTCGAGGGGGTGTGAACTTGTTACTCTGGTTGGGGTATGTCGACTACTGCATTTATTAATTCCACGCAACCGTTTCGTGTTGGTTGATGAAAGGATTTTGGGCTATGTGAAGGGTTGATCTCTGAGCTCTATTTCCTCATCCGTAGCCTTTGCTAGGCGGGCATTGTTCTTTAAGACTTGGTCTTGGGTCGTGAGTTTTGAGTGGTATAAAGACGATCTAGTACTTGGGTGGGACTATACTTTATGACATGATTTAGCGCATGCAAGGAATACATCCTCTGTAACGGTTTAGCATTGCCTAGTGTTCGTTCGCTATATAAAACATCCACATAATTGAAGACCAGCTGCCCTATTGACTTCCGTAGCGACGTTAGCTCTTTAGCGACCAGCTTCTTCTTCAAATTCAGGTCTTTTAGGTCTTCAATCCTTCTTCCACCTGAGGTTTTCTCCGAGCCTCCGGGAATGGATAAGTAGGCATTCCCAAGTAGTCTAGATTTAGGCAGCTTACTATCCTTCCATTCACCTTGTGAAGTGGAGGAGATGGAAGCCACTCTGGAAGGTGAGGGACTCGCAAAATGTGATTCAAATGGGTCCGATGGATCCTCGTTATCTGAGCCTACGGCTATAGCCTCCTCTTCAGGCCCTTCCTCTTCCTCAGGCTCATTTGCGAAATCTTCACTGTCTTCCAAGATGATCCCATTCTCCACGGTTTGCGTGATCAAGTTTTCGGCATTTAGGATTATATTAGTTAGACTCATTGCTCGTTACCAGAGATTGGAGTTGGAGGTTGTAAGGTTTTGCTGGTACTATGTCATTTTCCGATTGCGATTCGGTGTAGTCGCTACCTAAGTCGTCCACAGAGTCGTTGCAACCGCGCAGTTAAGCATCATCTGAAGTTTCGGGATTAGAATCGGGATCTTCAGGTTCCGGAATTCTATTGCGCAATTGTCAGGCAATGGTAAAGTGGTTCGGGCGATAATATATTAGAACTGATTGATAGGAAAAACCTCCTTCTTTGGTCGATTTGCAGTTCTAATTGAGGTTCTTCCTTGATATCTCCCTCCTCAACCACCTCGACCACCTTGACCACCTCTACCGGGTCTACTGCCTGAGCCTCCTCGGATTCCGCCTGTTCCTTGAAACCCCCCTCCACCTCTGCCGTGTCTTCAGGATCCGGGCGGCATGTAAAAAATTCAGTCGATTTTGTTCCACGATTGTTTGTCAGTAACCTCGTTGCAATTGAACAAGGACTAAGTTCTGTAGGTCTCTAATATCAAAAGTCAAGTTCCCGTAAGGGTCGTAAGAGCGGGTAATGGAGAAGTAGGGCTTGCCCTGCCAAGCGCACCCAGCTTTCCAACAATAGACGGTAAGAAAAAAAGAGTTGAAGCCCTGAAAATTGCCCCACCATCAGTAAATTTCATCGAAGCCAAGCAAACCCACCCAGCAGCCACCCCGCTCTCCATAATCACAGACTAATCGGCGTTGCCCAGCATGGTCGACAAAGATTCATACATCTATCTTGCTCAACCTCCTGTCGTCTGTGTTCCACCGGCCCAGGCCACTACCTCGCCTTTGAGTGTTGTTGTTAATGCTCAGGCCCCTTTCTCTATCTTGGACCATTAGTTAAAGAGGAATGTCGATCGGGAGAGGGTTATTGGAAAGCTTTTGGGTGAGGAATGAGGATGGGGCTGAAGTTGAGATTAGAAATTGTTCTGCGGTCGGGCATAACCAGAGTCAAGAACAGGTAGTTCTCCGGAAATGCGCTATTTTATGGAAATTACACTGATTGATGATGTGGTGAAGGTTGAGGTAGATATGGACTTCCACAAGACTGTGTTAGGGGTCCATCTAAAGTCTGATCCCAAGAAGGTCCTCATTGGATAGTACGTTCGAGCAGGATAGATCCTCCTAGGTACTAGGTACCTTTCGATATAGCTAATTAATATACTCAGGTATGCGACCTGACTAGAGCCCAATCCTTTTAGCGCTCTTATCCTGAACCTTTATGCCTCAAATGGTGTTGGAACCTTCCTCCACTCCGCCGTTCATCTTATTATGCCTACCGTCCCCGGTCAGGACATCGCTATTAGGACTTATATATCGTCCGCTTTCGGTGTTCATCCACGCACTTGAGAAGGTTCTTGAGGAGGTTCTGGAAATGTTGAATAGAGTTAGTGAATATGTGGCTAGAGTCATCGTATATTTTTTGCCCTTAGTGTAGAAGTGAGAGGAGCTGCTGACATCTGCACTAGGCTGGCAACACCCAAGCGTCCGTTGCTATTGGGAAGTTCTTGATGAACACGCTTGGTTTGGCACCTAAAGTCTCACCCGTCGACGTCGAGGGGGTGGTGCCAGTGTTCAACACTCATATCCAGGATGCCCTACTTGTGGCATACTTGGCAAACACTATCGGAACCCAGATCGATCTATCCAACAGGTTGGCGACCGCTAACTTCGGAGCCACTACCCCCACTACAGCCGTGGCTGCTGCAAACACTACTGCCACAAGCGCCACTCCTGCAGCTGGTGGAAAATAATAAATAAATCAATATGAAAATGTGTTTCTTTACCGCGAAAAAACAAGTATATCTTCCTCTGGATTGTAGGGTTATACGGCTTCGCGAGTATACCTCCCTTCTGTTTTTATCCATGTTTAAAAATGGGGGCTTTGGCAGGGGGACGGCTGGTGGGTAATGATAAACGTTGGGGAACGGTGATTTCTGTTTGTACAGTATGTATACGCTGGCGCTAGGTCTTGTATTTACTTGGTAATTCAGGACTTAATGTGAATTTTCAGATAATTGTTCTAGCGAGACCGAATGATGTGTTGTGATCGGGTCGGAAACCTTTGGCGGATAAGCGATCGGGAAATGAGGCTCTTTATATCATGGGCTCACTTCAAACCCTACGGGGTATAGCGCCACCCAGGGAAAGCAAAGGGCCCAACCAAAAGAAAAGAATCACAAATTAATAGAGTGCCCACCCCCTCCAACCGTTATTTCCTACACCACTTCGATCGAACAAAAAACGTAAAAGGGAACAGCTCAGGTCCCATTAACTGTGAGAATCTGATCTATACCACAGTACACCCTGCATCCAGCATCAGTCCATCATGCCTACGGACCATCACCAATAAGGTGTATCAAGCAAGTTTATAAACCCTCGCTGTATTTCTCGAAGACAACGGAAATGGGTGAAGGATGCGGGCAGGGAGGTGGAGTACTGTTGGTTTTCTTTGGTTTTCATACGGCTTTTCTTACTTCCTTCAAACAACTATTACTTTTTTCTGAATGGGATTTTCTTTTCTTTTCTTTCACCTTCTTTTACAGGGGGACCCGTGTATTTTTCTTCTTTTTCTTTTTCTCATCACTTCCGCTTTTTCTAAAATGTAGTACAAAATTGGGGATTCCTATTTTATTTTTTCCGTACAGTAAAGAGGATATTTGGAGGGAAGAGGAAGTATCTTGTTTATATTTGTCTACCGATGAAGCGATGCACGATGCACGATAATTGTGGGGTTAGTGGTCTTTTTTTTTTGGGGGGGGGGCTTCTTTTTTCTTTTCCTTTCTTTAACTGTCGTGCACTGTGTAGGAATTAAGTCACATTACCTACGCGGAACAAACATCAAAAACATCTCGCCCACATTGAAGCCTTTACCTTTAATCTGCCTGAGAGATCTTATGTGGGTATTATCAGGAGTTTAGTACTATATATATCCCTTTGAGCCTTGGGTGCTATGAAAAAGAAAAAAAGAATCGCCTCCCAAGCCTGCTCATGCGGCAGCACTCGGCAGGAAATAAACCAGCGAAAGGTGTCCAGGTGGGGGTAGTGTTCGAAAAATACGGTACGTTACCGTACCTTACACGGTTGATACCATACAGTAAATTACGTAAATTACACTAGGCAGATAAAATACCGGAAAACGGCCTCTCCCACCTTAGATCCTGATGTTAGGTTAGGGAATCCTGTCTTCCGCCCTCTGTGTTTATGTCAAGCCGAAGCAACCCAACACACGAAAGATCAGCTAGGCTAAGGTATTCTTGGCTAGGACATGAGCATCGCACTAAGATCCAAGATCATGATAGGGAACTTTATGACGGTCGGCAAACGGCGCCCGGTAAGTTTACCGTACGTTACCGTACGTTACCGTATTATATCGTATGGTCACTTACCGTACCTTACAATTCGAACCCTATCAGAAAGCGAGTGATATGTTATGATGCCGCCCGTGAGCTTGGCACACTTGTGTCGAGCAGTTTTAGGTCTCACTTCTTCGCTTCTGACAATCTACTAACTCTACTTAGTATAGTTTCATTCATAGGATATCACTTGTGCCAGGATTCACTAAATTCCTTGGTATCTTGGCATATTTTCTCACTGGCCAACTCCGTTGGCCCTATACAAAATCACTCCACTTCAAAAGTCAGGATTACATTCACCACTTGGTTTCCCTGAATTTCCTCTGGTAAATATGTTTAACTGATTCTAATCTATCCATCTACCAGACAGATTTCCTCTATGATCCAAAGTGGTTGTGTTGTTGATTATTATATTTATGGTTGTTTTGTGATCGTTGTGGGCAGATTTTGGTTGTCCGGCACCATACATGAAGTAAATTATCGCTTCCTACACTAGAGCATTCCCAGTATTCCTTATCAACCAGCCAATTCCTCCGATGTCCTTTTTGAGTAAACTAAACGCAGGGAAACCCTGTTGGTGGGTCCCACGCAGTAAGAATGAATATCTCCGCCCTATCAAGGGCTACCAATATGACAGTTTTAGACACCAGTATCTCTTTTGTTGTCAAACACCACTTAAATTTATTAAGTATACGGTAATGTAGGAAGCTTGGGAAAGTTAAAAATTAATTACAACAAGAATGGGTGCAAGTTTGCATAGCACATGCGGGAATATAATATTACGGCATGTATTGTTGTAAATTACCCGTAAGTTTGCCAGGCGTGGTTGGCTAGGCCGGAATGAAGAGATATTTAAGATCTTTTCTAACGGAGGCAATATGGAACCCCCCCGCCCCTCCATCATCCCTATTTGAAGACCCAATTTAAATACAGTTAACACATTGTGAATAAGGGTGTTGTGAATCTATCTTGTCTATTCCTTTGTGGCGTTTTCCTGCACATAATAATTCTCCCTATGACGAATATTCCCACACTGGCTTATCTCGGTACAATAGAAAACAGCCACCACCAACGCTACACGCTATATTGCAAGAGCGCGGGAATCCTGACTCGACAGGGTAAGGAAATCCATATAGAGGTTGGGACGGGAAAGTGGCAGATTGGTGCATTCCCATAGTGTACGATTTCCTTTGACCGGAAGACAATATTTGGGGTGGGTTTCTGTGGCGGGCTTGCTCTGGGGGGAAGACGGCAAATATAAGAAAGCGGGGTTTTAAATGGCAGGACGGGTTTGAGAGTGGATAGGGGGAAACAGCACGTAAGCTACCCATGTCGGAATGTGTTAAAGAGGGTGATTCCTCCTCGGTCATGGGGCGTGCTGGCGGTAGCTAATGCTGGGGGCTGTATCATACTAGCGGTAGCTCTTACACTCCCGGGAGGCCACGCTTACTGGCCAAAAATGGTAGGATAGTATTGGGCCTAATTTTTCCAGCCCGCTCGAGTGGTATTTTAAGAGCTCCTTTGTCCTCATTCCAAGCAGCTAGGTGCATTAGTAACAATCTCGTTGGTACCGCAACCCCCTACCTATGTCAAACTAGCTACGATCTCAGCGGTTCTGATGAAAGGCACACAATGTAGGCCACAGGGAAGGGAAGGCCTATCCAAATCAACAGCGCGCATATACACCTTACGTTCTGCCGGGAGGTTTTGGGAGGATAGCTGGCTATTGTAGTTGTCCAGCTGGTTCAACGCGAGTAATCTCGCCCAATCTGAGAGGTCCCATTTTTGCGCGGATTCCCCAGCACTTAGAAGAATTTTCGGGGAAGGGTGGCCTTGGAGGTCGCCGGAGGGACATGTCGGAAGGGCCTGATGTGCTGAGGATTCAGGTCACTCAAGTAGGCTCTGCCATTGTCGAGTGGAGTCGCACCGAGGAACTCGGGGATGAACCCGGAGGTGCTCTTGAAGGGTAGAGTGGATCGATCGGGCAGTGAATCCTCCTGGCCAACCGGAACAGGTTCTTGGAGACCGCTAACGGTGTCCTTATTGAAGGAATATTTTCGATATTGAGATTCGACGACCCTATTTCGACCGCAAGAGCACGGCATGGTTCGCCAGGCTTCAGAGGTCGCGCTACCTGTGGGAGATTCACACAGAGCCGCCAATGCCAAGACTCGATTTTCCCTCACCCCCCTGTCTCATTACCCGGCCTAGCGTTCGGCGAGACGCACCCCCAACCCTAAACCATGCGCATTGGTCGTTGTGCTAAGCTTTTGTCGCCTAAGATAGATTGGGGTTCCCTGCTGATTCGCGTCGATCTTTAGCAGCTCTTGTAGCACTCAGTGTTGGTATAAGGTTTCTTTCTCCTCTCAAATGCTGCCTTCAGCTGACTATAACCTTATTCCCAAGTCCGGTACAACATTGAACTTCATTATACTTGCTTTATTATTTCTCTTGTTTGTATATGCTTTCTTTGAATATCTTTGTTCTTTGTTGCGGATTTCTTTATTGTGGTATCTTGGTGGAAGAAGTAAGCCTGAACCGCCTTACTACATAATTGGTCTTTCCTATCATTCTTGTAATAGTAGAAGTTCGCAAAAATTAATGATCTTGACTGCCTTCTATTATCACTTCTCCATTGAGTCTATCGCGCATTGCAACACTCAGACCACCGACTCATCCGAGTGATATATTATGTCCCTCAACCCCCTCCTAAAAAAACCCCTCCCCGTTGGTGGCTGAAAAATCCGAGTAAAAAGAACACATTTTTGCCATTAACGTAGTGTGAGCTCTCTCTAGACCTCCATCTCAAGGAAAAAAAAAAACCTAGTTCATGACCTACGCATTAGTTTTCAAGTCCCAACCCCAGATACAACCTCTACCACCAAACGCTTTCATATCCCACATGTATTCCAAACCACAGGGCAGCAAACACCCCATTTCTCCATTTTCTTAATCCGATCTGGTGAACAAGAAAAAATTACGGGTTTTTTATTGCTATTGTGCACAATACAGAGTCTTAGACGCCACCGAGCCACTCAAACCGCCTCTCCCGCTTCCATTACACCTCCATATTATTGCATCCACCCTTCCACCCCTCACCAATGAATTTATTCCCCTCCCATTCTCCAGCGCGATCGGATCCCTGTCTCTTTCATTCCATTGGTAGAATGACTGTATAGAGGCCTGGCTACCACTACCCCAGTCAGTCCTCACACACTATGCAGGTATGATATCATACTTCTATCCAGGGAGCATGGTGAAGAAGTATCCTGGTTTCCGGGATGGCGCAAGTAAGCGAAATGCCCACTTTCAAAGGATTTCCTGTGGGATTGCTGGAATGAGGGGGGGGGGTCTGATAGTTTCAAACTGCCACGGGCGGGGGTATACTTGGCGGCAGTCTTAACAGAGCCCAAGGCATAAGCCCTATAGATACTTGGCTGGCCACGCGGGTGTCTAGGAAAAGGCCCGGGGGGGTCATTTGTGGGTTCTAGCCTTTGCCAGCTTCATCCGTGGCATTGCCGTCACCGGCTTCGGAATGGCTTCGGTTTCTCCTCTGCCTCCGATATTATCTGGGCAAACTTGGTATGGGCATTTTGGAAGGAGAGTCGAGAGGGGCCGACTGCATCCTCTAGAGTATGATATTCGCGGTTATAGCGGGCGAAGCGGGCGGTCGCAACCTCGATAACCTGCTGTCTATCAGTTGGGATATGAATAGTAGTTAGTGTTGGGGGTGAATGGCTCACCGGCTATGTCGCAGAGATCATCTGTCTATGTTACTGGAGACTACAAGAAAGATTTCCCTCATTACGTTAAAAAGTCATTATGTTAAAGAGTGGCGAGTGTGGCAGGTGAGATCCAGTGAGCAGGGGCAAAAGCACGAATGTAGAAGGGTATCGTAATCTACAATGGCACCGTGTACCACTAGCACATCTGGTGACCACAGCGCCAACCCCACTCTGAAAATACTACACTTTAAATTCCAATAAGTTTCAAAGTTGAATTTCTGAATACATACCACGAATTAACCTAATACACCACCACGGTCACATGCGCTCCCTGCTGAAAGAGAAGAACACCAAACGTTTGTAGCCGTATCCGCCGGATGCTTCCTTATTCCCTCTTCTGTTTCCACCCCTGCGATCATAGCTCTGCCCCTCATCCGGTCCTGTGTGGAGACCCATATGCGGAAGTGTCATTATCGCGGCTGCCGTACGACCGGCCAGAGGATTGGTAGGAAGATTCTTGGATATCATCGCCACGACCTGAGCACCTGTAAGTCGAGGTGGTGGTACCCTCGCCACGCCCTGATCTTCCGTAGGAAGATGTCTATTATCGTTATCGTATAAGCCTGTGTTGCCTCCATAAGAACCACTATTATCTTTGTCATGACTAGACCTTCAGTAGGATGAAGTTTCCTCGCCGCGGCCTGGTCTTCCGTATGAAAAGGTACCCCGGTCACGGCCGGATGTTCTATAAGAACTGCCTACCTCAGTGCGATTGGCTCTCCGGTAGGAGGAAGAGGTCACCCCCTCATCACAGCCGGAGCTCCCGTAGGAAGGTGTTTGTTCCTCACTACTATAGGAAGGAGTATTTTCCCCCAAGCCGCGAGGATAAGATGGTGGTTCGTTATCGTATTTGCTACGTCCAGCGCCACTATCCCAACCATATGGAGACGCCCTAACGCGCCATAAGAACCAGGCGTACTTCCGTCATTATTACCACGTCAAGAGGAGGAGCCATAAGAGTCTAGAGTATTGGATCCATAGTTTCCGCTGACGGTGCCATAACTATCATTGTTATGCCTTGAGGAGCCATAGGAGCTGGGCCCCTCGTTTGATGGCGAGAGGAGTGACTGGTTCCACTACCGCCATAGGATGAGGTCTCATGCCGATTGCTTTCCGAACCATACGAGGATTGTTGGAGGTTATCTGAATGACGTCCGCTGCTCTGATTGTACGAAGAAGACTCCTTGTTGTTACAACCGGAGCCATAAACTCCGCCAGTGTTGCCATATGAGGAGGGCTCTTGGCGATTGCGGCCAGGGGGGACGCGGGGCGATTCCTTATAGCAACCACCATATGAGGAGCCTGAGCTTTCATCCCCGCCAGAACAGAGCTGTTGATTTCCACTTAGAATGAGAAGCCACACTAGCTCCTTCCGGCATACTCTTATAGCTGTGGCCACATATACGCCCAGGATTGGAGTCCTTGCCTTCGTGATTCTTCCCATTTCTGACACCTTCTCTGCTGAGAGCTTCCTCCAGATGGCGTTTTTGACTCCCGTCCTTCTCTTCCCACCATTGCTTCACGGCCTCAAACATAGCACGCTGGCCTGCCTTGTTCTTGTCTCTCAGGGCTGGGTGATGGAAAACTTGAAGTATCTCGTCGATAATCTGGCGGGGGTCCTTGTTGCTATCGTCCCAGGCGCTAACAATCAAAGGAACGGCAAATGAAACCGCAGCGGAAGCAACTCTTCATGCAACCAGATTGAGAATATTTGTGAAATGATCCTTCGAAACAACGGAGTCAGTTGGATCTGAGTAGTTTTCGTCCTCAAACACTTTAAACTGGGCCCGCTGGGAAGCCGCCAAAACACAGCCAGATCCGGCAGCCAGCTCAACCTTGGTTCTTTCAAGAATAGGCTTGACGTAGGGCGCTAGGATGCTGAAGACATAAATTTGCATACCGCAGGTAAGATTTTCCATCAATGCGCTAGCTTCAGGAATCTTATCGATCCCAGCTTGAAAAGCCTTCATGATCGTATTATGGAACTCCAAAATGGAGAAGATATCCATTACAGTTTGTTCCGTTTGGCGTTTCATCTCTTCCACGTTATATCCAGTGATATCGGTCTTGGGTTGAATTGAGGCTTGTTCCATTTTTTTAGCATTAGAATCGTTTTATAGTCAATCAGCCTCTGAACTAAAATCTCCGCCGATACAGAGAAGAGCCCATGGGATATTGTCAAGTATACCCTTCAGGGTAGAAGTGGCCTCGTTGAATTTGCTGGGATCAGACGCATTACTGAGTTTACTGTCAAGATCCTGGACCTCGGATAGCACTATCTTGTCTTATACCTCGCCTAAAACACTATGAAGGAAATCCGTCATTCCCACCAAAAAAAAAAGAATTAGCAGTTAGCTTGGGCTTTGGGAAGGTTGGGGAATCAGACAAAGAAATGGATCGTACATGTTCCGGTGATTGCCGGGAAAACTCTCCTGCCATTGATCTCAATCTCAGTTACTTCTCCAACATGGGGATAAACCTGAGGCCCAAATTCTCTGAAAGCCAACTCGCAGTAATTAGAATGAGCCGCATAGTCTATAAATTTGTCGGGTCAGCATCGAATGAGGTGAGGTTCAGAACACATGACACACCTTCCAAGCAGTGTAGTCCCGTTCCGAGAAGCCTCAAAGCTTCATACAGATCCACCTCTCTGACATCTCTGCCATACTCTCTGCCCTTCTCAATAGCTTCTTCAAACATTCTTCGAACAAGTTCGGTAGAAGTATCCATACCACGGTCCTCGGATGCGATGTAGGCTTTGAGTCCGGTACGCTCATCAATAACCAACTCCTTGCCCTCATCGCCTAGGCCGCGGAGATGGGAATTGTATTTGCGAGCATCCTCGTTATCAGCTTAGTCCTATAATAGAGAATAGAGAGTTAGGTATGGCACAACGAATAAGTCACAAAGGTTCCGGATGAACCTTTGGGTTGCCAATATGCTCCTCCGGGTGATAACACCCGAGGAGCTCCTCGGTAACCTCAAACTCTCCAGTTGCAAAGCCAAAGGTCATAAACGACAGGACCCACAGCTGTCAGGTGCCTCATCCTGTTAGCATGATTGCTCACATAAGCTTAACCTAACTGCGGGCTTACCAAAACACAGATAGCATCCTTCGGCAGCTGCTTCAAACCACCGACATTGATGGCCTGTGAACAATCTCTCAGCCAATTTCCCTACACCCCCAGTTAGCACAAGGAACTAAACTTTGGCGATTAAAAAACACCCACAAAGTAAACCCTTTTGACATTCAACCTGTCAAACTTCTTATTCCCAGCTTGACTTATGAACAGCTCCAAGAGCGCTTCCTGGATAGCTCCATGACGCCAATTTTTCCCGGCAACTTGAGAAACACTGACAATATTCCCGGCCTCGAAAGCCATGGTGTAGCGAATAACAACACCGCCCTCGTGAGTAGCAGCACACAAAGCGGAATGGAAGGCACTCTTCGCAGTCAATCGGCACAAAAGTGAAGCTGTGATATGTGAAAGAAAAAGAAGTGAAAAAAGGAGAAGGATAAAGCAAGAAAAAGTGGGGACTAAGTAGACCCCGGGGACCCCAACGCCCCTTCCCGATTTTCTTTCTACTATATATCCGGCCCGCCCCTTTCCTTCTCGACCTCAGCACCTAAGTCAAGTCCTGCAGTCATATCCCATACGATACCCCGCCATTTTTTAAGAGGTGAAACCGTTCATCCACAATTCCAATCTTGCCCGTCACCAAGCTGAATTAGCACCGATCGTTTGAGACTTGCTTTGCGAAAGCTATCCTTCCGAGATCCCCCATTACTCCTACTCAATTTGCCTTGGTTTGCTCTCACGGAAATCCTCCAAGTTATGGTGATAGTCTAAGTGGCGGGCCTTTGCATACAGCAGCACGGCAAGTCCTATTTTTAAGGTGCAATGAGGGCAGTGATGGGATGATCCACCACCCACTGTTATGCCACTCGCCTCCGCCATCCGAGACAAAGCGCCCCGAGGGGGAACAGTGTTCCAGTGGGCGACCGGTGGTAAAAAAGTTGAGTTAAGCCAAACCTGTTGGATCTCATCAACAGGGCTCCCGGTCGTGCAATCCGACTACCACCCCTGGTGGGCCGCTCGAGCACCACTTTTTTTATTCTTTCCTTTCTATCCTCCTTTTTTATTTTTATTTTTATCTTTATTTCTGTTTTCAGCCTTAACTTATTTAAGTATGATAATAGTATTTGTCTCATTGACCAATATTGCGTGCTCACAGTCGACGGCCGTCCACCCCGTCCAGGATGGCCGCAAGGCAGTCCGTCCCGTCCAAGGTAGAGACAGTCTCGTCCTTTGTCGTCCTCACCCCATCTTGGACGGACGGGACGACTGGAATCAGTGCCCCTTTCTTCCTCTTCCCCCTTCATTCATTATCCATCACCTATAACTATCCATATCACATCACCATTTGCAGCACTGTACCATCAATCAGGGCTTTCCCGAAAAATCTTGCTCCTTATCGCTCTTATCATACAAATTCTTTAGTCATGCTTCCCGAATTCCGAGGTTTGTCTACTGAATTTCTATCCTAGGGCCAGGTCACCTTGCGAGATAGTACTCGCAGTTAGATGGATCTGCTCGGAACATTCTTGCCTCTCGTTTCTGCCACCGCCTTTTCGCTCGCCTTCTACATACAACATTAGACGCCTTCGTCGAAACCGTCATCGAAGAACTAGGCTTCGCCAAAGACAAAGTTATGCAGAATCCAAGGCCTATTACAGGGAGCTCCTGTGTTCGACGCCTCGCTCGGGAAGAAGGCCGGTTGCTTTCGAGACCGAGGATGGGGGTGGGGTTGGCGGGGAGGCTGACGTAAGTGTTGGCTGGTAGCTTGTTGCGCCGGGGGGGGGGTATTTTTATTATTGCTCCTGTACTACGTTGTTATATTCCTGTACTACGTTGTTATATTCCTGTAAGAAGATTAACAATAAAAATTCTGCTCAAGGCCGTTAAGTAAAAGAAACAGAATATTGGGAACTATGAATTGTGTTCTTGAAGAGACTGCCCCGACAAAGTCCCCGCTAAGGTGGAGACAGATAGCCATATATTTATTCCAAGGCAAGAACTGCAACCCCCGCTAGACGGTGGTCAAGCGCTCCAACTCCAGAAAGAGGCAGAGGAGCGATACCGTAGCATATCTACAAAATCCTCTCTCACATACGCTACACCGCCGGAAGTTTCCCCCACCGAACCAGATGCCACATGTGGTGCGGGAAAGCAAGTTGGCGGAAGTCTCCCAGAGAATTTCACAGCAGGCGATATATGGTGACTAGATGGCCAAGGTGGATCAAGAGGCGTTTCCCGTGACAGGAGGTGGATCCCACCCCCCATCCGTGTCCGCAGTTCCAATGTTCTGAGGATAATTAATAGCAGTATCAGTGGGAAGAATAGAACTAGGCCTCAACCGCGCAGAGAGTGGAAGCCACCGATGTTGATCCTTGACCTGATGAGTACCCCCGAATGGGACACTCTTCCTATATATAGCAGTCTATCTGCGGAGTAGAATGGGGTTTGAATGTCGGTTGAGATTGAGGGGAAAGTTAGCAGTGGTGCCGGATACGTCGGGCAGTCACGAGGTGTTCGTCTGGACACTGGTGTGCTGATGGATCTATCGTGAGTCCCATTTCTATCTGCTTCGCCGCAATTTCTGACAAAGGCAGTCCTTATACCTCCTTTACATCCTTTTCGAGTATGAAGTTGGGGGTGAAACAAATCGTGCAGTCGATGGAAAGCACGAGGGCTAGAGTCGTGGTAATGACCTTTCCATGCGCTATGCGGAATAACGTGTACACTCTCAATGCTTCAGGATATTGAGGTTTAGTTTCCGGGAGGATATGGAAATCTACCAATCCTATAAGTTGGCTGACTCAGGTGGGGTTATCAATGTCACCAAGCCATTTTTTAACGTTTGGACTGCCCCATCTCCGAACGGAACCTTCAATCAAGGAACATCACGGGCGGTCGGTATGCGGCTACTTTTCTCCTCCTGGAATCTACTGGCAGCCTCCGGTACATCTGGAGGTTTCTCGGGAGTGATCAGGGCGAGGGGAATCACTCAATTCTATTCTCGATGGGGCAACTATTCAACAAGTTCGTTTGTTCACCAATCCTCATTTCACTACCTATATGAAACCAACCGTAACTAACAAATGCATCCACAGCAGAAGAACCACCATCGCCCCCAACAACCCAATTAGAAGGAAGGCACTACCCAATCGACGAATGGACGAACCTCCCTCTGCGCTCACGCGAAAACTCAACCTCCAACCCTCCCACCCACTCTCGATAACCAGACGTCTAATCGAATCCCGCTTCCCCGGCCCGACATACCAATACCACAAAGATATCTCCCCCATAGGCTCCGTGCACCGGAACTTCGCCTCCCTCAGATTCCCCATCGACCACCGGGGTAGGAGTCACACGGACACCTACTATGTCAACAAAGACACCGACCTATGCACACCTCCGCGCACCGGGCAGACATGTTCCACTCGGAAACTCCAGAAGGGTTCCTTATTTCCGCCGACGTGTACAGGCGGGCGGCAATCAATCACAGTCACTACCCGGATTTTCCTCACATGGGAGGTGCAAGGATGTGGTCGCACAGGGAGTGCAAGGCGAGGGGGGGGATCGCTGCTGTAATCAATAAGGAGGTAGAGGGTTTGCCGAAGCGCGGATTAATGTTGAGGATCCGAATCCCCGTTCAATGAGAAGAGGAATCCGCTGCAGGTGGAGCATACACCCGAGGAGGTGCGGGCTGTTGGCGCGCACTTGAAGCTTGGTCTGGAGCATGTCGTTGCGGAGGTGTTTGGCCAGGCGGGGGTGGCAGCAGCAGCGGCCGGCGATGCAGGTGCAGAGGGGGCGAGTGAGGACCCATTGAGGGTGAGGTGAGTGGAGGTGTATTTCCCGTTCACGAGCTCTTCTTGGGAGCTCGAAGTATATTGGCAGGTGAATTGGTTGGAATTGTTAGGGAGTGGTGTTGTTCAGCAGAGCCTACCAAGAGTGCCGGTTTGTCAACCATCCCCCACCCCCCTTCCCCTCCCCCTCCCCTAACCGGCTTCCCTCTTTCCAGGCATCCCCGGAAAAATCGGCTGGTGCTTCGGCGTCGTCCTCGAGCGAGTTGCCATGCTTCTATTCGGAATCCCGGGCATCCACCTCTTTTGGTCCCTGGACTAGCGCATCCTAGATCAATTCAAGGAAGGGGAGATTTCCAGATTCGTCCCGTTTTCAAAATTCCCGCCCTGTTACAAGGACGCTGCTTTCTGGCTACCCAGCTCGAGTAGTGCCGCTGGGGGTCAGATACCGTTTCGTGGGAATCACATGATGGCAATTGCTAGCAATGCTGCGGGATATCTCGCGGAGGATGTGAAATTGGTATTTAGTGAAAAAAGAAATTTGTGAAAAATTGATTTTTTCTGCCTGATTTAGTTCTTGGGGGTATATTAACATGACAGAGTAGATCGATAAATTCACGCATCCAAAGACTGGGCGAAAGTCGCTATGCTTCTGGATCAATTTCAAATCGCTCGACAGTACACTCAAGATTGATGAAGTCAACTCCCTTGGTTAATAGAGTCCTAGTTGAGGAAATTGGTCCTGAAGTACGGGAGAGGAGTGGGAAGTAGTTATATACCTTTTTTGCTTTTCTTCTTCTACTTCTAGAAATGCATACGCAGTACTTTTCGGTTTTGTCCCGACAACAAATATGACTTTCATGTAAAGATGCTGGAGGAGAGAGGAGATACTATGTAAAATAGAGCGGGTAAAAAAGGGGTTACACCGAAACGGTAAAAGGAAAAAGAAGGGAGCCAAACACCAGGCCCCAAAAGTATACGAAAGTTAAGAAAATGGGTTCCTCGCTGTTTCTTTCCAAAAGAAAAAAAGAAAAGAGAAAAAAGGTTCTTCATTAGTTTGTAAGTCCCCCTCATCCGAACCAATCGTAGCAAGACAACAACTGCTAGAAGGTATTATGTTCCTCTCACTTGCAGACGAGCATCATGCTGTCGTCAAGCAACGTGAATGAAGCAGTAATGGCCGCTATTAGAAAATTGAAGTCAAAGCCTTCAGACACGACAAATTATCCACCGGCAGACTAGGAGAGAAGTGTTCATATATACTTGCTGACCTTTCAACTGGAGGATGGGGATAAAGCCGTCGCACCCACAACGAGATCGCACCCACAGCGAGAACCTCGAGTAATTATCTGCCAAGACATATGAGGTAGGTTTGCTTACTCATACAAATCTCGTTCTGGGTGCAATCTCGTTGTGGGTGCGACCACTTTATAGATTTACTCCTAGAGGTGTTTATGCGACAGATGCAGATTCACATCCTTGGTATGGGACCTGTGTTCTGGCTTAGGAATGAGATGGGGTGTTCTGTTGAGCACTTCCAACCCAAGGCCTAATGGCACAGACGGTCGTAGCGAGCAAATGCCTATCACAGTGAAAGAGATGTTGCAATATGCGATCGGTACTCTGGACAGAGAAGTGATAATAGAAGTAGTTGAGATTTCTTATTGCGACAATACTCATCAATTGAATAATAAGAAAGACATAGCTCAGCTATATAGTACAGTGGTTGAGTCCAGCTATTACGACCGCAACCCCTTCACAAGGAAAGACAAAGACTATCAAAGAAGTGACCTGAGAGAAACAAAAGGAACAATGAAAGAAAATATATTAAGCCTCTACCAGCAACGAGTTTGAAAAGATGGAAAGTGTTAGGCGGGAGCCTATCTCAAAGTCTTGCGAGATAACTCAGGCCGATAATGTTTATCGTAGACGGAGATTGTCGAGGAAGGCTCAATGTCTAGTCATAGAGGTAGGTAGAGTGATAAAAGATTTTCTAGCGTAAACATTTTTTATTGATAAGATCTCTTCTCTGTTGCTTGATAATAATCAAATAGCGTGGGAGGCACTTCGATATTTATATGCCGCATCTGGGTGGTCGCAGGCTACATCTACCTCTCATACTAACTAACTATCTGCTAGCAATTCCCAGCCTTTCTTAAAAGTGCAAACACCATTTGACCCTGACAATTCTGTTATCTGAGTTGACTCCCGAGTCACAACACCATGAGTTTTCCTGATGGTGCTCCCACCCATCAGTCCATTCGTCACGATCTATCTTCGTCAACATGGAGTCTTGCTTACTACTTCCATACACAGAATGAACTCCATGATCAAACCAACAAAGAGGCCAGCTATGTTATTGAACCTCTCAGCATGGCAGTTGTGTCCTGCACTCGACAGCTGGGAGGTATAAGATGGACTTGTTCTGATAATTGCACCAATGGCCATTATCTTTTCATAGTCATATCGTTATTGTGTGATTCCGTTAGTATCCAAACGATACTGGTGACATATGTGAGTGTGGGTATGTTTGATTTCTCCAACTACATCATTCAATAATACCATTCACTTCTGCGACCTTCACCGCAGGAGCGTGGAGTATAGAATGGAATTGCTTAACCATTGTCTGTAAAACGTCCCATTACGTAGTGACCACCTTCGCAGCCTCGATCTTTACCACTCAGTAACCTTATGCGACGTCGACCGATCTGGCTTGAACCACTTGCATAAGCTCAGCCAAGGGCTTCCCTCATAGATCCTGCCAACGGGAACCGGTTGGATGGACGGCCGCGACATATACGGGTTACGAGGAGGGCTCCAATGACGATGTCTTTGGTGAGGGGACGCAACTACGATGGCGTCAGCCGATGTAGCGCCGTCCCAACACTGGTGCCGGAGGGCGGTGTTGGCTTGTCCTTTTGAACTCAGAATCCTAAGGTAGGGTAACTATAGGTCTTTTATTCGCAAATGGAAGGCTGAGCCTTCCGGTATGCCTAACAGAAAGCTGAAAGAAACATTTGAGAGAAGACAGAAACCATATTTGAGAGGAAGACAAACCAGATAGGAACAAGAGACATTTACTGAAATCCGAGTGATAAGCAATGATTACTAGTATAGTAAACAGTTACAATTGCTCATATACTTTTTCTACTGGTCTCTCACAAAATTCCTCAAGCACACCGAACAATACCCGATTGGGGAGAAGATTCACCCAGCAATTGCCCAAGAAGTGCCAGGGGTTTTGGATATTCCTACTCTGCATATCAAGGTCCATGCCCCAATGCTTCTCTAGGATCCGGACACCGTCCCGGGGAGGCTAGTTTGCATTAATTGATCAAGATCGAAAGCGCTGAGTCATGTACACGGACAGGCCCATTTAAGCATGCCACTACTACTTTTGAGCTATTTCAGTTAAGAATCATGGATACTGCGAACGCCCCTTGAGCCCTGTGAATATGCAGTTGTGGTAGCCAATTAAAGGGCGACAAAAACTCAATAGCAGAAGATCAGTATCAAAGCTGATCCGATTGGGGGGTTGACTACCAGAAACCTCAAGTGGAAGCTAGAGGGTTCTAGTGAGCTCTACAGTCTTCACTATAGTCGCGATGAAACTGGGGTGGTGACCAACAGAGGTATTTGGTGCGCAAAAAAAACAAAAAAGATGTAAAGGCTAGGGTTGCAGAAAATTAAATGTCATTGATCCATGTGTGTTTCAACCCCAGTTTTATCGCTACTACGGCGAAGACTGTATTCCATAAGAGCTCACTCTATGAATGTGGAATAACTATACCGTCACTGATGATCAGTCTGCGGTTACAAACTCCTGACTGCTCTAACATCTTGGTAGCAGTAGGATACCTAACTGTAGTATTATGCATTCAATAGCATCTGAGGCTGTCCAAGAGAGGTGAAGGTAGGCACGAAAGCTACTAGTAAATCTATGTGACGAAGACTAGGGTTTATGAGATGGGAAGAAAGTTAAATAGATAAAACCCATAGGAGAAGGAAATAATCTTGTTATGTGATAGACACAAAATCACAGTACAAACATAGAACAAAAGAATCAGAGTAGGTTGAATTTTGCTGTAAACAAAGGACATGTGCCCAGGTGAGTTTTATTCTGTATTGTTTATAAGAAAATATATCTGTTCTTACCATAGTTCTGTCTCGTTAAGGATAGGTAGAAAAGGAAAAATGTGTACTTTAATCTGAGTCAGGCATGGTAAAAAGGATGAAAGGGCAATTCCAAAAGCATTTCCAGAAAATAGGAATTGTGCACCAACCTCCAACAGAAGTAACCTGTGCTAAACTAGCGCTAAGCCTATTGGTATCTGTACAAACAATGAGCTACATAAACCACAATATATTCACAACATCTGGTACACCATACCTTACACATTATTGTGTGTCACCCATTGTTGTATCCTCCTCATCATAGTCTCCACTACAACTTTCTTCCCTACCACACTCCTGATCTTGCACCTCGAATGCTCCATCAACAGCCATTGATTGCATTATCTTCTCTGTAAGAACTAGTCAAGACTGGGTGATTGTTAGGTCTGTTGACTGTGGTTTAACCTCTCTAGCTTCCAGGACCCTTTGAATACCTGAGTATTTGGTAATGCAGTCTTCTGGAATAACAAAAACAATGTGAATGTTTTTGATAGTAGCTGGCAATGATTCACAAAGTCTCTTCACCCCACTTGGTTTGAAAGTATGACTTCCGGCAATGGTGATTTGCTATAGAATGAATGTATTCAATGCACTGAACACAAGTCCATCAACTGATTCAACGTTGGCGTTATACGGGAGGAACTATTTTCCGACTACATGTTCTTTGATATGTCGACCATCCTGTACTCGTACTAGTGTGGCTAGGGTCTTAGCATCAGTGAAATAATTAAGTGATTTGGACCAATATGTGGTGAATTTGAGGGGTGGGGTCTCGTTGCCTTTAATCAGCAGTGGACAAGCGTGGAAGGATTCACCCTTTCAGAACCAGTCATGTGGATATGCAGCGAAAGTCCAGCCAGCAGCTGTGCAGAGCGGACTTTGGTGGGCAAGCTGATCGTAGAGCTCAAAACACCCTAGTTGCGACTTTTTCTGTACCTACTGAAAGACTTTGTGGGCAATCCCTCTCATGGCAATTCTGTTGAAGTATTCGCGAAGGTTCCATATCTTCAACAGTACTACAACACTGGATGTTTGGACAAGGAGAGTTAGGGTTTAGAAAAGGTTGCAGAACATTAGAGTTGAGACGCTGGTTATTAGAATGAAAGGTTAGCTGCAGCGGAGATGTTTTTAGGTACAGTTGGGAAACGCACTAGGAAGTGCTAAAGGTTGGAAACTAAAGTTAGCTGGAAGATGGAAGGAACTGTTGTCGCACTATGATGAGAGCGAAACAGCCAAATGTATCAGGACTATTCAGAAAGAGAAAACTCTGTAAGTAGTTGAAACAAAGTCAAGGGATAAGGGACGGAATGTTTTTGAAGGTTGTGGGTGTTTGGTGACAAGAAAGAGAAGGTGATGGAAGTGAAGACTTGAACAAAGGAGAGTTTTTGTGTATGGGAGATTTGTGAATATATAGAACGCTGCTGGCAGCACAGAAAGAACAAGGGCCGCAATACTCTCTCTCGATTATAGCCTATTTACTTTAGGTTATGAGCCTGGATCGCACAGCTCAATAACCTTCAAACCTTTTTATTATCCCTGAACCTTTATTCTGTATACTATCTCTCACTATTCAAAAGTCTTTAGTCCCTAGTCCTACTTCTACCAATGCCTACAACACAAGCAGCTCTGGCAGCTGCCAGTACCAGTGTGACAGAGACTCCTACCCCAAGCCCGCCAACACCAGCCTATCCAAATCCCTATACCTCCCTTACTCACTCGATCGAGAAACTGGATTGGTCCATGGCCACAGGAAGAAGTAACTATGTTGCATGGAAGTTTCGTGTTCTGGGTATTCTTAAAGAAAAAGGACTTAAAGGTGTAGTTGAGGACAATACTGATGATGATACCCCTGGGGGCCAGGCTAATACTGATCGAGTCAATCATCAAGGGTTGATGATTATTTCACTCAATATCTGTAACTCACAGATTCCCCACATACAAGCTGCCACAAGTGCTAAGGAGGCATGGGAAGCTCTCGCTAAGGTACACCAAGGGATTGGCTCCAATGGAGGAATGGTTCTCATGCAGAGACTTTGGAGCCAACAACTCAAAGAAGGGCAGGACATGTCTGCAGGTGTGAATACCTTGAACAAACTTTGCACTCAGATGGCAAACCTCTCTCCAGATGGTCTCGGTACACCAGACAGTGACCTAGTATCAATATTAAGTCTGTCTCTTCCTGCCTCCTATAAGCCATTAATCATGACTGTCCAATCAAGGGCAGATAACATTACCTTTGACTTCTTTACAGGAAGGCTACTCCAGGAGGCAACTCGCAGGCAGGCACCACAGAGTACAAGTACCCACCCCAACAACGAACCTGTTTCTACATTTACTGTAGGCTCCAGCTTTCGTCCAGGTGGTTCTAGAGGTAGGGGGAATATGAGGTGGGGGAATTGCGATATTGGACGTAGTATGAGAGGTAGTTGTTTGGGCGAAAGCAGAGGGTGTGGAGGACTAGGACAGCGGGTGGTTAGTGGATATTGCCACTATTGTAACAAAGAAGGCCATGGGAAGAACAAGTGTTATAAAAGGAAGGGAAACTTGCAGAGGAGGGGGGGCAAGGTCACTTAGCTATCATGGGATATACGAAACTGGACATTGGTAAAACCGATTGGATTATTGACTCAGGTACATCAAGACACCTTACAGCTCGATGTGAGTTGCTGGAGGACTATATCAGCATATTACCAAAATCCATAACTATCGGAAATGTAGATGAGATCAGCGCCATTGGCCAAGGAAACCTAACCCTCCAAACAGCATCAGGAATTATCTCGCTCTCAGGGGTACTGTACTTACCAGATATTGGTAGCAACCTAATCAGTGTTGCCATGATTGTCGACCAAGGATTCCAGGTCGAGTTCACTAGAAGCGGATATACAGGCAGTAAACGCAACAGAGAAAGAGTTATTGTCAGCCCAGAAGAAAACATCTGTTTGGTAAGAGGGCTGCTAGAAATAGCGTTAGCTGGACAGGCCAGGCAGAAGGACAACACAACACGGGATATTGGGCACCAGAGGATCGCGTACCGCAGCCTAAATCAACAAGCTATCATACAACGGGCAAAGTCAGTAACCAGTTTCAGCTTAGCAGACCCAGGGCTCAACAATGATGATGAGGAACTTTGTCGGGTATGTGCAGAAGGAAAGCCAAGTAGGGAATATCTCACCGGAGAGAGAAGTAAGGGCAAACAGCTGTTGCACACAATCCATTCATACGTATGCGGACCAATTGCCACTCCAGGGCTAATGGGTGAGCACTACTTCAGCATATTTATCAATGAGTGCCTGGGACGAATGGATCTCTCGCTTCTGACTGAGAGGTCCGAGGTGTTTGAAAGATTTAAATAATACAAGCGAAAGGTTGAAACAGAGACTGGAAAGAAAATCAAGAATCTGAGATGTGAAGGAGGGGGTAAGTATACCGGAAATACATTTTGGAGGTATCTCATCGAAGAGGACATTACACAATGAATTACGACACGGTATATGTAACAAACAGACCTTCCTTAAGGTGTTCTTATCGGGAAACGACTATCTTGACCATCATAGACTAGCGATCTAGTGTGTGTAGCCTTATTTAGTCTTTCATTATAGACTAACATCTTTCGTTGTGTTGGTGGGAGGTCCTATAATTAGAGGCCTAGAGTACTCGCATACAAGTAGGATAGTAAAGAGATAGAGAGAGTAAAGGTATATGGAATGTCTTGCAGCTATGGAAGGTCACTGTGAATGGGCTTGGTCTGTGCCCCAGTATCTGAGTGTTGAATTACTTAAATGGTTGCGTGAAGATCTCTAACTACTGTGACTGAGTCTCCTCCTTATATGGATTCTTCACACCAACAACCCGAATGCTGGTGACTCATACCTCAAGTCATGCGGTCCTTTGACACATACCGAGTCATTTCTGAATCCATCAGATGACTCCTAGGAGTCAGTGCGCAACATGCCATAAACAAATCATAACACATATAACAAGTCAGATGCGCAAAGCCCATCCCCTGAGTGAAACTTGTGGCTCATAATCTGTGTCATGTGCGAAAGTCATCACAGCATTATGACTCACAATCGTGAGTGATAGAAACATCAACCAATCATAACACTGTAATGATACGCAACTGCGAGTCAGGTGAGAACTATGAGTCAACTGAGTTCATAGTGTGAAACATAAACATCCCTTATGACTAATAACTATTAGTCATGTAAAATCCACCTTGCTTAGTCACGATTTGTGACATTATATTCCAGAACACAACAGGGTTGCCAAACCAGCTAATTGCACGATCATGGATATGGTTAGATGTATGCTATTCAACTCAGGGGTAGGAAAAGAATTTTGAGGGTTGGTGGCTCTAACCGCAGTTCATATCATTAATTGTCTGCCATCTGGCCTCCACCAAAACAAGCCACCATTTGAGATCTGGTTTGGGTCTCCACCATCGATCGCTCAGTTGCGGGTTTTCGGTTGTATTGCCTATCGACAGATTCCCTCCCAGACCAGAAGCCAACTAGAGCCTAAGGCTTCAAAGTGTCGGATGATTGGGTATAAGGAGGAAAGCGGCACCAGGTTTTATAGTCTGTATGATGAGGACACCAAGCAGGTACTCTTAACCCGTGATAATAGAATTGACGAAGCAGCCTGCAAGGAGACAGAGCTTCCGGAACACTATACCTCAATCGAGAATGTGGCTAATAAGGGATTGGAGGATACAGAAAAGAAGGCCAGGGACGGAGCCGCAAATCAGATTAGGGAATCTAGGAGGGCACCGAGGGAGGAAGAGGACGAAGAGACTCCCGGTGAGCCATTACCACCAATTGACCCTGATCAAGGGAATACAGACACCACTACGGACGATAAAATTAAAGATCGCCTTGTTGTACGATGATTACCGGTACAAGGACAGCCTAGCACAGTTGAAAGAACGAGTACAACAAGCACGAATGAGTCAGTGAGACTACTGCGAACTCACCCCACAAGGGCTATCTTTCATTGAACTGCCGGGCCGGCCTACATCACAGTGACAGAGGAACCCGTTAGTCCACAGGAAGCCCTGACAGGAGAAAATGGGCATCAGTGGAAAGCTGCTTGGGAAAGTGAATTAGAATCACTGCAAAAGAAGCAGACTTGGGTGATAGAAAAAGCACCAAAGGATAGGAATATTGTTGGATGTAGCTGGCTCTTCTGAATTAAAGATCATGGAAGGTTCAAGGTTTGCCTTGTTGCGAGAGGATTCTTGAAGGAGCCAGGTGTCGACTTTACAGAAAGATTTGTACCTGTTGCCAAGTTTACTTTGCTGCGAGTTCTCCTAGCATTAGTTGCTGAAAACGATTGGGAGTTACATAGTTTCGATGTCAAGACGGCATTGCTGAATAGGGTTCTTGGGGAGGAAATATATATGGAATGTCCGGAGCGGGTCCAGGAGGGGATTCAGCAGGGAATAGCTTGCCGTCTTGTTAAGGCTATATATGGACTGAGACAATCGCCCCGGGCATGGTACCAGAAGATACACGAGTTCTTTCTCTTCCACGATTTTATTCCAAGTAGACAGGACTACAGCCTCTATATCAACTATGACAGAAGGGTTATGGTACTAGTCTATGTGGATGACCTGGTGCTTGCAGCTGCAGAGGTAGACGACATTGGGTGGATCAAGGGCTGCTACCAAGTCATTTCAGATAACTGACCTAGGGGAGCTTAAAACATTTCTGGGACTTGAGATTGCAAGAGAACGTAGTCAGTAGCTACTGACCGGTCACTAGGGAAAGTATATCGACAAATTACTTAACCGCCATGGCATGCAAGATGCCCGACCCAGCCCAACACCCCTAGATCCTAATACTCGCCTGTTATCGACTCTGAAAGTTAACACAACAGAACCAGAATCCAAAGTTGTATGCTTGGAGCTATACCAGTCAGCTGTTGGATCGCTGATGTATGCCAATTTGGGCACACGACCAGACATTTCCTACGCAGTCGGATTAGATAGCCAGTTCAATCACACACCACAATTGGAGCACTGGGTAGCCGTAAAAAGGATTTTTCGTTACCTAAGCGGTACTCGAATTCTCTGATTGCAGTATGATACCAGTAACTAGAGTGGAGGATATTTGGATGCTGACTGGGGTTCTGGGCACAATAGAAAGTCAGATGGGTGATGTGTTTTCCTGTTAAATGGAGGTGCGGTATCCGGGGACAGTAAGAAAGAAACCTTGATCGCTCATTCTACGACCGAAGCAGAGTATATGGCGATGACTCAAGCTGCGAAGGAAGTCATCTGGCTTCAAGTACTTTTGAAGGAATTCGGGGCACTTAGACAGATTGAGCAGATGTCCAAACTTTACGGAGACAACCAGGGAGCACTAGCTTTAGCTCATAGCCCAGATTATCATGCCTGAACGAAGTACATCAATATTTAGTATCACTTCGTTCGCAAACTTGTTTTTGCAGAAAAGGTTTACCTCGAATACTGCCCCAGCTCAGACATGATCGCCGACATCATGGCGAAGGGACTGTCACCCACTACCCACCAGAAGCACACTACTGCTATGGGCATGGTACTGTCACTAGACAAAAGTCTTGGTGATCGCTTATTCAGCAAACAAAGCGAGAATTTTGGGACCCCCCCCGACCCGGCAATGGTAGAACATGAAGAATTAAACATCACATGAAATATTATTGTTGTTGTAAAGAAGTAAGAACACATTCAGTACTATGTATCATAGGTGATTTTCCCATATGGCCGGGTCAGGGGGGGGGGATCGGACAAATTCCCGCTTAGTTTGCTGACAAAGCTATCACCAAGACTTTCGTCTAGTGACTGTAGCAGGGCCGGCAAAATGATAAGGAACACCTCGCGTGGGGGCGTGTTGAAATATTCCCGAAGGTTTTATATCTTCAACACTACTACGACACTGCATGTTTGGACAAGGAGAGTTAGGGTTTAGAAAGGGTTGCAGAACATTGGAGTTTAAATGATGGTTGTTAGGACAAAAGGTTAGCTGCAGCGGAGATGTTTTTGGGTACAGTTAGGAAACACACTAGGAAGTGCTAAAGGTTTGAAACTAAAGTTAGCTGGAAGATGGAAGGAACTGTTGTCGCACTATGATGATAGCGAAATAGCCAAATGTATCAGGAATGTTCAGAAAGAGATAACTCTGTAAGTAGTTGAAACGAAGTCAAGGGATAAGGGACGGAATGTTTTTGAAGGTTGTGGGTGTGAGGTGAAAAGAAAGAGAAGGTGATGGAAGCCAAGACTTGAACAAAGGAGAAGAAGATTTTTCTGTATGGGAGATTTGTGTATATATAGAACGCTGCTGGCAGCACAGAAAGAACAAGGACCGCAATTCTCTCTCCCGATCATAGCCTATTTACTTTAAATATGTGGCTAGAGTCATCGTATGTTTCCCGCCCATAGGGTAGAAGGGAGAGGAGATGCTGACATCTGCACTAGGCTGGCAACACCCAAGCCTCCGTTGCTATTGGGAAGTTCTTGTTTGGCACCTAAATTCTTACCCGCCGACATCGAGGGGGTGGTGCCAATGTTCAACACTCATATCCAGGACGTCCTACTCGTGGCATGCTTGGCAAATACTACTAGAACCCAGATCGATCTATCCAACGAGTTGGCGAACGTCAACTTTGGAGCCACTATCCCCACTCTAGCCACGGCTGCTATCAAGACTACTGCCACGAGCGCCACTCCTACAGCTGGCAGAAAATAGTAAATAAATTAAAATAAAAATCTGTTTCTTAACCGCAAAAAAAAAGAAGTATATCTTCCTCTCGACTGTAGTGTTATACACCATCCCCAGTTTACCTCCCTTTTGTTTTGATCCATGTTTAAAAATGGGCGCTTTGGCAGGGGGACGGCTGGTGGGTAATGATAAACGTTGGGGAATGGTTATTTCTGTTTGTACAGTATGTATACACTGGCACTAGGTCTTGTATTTGCTTGGTACTTCAAGGCTTGATGTGAATTTTCAGATAATTGTTCTAGCGAGACCGAGTGGTGTACCATGATCGGATCGGAAACCTTTGGCGGATAAGAGATTAGGAAATGAGGCTCTTTTTATCACTGGCTCACGTCATACCCTCCGGGGTATAGTGCCACCCGGAGAAAGCAAAGGGCCCACCGAAAAGAAAAAGAGAGAGAAAAAAAGAGAGAAACAAATCACAAATTAATAGAGCGCACAGCCCCCCCAACCCTGACCGAAACCATTAAGGCCACCCAACCGTGATTTCCAACACACTTCGATCGAACAAAAAACCTAAAAGGGAACAGCTCATGTCCCATTAACCGTGAGAATCTGATCTATACCACAGTACACCCGGCATCCTGCATCAGTCCATCATGCCTACAGACCATCACTCATCAATAAGGTGCATCAAGTAAGTTTATAAACCCTCGCTGTATTTCGCGAAAACAATGGAAATGGGTGAGGGATGTGGGGAGGGAGGTGGAGTACTGTTGTTTTTCTGTGGTTTTCATACGGTTTTTCTTACTTCCTTCAAACAACTATTACTTTTTTCCGAATGGGATTTTCTTTTCTTTTCCTTCACCTTCTTTTAAAGGGGGACCCGTGAATCTTTCTGCTTTTTCCTTTTCTCATCACTTCTGCTGTTTCTAAAATGTAGTACAAAATGGGGGATTCCTATTTTATTTTTTCCGTACACTAAAGAGGATATTTGGAGGGAAGAGGAAGTATCTTGTTTATATTTGTCTACCGATAAAGCGATGCACGATGCACGATAATTGTGGGGTTAGTGGTCATGTTTTGAGGGGGTTTCTTTTTTCTTTTCCTCTGTTTTACTGTCGTGCGCCGTTTAGGAATTAAGTCACCTTATCTACGCGGAACAAACATGAAAAGATTCTCGCCCACATTGAAGCCTTTGCCTTTAATCTGCCTGTGAGATCTTATGTGGGTATTATCAGGAGTATATTACTATATATCCCTTTGCGCCTGGGGTGCTACGAACAAGAAAAAAAGAATCGCCTCCCAGGCCTGATCATGCCGCATTACTCGACAGGAAATAAACCAGCGAAAAGTGTCCAGGTGGGGGGAGTGATTCTATATTATTGGGCTGCGAGCCCCGCCTACCGGTAGCAGTGCGGGCATAGTATTCCGAGATCATCCGTATCACAAATCCCATCCCCATCCCCATCCATCAATTCTTCCATCGATCATCACCATTATCATTATCATTATCATCGTCCATCTCCCTCCATGTATCCATGGCGCCCTACTGGAATCCATCTATTCGACCACCCAGAAAAGAAAAGGAAAAAAGAGAGACCGACCCGTAACTGTACCCCACAATGTAGGACATCACTAGGTTAAAAATATTTTTATTTTTTCTCTTTTTCCACACCCCCTCTCTTCCCCCCCGCCCCTTTTCCTCGCCTGCACTAGACTTGCTTAAATACTCATACAAGTATCATACATAGAGTTGTCACAAAGCGGCCAACAACCTTGGCAAGTCTGGTCGCAAAAAGCTGTCCGTCGGTGGCGAATCATTGATGTGATGGTGGTGGTGATGGCGGAGCCATACGGTAAGTTATTTGCAAAGGGAAGTTGGTTGCCTCGTTCACCGGGCGCCTAAGCTACCGGAGGGGAGGGGAAGGTACTGTACTGTGAACATAAGGGGGAAAAAAAAAAAGAATACTACAAGTACTGCATTTGTGAAAGGGGTTAAGTTAGTTGGGGACCCCCGCTTATTCGCGCATAACTTGAAAGGTTGTATTGCGACACTTTGTGATGTCATATCCGGTGGTGAGGACGGGGGTATCCGCCCAGAGGGTTATTTCGTGATGGCTATTTTTAAGTTAGGTCTTGGATTGCGGCGATGGGTTGTGCTTGAGTATTTCCTTGAGATTATTTTTATCTTTCCTTATCGGACTTTTTTACGTTAATTTTGTCTGTAGGTTGTTTTTTGCCTTTCAATTGTACTGTTTTTTTTAGTATGGTGGAGTTGGGTCTCAGTGTCATACCAGTACTTCCTTTGCTATATGCTCTGGCCCCAGTTACTGGAAGTATGATATTTCTAATTGCAGGAGAGGAAACCTTCTTAACTCAGACATCCCGTTTTAGGGCTTTCTTACCTTCAGAATTCTATGTATGATAGAAGTTGAAAGAAGTCTTTTGTTCAGAGTGTGCAGAAAGTGCAGAAAGTGCACATATTTTAGCTTAGTTATTACTTGTTTGACCGGAACTATGTTTCAATAATAGTACTTTTGATAACTCTGAGAAGAGTAAAGTTATAGCTAGATTACTTTAGATTTTCTACTACCGTACTAGACTATACGATAGTGTTGTAAGATACCGTATAATCTGGCAAAAAGTTGGACTGGGGCTAAAGCGAAACCAACGCAACCAAGCCAACTAGAGCGCGCGCCAAGAAGGCGAATTCGCCACAATTTAAACATATGGACATACGGTGGTTGAGCAGGTTCAAGAGAATCCTCAGTAAGTTAGCGGATAGAGTGACTTGATAGAAATGCTTCTTTCCTGTACTTGGTACGAAATTTGATATTAATAGGATCAATCTGTCTTTTGCCAGATTATACAGTAATGCTTAGACTGTATTAAGTATATCTGTTTTAATTGAAGTTATTTGTATTAGTATGGTTGATATCCCCAACCTTGGGTACAAGATAGATGGCACATTTCGGATACTCTGCTGGACAGCTAAATCTTTATATAAAATCAGTTTGATCTAGCTGTGGAAATCAATCCTTTGAAGTAGATTACTAGCAAATCCTGGATGAGTGCTGTCCAGCAATCAACGATCAAAAATACTAATAATCTGATCCAATTTAGCACATAATCAATCTCTCAATGACAAAAACCAAACCCTCTTATATCACCAATCTTGAAAATCCAGCGAACCCGAAGAATTAAAAAATTCAAGTAGTGCCTTTCCCACAGGAGACAAATGCCAACGACCACATCTTCTAAACATGTACAGCCCCTAGTCAGAAGTATTTGTGAAACATGTCTCACCTTATTAAGCTCCCTCACCAAAATGCAAACCCTCAATTTTGCTAGTATTCACAACAGAGTACACTTAGGAGTGATGGCAATTAAACTACTCTAAAGAGTTGTTGAAATTTTTTAAAAGATAACCTTCACTACAGCACATGTAACCGCTTCCCGTGGGGTAGCGGTCTTGCAAAGGGGAATCGGTATTGACTCTAACTAAACCGGTGGTATAGACGAGTTCAAGTACCGGAGACGCCAACAAGTAATTGAATAGACTCTATTACTTTTATCGAAACTACTAAGAGAAGGCCAAGTACTTTAGGCCTGTGCGAAGCTCAAAGATTCTCGAATCGAACAGAATAGTAGATAACTGTTCAACCAAGTATATTGAAAACTCTGTCTGTCGAAGTCTAATCTCTCTAAGTCCGGAGAGATACAGATCTTTAATTACACTTGCGATAATCCATCTCGCATCAATCATATCAAAATCCTAAGACATCAAACGATACCTAACCCATAAACAATCCAAGAATAAACAAGGCTTACGAACTTCTGGAGTTCGTATCCTGAAACAATACAAGTATCAAATAACAAGGCTTACGAGTCTCCTGAGCTCGTATCCTAAAACAAAACATAAAACAAACTAACAAGACATACAAGTCTCCTGAGCTCGTATCCTGCAACAAATACATAAAACAAATCCATACCTAAACCGGTAACCTGTACCGGTTACAGCACACATGAGTTCTCATTTGTAAGTTCTCTTTCAATAGTGTCTGGTGGGTTTTGGCCCTTCAGTCCCCTTGTACTCTGAAGCATGAGGAAAGCCTTGAACTGTCACAAATTACTCTTCCGCATGTGTTCCATGGATAGCTCTCATTCCTCCACCCTTTACTGCATTGTCTGGTTAAACTGATTTTAATGCTAAGAGGTCAAAAGAATGTGTGGCGCAATACCAAAACCTCTTTGAGTAGTGTTTCCTTTCCTGGTGGCATTTTCTACATACAGTATTGTCACAAATCGTGACTAAGCAAGGCAGATTTCACATGACGCACACTTGTGTGTCATAAGGTATGTTTCTATGACTCACAATTGTGAGTCATAATTATGTTTCACGCTATGCAGTCAGTTGACTCAT
>Ga0307509_10002080_pt1 | contig 32981 bp, 54 predicted proteins | sample 10_EM_MG_FD_202245 | JGI IMG/M metagenome (GOLD analysis project Ga0307509, IMG submission 202245) | Populus trichocarpa ectomycorrhiza microbial communities from riparian zone in the Pacific Northwest, United States - 10_EM | ecosystem: Host-associated > Plants > Roots > Unclassified | place...
TTTTCTCATGTTTCTGCCTTCCCGGTTCCCTTTCCATACGAAATCGAAGCACCCGTTCCAGCCTCCGATGATAGCCAAGGTTCCTACATTGAAAAGTGGCTAGGAGAACGAGAAGCAATCCATATGTTGCCCAAGCACCCCAATCACCCCCAGGCACCATTGCGCAAATACCACGCGTTACTGCGAGATCAGCCTCTTGACCTCATTGGAATATCAGAGACCGGGCTAAGGGATTGTCTGCCTCACCTAGATGTCGGAGATGCTTTCGCTGTACTTGGAGCACCAAGTTTAGCCAATGAATTCGATGACGAGGGCGATCCTCAACCCTCGGACATCAAGGAGGTTGTCGATGCTCGTCAGGACCTAATTGACGTCCTCAGTGGCCAATTTACTCTCATGTCGGAGGATAACGGCGCAGTGTCCTTCGCCCCATGGTCTCTTCGCTACAGTGGGCACCAATTTGGCTCATGGGCTGGCCAGCTTGGGGATGGTCGAGCCATTACAATCCGTCAGTAGCAATGCATCAAAGACTCAATTTTTGATCTGACCCATTTGTTTTGAAGATGTTACTCCGCATCCATCCGATCCTAACCTCGTATATGAACTCCAACTCAAAGGTGCAGGACGAACACCTTTCTCAAGAAGTGCAGACGGGCTGGCAGTCCTCAGGTCCTCAATTCGTGAATACTTATGTTCGGAAGCATTGGAGGCTCTCAAGATACCCACAACTCGCGCCCTATCACTCGTCTCGCTCCCTGCACTCCCTGTCCAACGCGAACGTGTTGAAACGGCGTGCGTGCTGACCCGCATGGCGCCGTCTTTCATCCGTATCGGGAACTTCGAAGCATTCAATGGACCCACCAACATGTTTTTCTTCGGCGGAGGACAGCAGAAGCCCGATTGGGACGGACTGAGGATTTTGGGCGAGTGGGTGACCGAAAAGGTGTTGAAACTCGATGTTGTGCCGGGTAGATCCTGGGGCAAGCAACTGGTGTTGGACGTAGCGAGAAGGAACGCGAAGATGGTTGCGGGCTGGCAGGCGTATGGGTTCATGCATGGGGTCATCAATACCGACAAGTACGTTTCTATCATTGCGATTGCCGGCTCGTGGCTGATATCTGTTCAAGCGTTTCGATCCTTGGGTTGACGATAGATTACGGGCCTTATGCGTTCATGGACATGTTTGATCCACACCACATCTGCAATCACACAGACGAGTCGGGTCGCTATGCATACAAAGTAAATTTACCCTTAGTCTGCTATGATTTCCTTTATTGAAGATTGCTACTTTTCTTACAGTATCAACCAAGCATGATGTAAGCTTCTCACTTCTCCCCCTTACTTTTTACTAAATGCTGAGCGTTCTGCATCAGAGTTTATGCCATCCGCGCTCTGCTAGATGCTCTCGCACCCTTGATTGGTGCCGAGGCGGAGTTAGATGGCAAAGCTGTGGACGCTGGATGGGCCGACGGTGCCAGCAAGGAGAAGATCGAAGCATGGACGAACAAGGGTCTCGAACTACATGACGAGGTAGATAAAGTAGTCCAAAAGACCTCGGCCGTGGAATACGGACGTCTTTTGCGGAAGGTTAGGCTGATTTACTTCATTAGGCCTAAGGCTGATGTGGATTTGATTTGATAGCGTCTTGGTCTGCGTCGACAGGACTCAAACGACGAATCCCAGTTGTTTAAGCCGCTGCTTGACCTCATGGAACAGCAGCACCTCGACTTCCATTCGACATTTAGGACTCTATGTTCATTCAAGCCCTCACTCCTTACTCAAGTCGACGCCACACCCACATCAGCAGATAACGACGGCACGACAGTCTCTCCAGATTTGCACCAATTTATCACGAAATTGCTGGGCAACAGCGTCGAACAAGAGAGGCTCAGCCATGGTGCAGCGACGAGTGAGTGGCTCGTATGGCTCGAGCGATATGCTGCACGCATTGAGGACGAACGCGCTGAGTGGACCGGGTCTACGGACGTGGATAGCGCGAGAGCCACGGAGATGAGGAGCGCGAATCCGCGGTTTGTGCTGAGGCAATGGGTCCTGGAGGACGTCATTAAGCGGGTGGAGAGGGACTCGGACAGTGGGAAGAGGGTCTTAGCCAAGGTCATGCATGTGAGTTCTATTGTACAAGAACACCTAGTCGGTGCTAAGTTCTATCCAGATGGTCTCTAACCCTTATGAACCTTGGGGCGCTGAGGACGATGAAATGTCTGATTCAGAGTTGAGCAAGGAGGAGATAGAGGAACGTAGGTTTTGTGGGGTTGGAGAGAAGAAGATGCTTGGTTTCCAATGCAGTTGCTCCAGCTAAGCCCAGAAGAACGCCGAGCTATGTCTAATGTCCCAGAAATTATTTTGTAAGATAAAGAACGTAACTCGTGTAGAACACGGTGTAGAACCCCCCAGGAAAGGGAACAATGGAACGCTTCGCGCGGCCAAATATTTCCAATTGGGAATTGATTGAGCAAAAAAAAAAAAGATTTACAGGTAATCCACAATTTTTTTTCGGGTCTGACCTCATGTAGAACTTCCGAAGATTTGATAACGTCTGCAAATACTTGGGCCGACTTCGTCGTACTGAGCTTTCGTATGGCAGGAAGTGTAGAAGTCGGGCTGGGATCCAACGGATAAATTGGGCACGGTAGGGATAAACCATGGGTACTCACGAGCGATGCGAGGAGAGAACCACCGAACCATACCGCGTACCTGGGTGGATGAACCAAATCAATCAGCTCTCTGTCCGGTTCGGAAAGCAGAAAAAAACACGAACCGTTGGCGTTTGTGTGAGATGACGTCAACCTCAACCCCAGACGACTAGCAAAATCGGATCGGCTCATCAACAGGAGTTAAGATGGAAATTAAACTTCGCGTACCTTTAGTACACTCCCACTTGCCATGACGCTCGCGTCAAGCCTGCGATCAACCAGTTGCTTCAAGTCTCGCTTGAGGCGGTTGCCAAAGTGCTGGAACATGGTGGATCCACCCGATAGAACGATGTTCTGATTCAAGGTATGTCAAAAGTATAACGAGAAAGCACAACAGGTATTTGCCTTGTAAAGACCACGACGAACATCGATGGGAGATTGCTGGATTACGTCGTCCACAATTTCTGGAAGAGGGGTGAGGAAGTCGGAAGAGTAAATCTCTGGGTTGAAGAAGATCTCTGGAGCGAGGAAGCGTTCGTATCCGACATCAACACCGTATTTCTGCATTCAAAAGACGTTAACGAAGTTGAAACCAATATCCATTACAAAAGGCTCACCCTGCCAGTTACACTGTGTTCCCCCTCGTACCGTTCAAAGTACTTGTAAGGCTCCTCGTCGTATTTCCTGAACTCTCTGACAATATCCTGGCACACGTAACTGTAGTTCTCCTTCACTTTGCTTGCAACCCTTAATTGGTCCTCAGGTGGAACATTGGCCATTTCTCCTCGTTCTCTCATCAGATTAAGCACGAACTGCGAGATATCGCGACCAGCGATGGGGATATGTTTGATCGCGCTGCCAATGACATACCCCTCAGCGCAGGGAATAACGTGGGTCACACCATCGCCCGAATCAATGACGGTTCCTGTGAGTGTGCGATCGGTAACGCGGTTGGAGGACCAGGAAGCAGCGAGCGCAAGCACTGCTTGGACGGCGATATACAGCCCCTTGATGTTGAATGATTCGAAGAAGATCTCAGCAGTTTGTTCTCTGTTCTCAGGTGGGTTAAGAGGGGGCTCGGTCTACCATGAAAGAATCAGCTGTACATTGAAGTGACTGTGGCGAAAATATACGCACGAGAAGGAAATAATGGTCTTCAGGCTCTGCACGAAGATACTTGAAGATCGTCTGCTCCCAATACCGCTCCATATGATCCCAGTTGTCAATCATGCCATGGCGGATGGGGTAGTGTACCCCGTACCCGGGTGTCTTCGCGTTTGCTAGTGCTTCGTCGCCGATAAAGAAATCAAGGTCCTCCACGCCCCGCTTAGACGCAAGGTGTCCTGGTTTCGTTGGAACAGCTGGGGCACGAGACGTCTGGCTCGCAGATCCACGCGTCGCGATCGCGGTTGGAAACACACTTCATTACCCAGGAAAATAACAAGGGCGATGTTTTATGTCAGTCCATGGTGATTTCGATTAAAACACCAACGTACAAGGAAGGATCGGAGTTTCCTGCGAAGCTTCACGGGGATTGTCAGACTCGATTCACACCATAAAATTTGTCAGAACACATACCCTACTTTGGAGTACCCGGTACCATTATCGCAGATGATTGGGGCGAGGACGGACATGGTGAATATCTGAGCTGCGTAATATTGGGCCGCAGGTTTCCTCTACATTGTTTGGTTGGTGCACCACATCCAAACACTACCGGGCCGCTCCTTTCATGACTGGCGGGCGGCGCCACTGTGTATGGATAATGCTCAGATGCCAGGTGAGTTGCTAAATTTTATCGACACTAAATCACGGCCGTTATGGGCAACGCAGGTAAGGTTCCTCAATTTATCGTCTATTCCAATATTGCATACCAATAGCGAGTGAGAGAAACAGAGATTGTTACTTGCAAGAGAAGTTTGGAGAAAACCATTTTTTGTGCATGTCAATGTCATGGGTCCTCTTGATCTTCTCCATTGGCGCTATACCATCCGTCCAAATACCGCTAGGCAGGTAGGCCGGATACCGAACACCAGCATCATCTTCCTTCCATTCTCCTGCCCAGTCGAAGTCGATCAGCTTAACCTCATCTTCCTTGCCAATCATCACATTGGGTGGAATCGCTAAGGACATTGTCCGCGGAATGAACGAGCTGAACTGCCTCCAATACCTTATTCGATACATCCACATCTCTGTGGCGATCGCCCTCGTATGAAGGCTTGCCATCGAAATACTCCATCACAACCATCTTCTAGTCTCCATAATCAACATCCGTAATAAGAGCAGGTGCCATGCCTGCCGCTGCGAGGATGTCGTGGGCATCGCGGGAGTACCTCTGAACGAACTTCACAATGACTTCTTTCGGATTGCTCCCTTGGTCGTGGCGCGGAAAGTGACACATGTTGACTGGTCGGGCTGGAGAGGACAAAGGTACTCAAATTCAAGCACGGTACTGAAGTCTTCTGCCACCAACGGGTAGCAATGCGCGAATGGGAAGAACCGAGGATGATTCGCTGGCGTCTGCTTGTTCTCGTCAAAAGGTGTGCGATTATCAAGAGTTTTATACCATTCCCGTAACTCGTCAATGCCGAGGGAGAGCGCGTGATAGAACTCGTGTATGCTCGTCATCATGAGTGGAACTATGTATGTCCAACCCACCACATCCCCAGCCGCTCGACGATGAGTTTGTCGGTGAGCACAGCAGCAGAAATGACCAGATGGGCTTCGTGCATTGCCCTCATCCTGAACGGTCACCGTCTGATCTGGGATGGCAATGGCGTTTTAGGTGGCAGACCTCGCGGAGACTGCGATGAGGAACTTTCAGAAGCCATTGTACTTATAATTTAATGCATTGAAAATACAACGTGATCCTGATTTACCTCCTTTGGCGCCCATTCTCAGCGACCACACGCGATGTGGATTGCAATGAAATGCCTCTGGCAAGTATCTCATTTCCTCCTTCAAGAGTTATGTTTGGGAGGGGGAAACTTAGTGTTGGGGCCGCGTCAGCGATCCATAAACCCGCTTCTAAGTTTCATCAAATCAAAAAAGGACCACCACAAAAAGCAAATGTAAGAGACCGAGGACTCTGAAAATGAAATAAAAATCTAATATCCATTACAAACTCTCTGCACCGGGTGGCCCATCTCCATAACCCACACTCTCCTTCGCCTACAGAAAAAAAAAAAATATGAATCTCATATCAAATACACAAACGATGGATGCCCACCTCCGCTATTAAATCTGCATCAATAGCTGGCAGAGTTTCCGGGATTGTACCATCCCAGGGGACGACCTCCCATCGTGTGGGTGCATTCCCAATACAGAGGCATAGGTCTTCGGGCAGGTGTTGTCCGTATTCGGCGTTGAAGTGGGCTCGGACGCGGTTTTCCTCTGTTGAATGTTGCGAAGTTAGATAGTTTCGCTTGAAATGGTAAGGATAAACCGTACCTTCACTCATCGACTCGAGCTGCCTCATCATCCCTTGCACGAAATTCTCCGCTGCCTCTTTATACTGGCTCCTCCGCGCGATTTCAAGCAGGAGCTTATTGAACGCCATGCGGTAGGCGACGTATTGCTCGTGCAGGTGCTCGAGAGTAGTTAGGTGGTGATGGAGGTCTGAGAGGTCTTCTTCCACTCGTGCCTGTTCGAGGGGTCAATGAAGGTATATTCTTCGAACAGAGGATAAGACGAACTTGAACGGTCTCTTGTGTTTGCAGCATCTCACTGATGATTTCTCCCAGTTCATCGAGATCGTCCAGCACCCGCCTGAGGTGCTCCATATCTTTCTCAAAATTCTCCTTTGTTGTTTTGAGCTGTGTCCTACAAGATATTTGATTTAGTGAAAGGGACATGGTTTTGGCAAGGGGCAGATTCACTGGTATCCTTCAATAGCATGTACGCTCTCCTCCAGTTCTGCCATGATCGCAGGTAGTTCTTCTGTGTCTCGGTTCATTACTGTAAAGACACGTACACAAAAATTGAGAAAATCAATATCAATATAAATTAGCATACCACTGGACGAACCTTGCATATCCTCCTCACTGAAGGCCTCACCCTTCTCTAGTTCCGTCTCTCTCAGTGCACTTGCCATCCCATCGTAATGGCTAGCCAAATTCTCTAAAAGTGCGGCCATAGAAGTAACCAGCGCCTCCTGTTGGAGGATGATGGTCTGGGTTTGTTGCAGTGTGCTCCGTTGGTCTGCACTGGGCTGCGGTAGGGATGCGTGGATGGTTTGGATGGTTTGGGTGAGGGTTTCGGGATAGTCGTCTGTCTTCGACAGGGTTATCTACGTTAAGGTTAGCCAAGTGAATGAATAGCTTAGGTTGGGTCGCTTGGGGGGACATACGTCTAGAGCCGAGCGGTCGCTCTCAACCATCTCGAGGGCATCTTCGATAGCTTGGTCGTCCACGAAATCGCGGAGAGTCTTCCATCGTATCCTGTCGTCTTTCCTGCTCTTGGATCCTAAATAATAATGAATTGTTTACATTAGTAGAGGATTTGACAAACCTTTTCCTTGGCCGTTGACCCTTGAGTCGTACAGGGGTCGCACGGGGCCATTTCTGCGGAGAGTTGCGGAAGGTGATACGGGGGACATCGAAGCTCGGTGTTGCAGCATAGACTTCTTGTTCGTCGGGCTCTGCATTGGACTGGTAGCTGGGGAAATGGATGTCCGGCCTCTGCCTATCCCAGTGTGAATATGAGAGGTGCTGGTGTTGAAGGGAGATTGTTGTTCGTCCTCGTCGTCCGAACCGTGCTGGCTCCCGAAAAGTGAAGAATCCGTAGACGTTTGGTGGAAGTCGGGTGGGACCAGTTGGGAGCCGAGGGACTCGAGGATATCCTCTAGGGCATCGGTACGTTTGGTACGCGCTGTATCCCATTCCTGGGTGGTATCATTGGTATAGGGGGATATCGAGAGCAGACGGAGAGATGCATACGTGAATTTGCTTTCGTACTTGAGCACGTTTCTCTTCAATTGTTTTGGCTACACTCGCTGCGAGCTACAAGAACACGTCAGGTTTAGCCTGGAACCAAACGAGTCAATCAAACGTACCTTGAGCTGCTCACCAACGGCCTCGACAACCCATCTAACCTTGGCATCAAGGGCGAGGACGTCAACTGCGGCCTGGGCTGACGCATTGGATGCGGTATGTGCGCGTGTACACAGGTGTTCGCCTATCTGCAATGCCTTCTTGGATTGGAGGACAAGGGAGACCAAATGTGGTTGGGTTGAAATACTTGGATTGGGCATTAGAGTTGATGCAGGGCCGGGTGTAGGTGGAGTTGTGGCAGTGGTCGGTGGTGCTTGTACATTGCTATGGAGAGATGACATGACTGCTCACTCAAGAGATAAGTTGAAACGCTGCCAGAACGCCCACGTGATTCTCTCTCTCTTCTTATCTTAGATTATAATAATATCTTTCTATTTTCTTTTGGTAATACCCTCCAAAACCCCATATTGTTGCTAGCGGTTTGAGTCAGTCCTGGTAGTATTCATCTGGCCAGCGAAACAGTTGACTCACATCTTGCCCTACAAATTCGGGATTTGACCTCTGTTTCCGTACCAATCCGCAGCCTGACCTCCCTTTCGATACCATTGGAATCAATATTGCCAAACCCAAGGGCGCTATCGGGGAAACTGCACGGGCTTATCCCAGGACAGACCTTCGCGTCATGAAACCATGGTCATCCTTTGGGGAGGATATCAACGACGCTATTCATGCTGCCATGAAGAATGCTCACCTGCAGAGATGTGGTTGTCCTGTCAGTGCCAACTAATGTAGTGAATGAACGGGCCCACACAGCCTTTGAATTGAACGCTGCAGGCTCTTGCTGCATTTGGGATAGAGGGATGGTTCCAACTTTCCAGCTCCGGTAATCCAGACTTCTTGTGGGTTAGAAATGGCAGTTTGCACTGCAAACTTTCTGCACTTGTTGATACCAACTCTGCCCATTCGACTGTGCTGATCAATTCATCTTTGTAGAGGGAGTACAAAACACTCTGGGTGGCTGACCTCAAGAACACAGCTTGTGTATTTTCTAAACCAACCATACCCTCGTCGAACGAAGCCCTCGAACAGTTGTATGGTTATATGACCTTTAACAACAACAAGTATGAGGTGCTCTCCAACTGGATACGCACCTGGTTTCTGCGTCGTGTGGAAAGCGGGACACTGGAATACGCTGGTCCAATTGAGCTGGATGCTTCTGAATTCTCCGTCTATACTCAAGACTCTCGAATGAATGGTACTCCTTGCCGAAAACGACTGGTTTCACGCATCTCCCACCCTATCTATCTCTCCAACCCACTTCTTTGGGACCTCAAGGACTGCTCAAAAGGAATAAAAGATGGCCATCAAGGCTGCCCGAAACTAGTGTTACTTCCGAAAATGGAGTATACCTTCGCCTAGACCTTAATCTTCATCTCTGTGATTTCCAACTTTCTACAACTTGAGATTTAGGCGTTGGATCTCTTGTTCATGCTAATCTTCTGCAAGAGTCCATTGACAAACCTCTAAAGTCCTCAACATTATTGGCCATGGTGATGATATGCTCGAGTCAGAACTCCATCCATTGCTGCTTCGGAGCACCATCTTCTTGCTCTGGAACCATTTGAGGCTGCTGTGACACTAAACACTACATCCTGCATTGCGTGAGCTCATGAAGTCAATATTCGACTGTATCCCACATGCGACGTGATTCGTACAACGTCTACGGGAGACTGACTGTATCCACTCTCCTGGTTATCTGTGTGGCGACATTGCCCATCACAATTTTTGCATGAAACACAAGACGTTTATGATGGACTTGACAACGAATCGGCCATGTACCCATGAAGCAGAGAGAAGCAATTGGTTGATTTCTTGTGACCATCCTAGTATATGTACTTGAATTTTCTTCTACAGTAGGCTGGTTACCAGTAATGTTGTATTCTCATCATTGAAGGCACTCATGTATAAAATTCCACCCTCTCTAAGTGAATCCTTCCCAGTGACCATTGACCTGTGAGATAGTTGGTGGTGACTGTAATTTTATTGCTTGTGGGTGAATGAATGGAGAGAATAGATGAAGAGTTTTAGGGGTTATTTCTATATTTGGAACGGCTGTGAGCTCCGCACCGCTCGTTCATTGACCAATCATTGACTCTTATCATTATCTTTCTTTATAATCCCGTTCTCTGTATTTCTATCAGTAATGTCCTCCAAAACGCCGACATTATTGTCAGTCACCACGCTCTGCCTCGCTTGCTCGTCCTCTCTTCCGCCTCTCAAAGTCTCTGCATCACACTCAATCCACATTACGTCCTGTTGTCAGCGCCCCATATGTCCTTCATGCATAACTGCCAACCCCCGATTGGCGCGGTACAATCCCTGCCTTGCCTGTTTAGGTGGTGTGGGGGTGGTTGCTTCCAAGTCAACCCTTGTGACTCCACCAGTTTCTGGAATGAGATCCCCTGGCCTGACTCTCAATTCCGAGTCGAATTCAAATTTGAACATTGATGGCGCAGTCAGAGACGAAGACACTTTCGTTCTTGGAGAAGATGATGATGATTACAGCGACAACGATGAGATTGCGGAGGGGCAGGAAACAGCGGATAGCTTGCCTGCTTCGACGTCTGTTCTGCCTCCACCGCCCTATGATTCAACGTCGATTGCACCGCTGTTGGATTCAAAGGTCCGGACACAAGAATTGGAGCTGCAGCAACACCTGGAGGGGAGCATTCCAAATGAGTCGGAGAATTCCCAGAAGATGAGAACGGTGCCATACAAGTATTACATCAATCGGAATGACACCCTACAGGGCCTTGCTCTCAGATTTGGATTAGACGTAAGTTGTAACCATTGAATTCCACTTCTTAATTTACGCAACTTGCTGAATATGTAAGGGACACGAGATCTGTAAACTCAACAAGCTCCCCTTCCACTCCGTACGCACGATGCCACACCTCTTGCACACCCGCGTTTTCCTCCTCTTACCCCCCAGTACGAAGCCCCATCCTTTACTCAAACAAGACATCCAGGACGAAGAGAGTAAAGCTGACACTGTGAGAAAGCGTGCGGAGAAGAAGCTGCAGGTACTGACAAAGGAGGTAGACTGGCGCATCGCGAGGGCATATGTAGCGCTTGCTGAAGACGACCATGAAGATCGGGAGGGACTGTACGCAAGGAAGGAGAAAGTCCAAGAGAAAGCGACAAGTATTGGAGATGCTCCGAGAACGCTAGAAACGCGTGCTATCGATTCATACCTGGATGACGAAAGTTGGGAAGAAGCGGAGAGGCGGGCGGGTCGGGGTGTATTTGTCCCAAAGTTTCCGCTTTCTTCCTGTCATGCTAAGGGAAGGACGAGTTGGGCAAGCAACGTGCGCCTGTCCGATGGTAAACGGTGGTGGCAATAAAGGTCAAGTTACAGTAAAGTTTGTGTTGTTGGAATTATGGCAATGTCGAATGGTTGCCGCGGGCCAACTACTCGGAGAACAATCTCGGTTACTTTTCTTCTTTAATTAATGAAGTTTGAACTGAAGCCCTCGCGCGTTTGTGAGGGTCCCTGAACGATAGCGACACATTCATTTTGACAGCATTGTTATATGTATTTCGTGGAGTTATTGCCGGCTGTCATGCCAGCAGTCATATTGACCATCGCTGCCGGACAGATGCGTACACTTTGTACAATACGCGGCCGAACTATTAATAGGCGGTTTAGGGCAGGCACCCACGCGTTCAAGTTCCCTCCCCGTACCTTTCTTGGCACCCCTCACCATACCTCCTGAGTCGACAGCGTTTCGTAAAGTCTCTGAGACCTGCCTGCATTTGCACATATAGCTGGCCTTTGGATGAATCTCTGTCCATTCTGCGTTACAACCGCATCGTGCAGCACCTAATCACGTCGGTTAACTGTGCAACCCAAGTTGGAAGGATGCACAATTTCTTTCGGCACCCGGCGTGTCAGAGCCATTACCAGAGCTAGGGGTATAAGTATCCTTGAGGTTCATGCTACCCAAGTTTCCTTCAATCCTCATTAAATGTCCAGCCGTGATACATCGATCACCTCTGAAAAGAAGGAGCCGGCCGTAGTGGTGAACGTTATTCAACCCTTGAAGCATACGAGGGCATGGTACACATCTCATTCTTACTTATATAGGCATTTTGACGGAGGTATGCTCAATTTAGGTGGCAGCGCGTGCCCTTCACATCCACCAATCCGCCTCCGCCAAAAGCATCTCTTGATGATGCCCTGCTAACTCCCGAAGCAGATGCAAGCCTTTTTAGTTTATTGACCTTTGGATGGATGAATCCCCTTCTCGGCCTTGGATATGCCCGCCCTCTCGAAGCCACCGACCTCTGGAAACTCCAGCCTGACCGTGGGGCGGCCCACATTGCCAAGCTCATCACCGAGTCCTTCGATCGTCGTCACAAGGCGGCGAATGAGTACAATGAAAGACTGGCGAACGGCCAGATTGGGCCGGGGCTGAAGGGCATCTGGTGGAGTCTCACAGGGAATAGGGCAGAGAAGGAACGCGAGTGGAGGGAAAATAGTGGGAAGAGGAAGGCCAATTTGGCATTGGCACTGAACGACTCTGTCAAATGGTGGTTCTGGTCTGCGGGTCTGTTGAAGCTTATTGGAGATACGGCACAGGTTACGAGTCCTTTGGTAATGAAGGTGTGCATATCTTGCCTTTTTTTCTTTTTCTTTTCTCATTCTTGTTTTGCTCAGCAAATCATCATATTTGCCGGAGAATCGTATTACGGCCACAAAGCAGGACTTCCGGTCCCAGGCATCGGCAAAGGCATTGGACTGACATTTGGGCTCCTTGCTATGCAAGTTGTCGGATCTCTCTGTACACAACATATGTTGTACCGTGCTACATCTACCGGCGTTCTCCTCCGTGGCGGCCTTATCACTGCGATTTATGACCGTTCTCTTAAATTGTCTACAAGTGCGCGGTCAACATTAACTAATGGAAAACTAGTAAATCACATCTCGACCGATGTCTCGCGAATCGACTTTTGTGCGGGATACTTCCATGGAGTATGTTTTTTTCTTTTTTTTTCAATTGTTGTCGTTGTCATTATTTCGTGTGACCCAACTCTCTTTTTGATAGGCTTGGACCTCCCCGATCCAGCTGCTAGTTTGCCTGGCGCTACTTATCCACAATCTTGGCCCCTCTGCACTTGCAGGGTTCGTCTTCTTCCTCATCGCCGTTCCCTGCATGGGGGCGGTGATGAGGCAGTATTTTACGTTGAGAGTGGAAACGATGAAATGGACGGACAAGCGGGCGAAGCTTCTACAAGAAGTTTTGGGTGGGATGAAGGTCATTAAATTCTTTGCGTGGGAAGTGCCGTTTCTGGAGAAGATATCGCAGTATAGACGACGCGAGGTCGAGTATGTTTAATTCATTTTACTTCGGAAGTACACAACAACTGACACTCCTTTTCAAGATACGTTCGCTCACTGCTACTACTCCGGGCTATCAACAGCTCGGTCGGGATAAGCGCACCTGCTATTGCCTCTGTACTAGCATTCGTCACCTACTCCTTGACCGGCCATGACCTGAACCCAGCCGTCATATTCACTTCTCTGACGTTCTTCTCTCTGTTGCGTCTTCCTCTCATGTTTTTGCGTAAGCTCTACTTTCTTTTCCTTCTCGTAAAGTTAATCCTTATTTTTCTTTTATCTTTTAGCCCTATCTATCAGTTCCATTGCAGACGCTTTGAACGCAACAAGACGGTTGTACGGTGTTTTTGTAGCCGATCTGCTGGAGACGAACCACTCCATCGACGAACAATTGGCTGTTGCCTTGGAAGTCAAAGGCGCCTCTTTTGCTTGGGATGCTCCAGCTCCAGAGGATGACGACATACCTGAAGATGAGAAAAAAGGAGGGAAGAAGTCATCTAAAATGAAGACTAAGTCCCAAGTCAAAGACACGCTGCAAGACGACGAAGAGAAACCCGCTACAAACACAGAAGATACGACAAAGAAGGACCAGGAGGTCTTCGTGGTCACGAACGTGGATATGGCCATCCCACGCGGCCAACTGGTTGCAATCGTTGGTGCCGTCGGAAGCGGGAAATCGAGTTTGCTGCAAGGCCTGATTGGCGAGATGAAGAAAACGGCTGGAAGTGTCGTGTTTGGGGGGAGTGTGGCATATTGTCCGCAGACGGCGTGGATTCAGGTCAGCGTGTCTCGTTGTGCGTCATCATCAGAGGCACGAATTCTAACTTTTCTGTCTTGTAGAATGCGACCATACGGGAGAATATTTGCTTTGGACGCCCTTTTGAGGAAAAACGATACTGGGATGCGGTTCGCCATTCGTGTCTTGGACCTGACCTTGAGATGCTTCCTCATGGCGACATGACCGAAGTAGGAGAGAAAGGTATCTCCCTCTCGGGTGGACAGAAACAACGAGTCAACATATGTCGTGCTGTCTATTGTGATACCGACATCCAAATATTTGATGTTCGTTAAGCTTTCCAATCTGCCTATATTCATTAAACATCAGATGTTTATTTTCAGGACCCACTTTCTGCTCTTGACGCCCACGTCGGCAAGGCAGTGTTCCAGAACGTCCTGTTGAATAGGGATTCTGGAAAGACTCAGATTCTCGTAACACACGCACTCCATTTCTTGCCTCAAGTTGACTTTATCTACGTCATCGACGAAGGCACCATTGCCGAACAAGGGACGTACAATGATCTCATGGCTCGCGGCGACGCATTTGCACGATTTGTCAACGAATTTGGGTCTTCCGAGCAAGGCCCTGCCGGGGAGACCTCCACTCATCCTAAAGAACAAGCTGGCGAGGATGAAAGAGAGGGAAAGCCCATGAATGCTGCTGTTGGTACGGTGCTAATGCAAGAAGAAGAAAGGAACATCGGTGCGGTGTCTGGGGATGTATATAAGGCTTATTATAAGGCTGGACATGGACCCCTTTTGACGCCATTTTTGATCTTATCTCTTCTCTTGATGAACGTTTCATCGATCATCTCTTCTTACTGGTATTTTCTGCCTTTTTCTTTTCGAGGAAAGGAGTACTGACGCTATTTATTTCCAGGTTGGTTTGGTGGCAAGAGGGGTTTGTTTTGGTTTGCCTCCGCTCCCAAAAATTCGCTAACGGTCCCCTTCGTCATTCCACGTAGAAAATGGAACCGAAACCAGGCATTTTACGTACGTCCAAAATTCGCTCTAGATATTCTAATCTCAATTCCTTTCATAGATGGGTATATACGGAGCTTTGGGTATCTCACAAGCCGTGACTGGCTACCTTGTGGCCGTCGGCTTTTCTTTGCTCACTTACTTTTCCTCGAAACGGCTACATAAAGTGAGACAAGCATCTTCCTTCAATGCGCTTTCTAGCTAACACATGCGTGGTATAGGACGCCATCAATCGTATCATGCATGCTCCAATGTCATTCTTTGATACCACAGTAAGTAACAAGCCTCTTCTGGAGACGAATTCAAGTAACAGATCATTAGCCACTCGGTCGTATCATGAACCGTTTTGCAAAAGGTTAGTAAGAGTCCCTTCCTCTGGCTCGCTTCTCATTTTAATGTCCTCGTAGATATCGACACTATGGATAATGTGCTCTCGGGTATGATCATTTTATTAATCAATTTACATAACGGTTCACAAAATTTGACCTTCAGATTCCATGCGAATGTTTGCTGGCACTTCTTCCTTGATACTCGGCGCAATTATCTTAATATCCGTCCTCCTTCATTGGTTTTTGCTCGGGGTTGTTCTCATTCTTATAATTTATATCTACGCGGCGGCATTTTACCGAGCAAGTGCTCGAGAGTTAAAGGTTCGTTGTATAATGCTCACCTATTCCATTTCATGCGACTTACGTTCTTTTTTAGCGACTTGGTGAGCATACCATCACATTAAGATACTTTGTCGACTAAACTTGATTCGTAGATGCTGTCTTGAGGTCCTCGTTATATTCCCACTTTTCTGAAAGTTTATCGGGATTGTCAACAATCCGTGCATACGGGGAGGTGGCGCGCTTCCAACTCGACAATGAGAAGCGAATTGACGTCGAGAACCGAGCTTACTGGATGACAATTAGCAATCAGGTATCTACCTGTCTCCCAAATCAACGATAATTTGTGGAATTGCTGAACTTGTTTTCTATAGCACTGGCTCGGAGTCCGACTCGATTCCTTAGGCGCAGCTATGATCTTTATCGTCGCCATGTTATCTGTCGGGGCTCGATTCACAATTTCTCCAGGACAGACTGGTCTGCTTCTGTCTTATGTGATGGGTATGCAACAAATGTAAGTGATTCCGTACAATTATACACCTTTATTTATCATGCGTTCCTTCAGGTTCGGTTGGATTGTGCGGCAGGGTGCAGAAGTCGAGAATAACATGAACTCCGTGGAACGTGTAGTTTACTATGCGAAAGCTATCGAACAAGAAGCCCCACATGAATTGCCGGAGAAAAAGCCACCCGCTTCTTGGCCAGCCCATGGACGCATCGAGATCAACAATGTGGTCTTGAAATATAGACCGGAGCTTCCATCCGTGCTCAAGGGCATATCCTTAACTGTGAATGCTGGTGAGAAGGTTGGTATTGTTGGGAGGTAAGTGTTTGCATGCCGCTCGGTTATTTGATTAGTGTCCGTGCTCATTGGGTACCTCAGGACTGGAGCCGGGAAAAGTTCCATGATGACTGCGCTTGCACGTATCGTGGAACCAACGTCCGGTTCGATCGTTGTGGACGATATCGATGTATCTTCTATTGGGCTTGCTGACCTTCGAAAAAGCCTGGCAATCATCCCTCAGGATCCAGTGAGATTCTTGATGGCTCTTGTTCATATTCATGCTAATTCTCTTCCCAGCTCCTGTGTGCGTTGACGTTCAAACATGACCTAGCAGTTAAATGGTTTACTGACATGATTTTTAGTCTCGGGAACCATGCGCACAAATCTTGACCCTTTCAATCTCGAGAACGACTCGAAATTATGGGATGCACTCAAGCGTGCTCATCTCGTTGAATCTCCAACAACGATCGCTCCAGTCACGGTAAACGACGATGCTACGTTGAGCGGTACACACACACCTATCAACAAATTTGACCTGGAAACAGTCATAGAAGACGAAGGAAGCAATTTATCTGTCGGACAGGTGGGTTAGAAAAGCCTAAAGCCTATTCCCTTCACTCATTAGAAATTCCAGCGTTCTCTTGTTTCTCTTGCACGAGCGCTCGTTAAAAATTCTAAAATCATCATTCTAGATGAAGCAACAGGTAATGAGAGTTTTATTATTGCAACTCGTGATGTTGACTCTCACGGTTCTTGGAAACAGCTTCTGTGGATTACGAAACCGATCATAAAATCCAGGATACCATTGCAAACGAATTCAAGGATCGGACCATCCTTTGCATTGCCCGTGCGTTGACACTGCATCATACCAGAACTTTCCGTTGGCTGACACTCGAACGACAGATCGACTGCGCACTATTATTGGTTACGACCGGATATGCGTACTCGATGCTGGTGTGGTTGCGGTATGTTGCCACGTTTCCGTTGATAGAAGTCATATGGACTGATTTCTCTCTTTTTTTTTTTTTTTTTTGAACGAAGGAATTTGACACGCCTGCTAACCTTTACATGAAAGGGAACGGAATTTTCCGAGGAATGTGTAACCAGTCATCAATATCCTTGGACGACATAACCCATGCGGAACGGATAGCAGCATAGGGCAACCAGGCTTTGGAATGATATGGGACGATCAAGGCCGCCCGTTGGAACTACTTCGGGAATTTAAAAACTACTATTATTATTATTATTATGATAGGTTTCGAGGGACCACACGCAAAATGCAATTTTTTACCCCACTCAGTCGCACCGGATTAGTTTTCTTCTGTGGGGCAACACGGGATCTAAGATAAACGGCGGAAGCCTCATCTTGATTGCATATCTACTACACTACATATACAGTTGTATAATCAAAAAGTCCACGAGCAGGAGTTACCGGAGCGGCTCAGAATAGTAGCGTCATCGGCCCAGGAGCGACGACCGGGTTTTCCGCGAAGGAGGCTGTTTACATAGCTTTCCAGTTGCATTTTCGAGGCGTCTAGTAGTAGAGAAAGCGATACACGAGAGATACAGAGTTTGGGGATACGTCCAGTATAGGCAAAAGACTCGGCAGATTATACTTAAGCAAGCCAAGAATAAAGAAGAAAAAAAAAATAACGGCTCTGCGATGATCATTGATTAGGAAGAAGGGTGATGTGATGTGATGGAACAAAAAGAATGCGCGTGGTCCAGGACTATGGCTATGACGATGAGGGGAGAATAAAACAACAAAAGAACGATTACAATATGAATGAGCCGTCAGGGGTGAGAAGGATCCTTGATTGGTTCATTTGGTGCTTGTCAGACAGTGATTAAACGACGGGGATGGCCAAAAAGTCTCACCGAAACACACGAGTCGTTAAAATGTGGTTAGGTCGTAAGGCAAAGTGAGCCAGGTTTGATGAGGAGTACACGCCATATAACAGCAGGAGAGCATAGGACGTTTAATAACCAGAAAAACTTCCTTGATGTTGTTGTAGAGTACTAAAAAGACATGGGAGAGATGGGTTGTGTGGTGGTACAATTGAGCTTTGTATGAAGAGAGAAAGAAAAGAAAAAATATGTGCTGCAGAAGATGAGAGGAGAGGCAAATACGACGCTCCGTCTAGTGACATAGTGATTAACGAGAGCAGATCACGAATCAAATTTCAGGTGGAATGGTCAATGAGAAATAAGGATGTTGTAGAGCCTCCCGCACTGTTATCCGTTGAGCAGGGTCAAAAGCAAGAAGTTTCCGGACAAGATCCAAAAATTGTCGGTTGACATTATCCGTTGGTGGTATCACATCCTAGAAGTAGGCGATGAGTTATAGTAGACTATCGGAAGGACTTGTACTGACCTGTAGTGGACGTGTCGCCTTGACGTCCTTTTTACTCTGCCGCGTCGCTTTAGGTTTGGGCCAATCGAGCTTTCCACCTTCCTTGAAGAAGTCAGGTTTCGATCTAGCGCCTGCACGTGCGAACCGTTCTGGGATCTTGCCCATGACGACCTCCATCATGGCAAGATGCTCGAGGTTGTCGTGCGTTTGATAAAGCGCAACACCAGTAAAGAATTCGACGAGAATGCAACCTAATGAATATGCATCACAAGGGAAAGACCAGCCGAGACCTGGTAGGGGAGGGGTTCTTGATGAGGATAGATGGCCAGAACGGTGCGTCCTTGAACTCACCCAGGATGATTTCGGGCGCTCGATAATGCCGCGTTGATACCACAGATGAATGGTATTCTTGCTCAAAAGTGGCAGAGCCAAAGTCAATCAATCGAATTTCTGTCGACTCCAAGATCTTCTTGGCCTTAGGGGGTGCATTTCGCTGATAGGTTGGAATTTTTAGTGTTCTCATCAACAACAGCCTAGAAGGATTAATTTTTACCTTTCCTGGTGCGGTGACATGGACGGTACGAAAGTCGTTTTTGACCAGTAGTATATTCTCTGGCTTGAGATCAGTGTGAATCAGCCGAAGTTCATGAAGGACTAATAATAAGGTCGTGGGGGCATGAGTTGGCACCGAGTTGAAATGATTCATTAAAATACTCACAGGCAACGCTGCCGAGAAGTTGACGAGCAAACTTTTGAATATGGTGACGAGGAAACGGTGCGAAATCGTTTTCCTTGATGAAATCATAGACACACATTCCCAATAGTTCTGAAACCAGACAGATATGGTTTCGATGGTCAAACCAGCTTAAAAGGTGGATACAATTGCTGGATTTTATAAATCAGGACTTGGAGCCATATTCCGATTGTGAAAATCGTACTTTCGGTTTGTGGGGTCCCGTTCCCGGAGCTTTTGAAGTACTCGTACTTCAATCTTGCTGGCATCTCGGTACTTTGGGATGGCTCGAATGATCTTGATAGCGACACGAGTATTATTTTCCGTGTCAATGGCCTCGACAACCTTGCCAAAGGTGCCTTGGCCCAACAGGCGGACGGTACGATCTGTCAAAAGTAGTTGTCAGAAACATTGAGCATAGAAAAAATGTGGGGGGGGGGGCGTACAGCGTCGATGGATCATATCGTCAGGTACGATGATATAATGCCCCTCTTTGTCGTCACAAGACACGGGGCCTTTGGAGGTCTAGAAGGGAAACGGTATTGTTTAGAGAGAAACGTTGAAGACAAAAGTACATACGTCGTCGGTTGCAGCGGCACTGCGGCTGTCCCAAGAGTTGGCGGGAACGAGCACCTGGGATTGTTGATTGGTGGTTGTTGCGGGCTTCTTGGCTGCCGGCGCACGGACCTCTTCATTGTGATCCCGTTTTCGCTTTTTTGGAGCTGGGGCGGTCATAATGGACGAGGAACTGCTTGATTGGGCCTGGGCCTCTGCGGCTGCCCTGGCCCTGGTGCGGATGGGTGCAGTGTACAGGGGAGGCTGGTATGAGGCAGAGTAAGCAGGGTTATGGGTGGTCGATGGAGAGATGGTGGGTGGTGGTGGAGTGTCCTCGATTACGATGACCTCTCGAAGATGACCATTGCTGTCGACTTCCTGGACCTCGCTGTAGCTGACTGTGTATTGATGGGCGCGTTTCCGCTTCCTCGTCGCCACGGAAGGAGTAGGGATGGAGCTGGGACCACCCTGGTTGATGGTATTGAGGGCCTGGTGGGTGTACTGAGCGAGGAGCTGGGACGGCAGTGCGTGTACTGCCGCCATTGTCTGTGTTGCTGTATAAGACGTGGTGAAAGACGGAAACGGGGGGGTAAAAATGGTGTGCTTGCAAAGCCAAATGGGGTCCTTAACACTGACGGAGAACAGCGTTTTTGTTGGTCCCTATTTGGCGCTCGCTGTGTGCCACCCTTTTCTGCTGAAAAATCTACAACAACTGGAAGAAACCCTGGGTAATATGCAATGCACAGTATCTTTCTATGACATGACTATTATCTACGACCAGCCTCCAGCCCTCCATTTTAGTATCGATAAGCAATCAGCGCATCACCAACCACTGAGTCACTCACTCACTGTGTGAACATTCAGGACTGTGGAGGGGTGTGTCGGGAACATTTAAATTCCAATTGGTTCGTCAGAACGCGCCAACAAGGGCGAGAGTAAACAAACCACAACAACCCTGTTCATCGTCTCCGTCGACGAGCTGGGTCTGTTCTCCCTCTACCACCACCTTTTTCCGTAGACAACCTCTCTTTATTTTATTTTACATGCGTAATGCGGGGTTTGGCTTTTCCTCCAAACGCCCCCGGTGATCGGGAACCCTCGTATGAGTACGGCACACCCATCAGCAATGTCGACGAGATACCCATCGACCCAGCCCTCGGCGGCGCTCCCGTCCACCCAGCATTGATAATGGAACCCCACCCTATCAATGTCGTCTTCCCCAACACACCACAAGAGGATGTTCAACGCGACGCGTCGTGGTCACCCCACCCGAAACTTGGCTCACATCCTCCCTTTCTGCCCCAGGAAAATCCTTATCTCCACCAGCAACTACACCCGTTGGACGATTACCAGATCCGGCAGTACTCACAAGGTCCGCAGGGTGACCCATTCGCTCCGCAGATTCCCTCGCCCTATTTTCCAATCCAAGAACAACCGCTTCCTCCTCCACAGCCTCCTAGACCCAAGCGGAAGCGCAAATTCTTGCGAGAAGAGGAATGCAGCTTCTGTCAAGGGAACGAAACGAGGAATAAAGCAGGCAAACCAGAAAATATGGTTACTTGCGTCGAATGTGGCCGCAGTGGTATATTTATTCTTCTGCCGTACAACCAACGCACTAAACCCCACACATAGGTCATCCGAGTTGCATGGCATTGGAGACTCTCGGAGAGGTAGTCCGCTCGTACCCATGGAAGTGCCTCGAGTGCAAAAACTGCGAAGTCTGTAAAGAAAAGGGCGACGATGTGGGTTTCTCCCCAATTCCCTGATACCTCAATTCCTCATGAATGAATATTTTAGGCCCGAATCTTGTTCTGCGACTGGTGTGATCGAGGTGAGCTATTTACATTTACCTCTCAGTTTCGAAAAATAGAAAAACCCATCTCGCGCGTCAAGGCTGGCACATGGATTGCGTCGACCCCCCATTCCAAGACCCGCCCGAGGGTAAATGGCACTGTCCAATATGTCCTCCCATCCCACCTGAAGGCCAACAGTTTTGTCCGAATTCTCATTTTCCTGGCCGCCACTTCCCCGATCAGCCGCAAGATACCCAGCTCACCCCAGCGGCTGACCGAGAGCCATCGGTTGCCTCGTCTTCGCGCTCGATTGCAGAAGTTGGGACTCCCGCTCCACCGTTCAGGAGCAAGAGGAACAAAAAAAGTATGGGGAGGTCCAAGAAAAGAGCACCGAAACCTACCGCCATATCCGATGGATCTGACAATGACGACCCCGTAGACGTAGAGACGATGATGACTTTAACAAGAACGCGCGTGCGTGTCCCGACGACAAAGTCGGCTTCTGCGAAAGGAAGGGTACGGGCTACTAGCCCCGATGAGGTACTTCCCACACCTTCGCGGAAACGCAAACGCCAGAGAGAACCGTCTCCAGCCAAAGTGCGCCTTCGCATTCCTGCGCAACGAGGGAGGAAGGGCAAAGAACGCGAAGAGGACGAAGCGCCCCGGGGGATGTTCGATGATATCCTCACCCCAGAGGAGCGTAATACGAGCAATACGACACCTCTGAACACGGACAAGATCATGTTTGAGCGGAGTCGACAGATTGCCGAGGTAAGCCAAGTTGTCCGAATCAAACGAAACCAGCTCACCAACGATGATATTTACAAAGAGCAAACTCGCGCCCCCACCGCCACCGACCGCGTCGTCCTCACGCAGCACTCGCGACACTAACCCCAACCCAACCGAAACGCCCGTGCATACGCGGCCTCTCCGTTCATCGACATTGCAGCAGAACACACCCAAAACCCTCGACTTTAACTTTACGCACCTAAACTCCCCAGGGCCGTCGACACCCGGGGCGGGCAGTTCGTCATCATGGCCATTCCAAGCTGCGAAATTCGAACCTGGGGTCCTTCGAATACGAACGATCCGGTTCGGGCCGTATGACATCAAGACGTGGTATGATGCCCCTTTTCCGGAAGAGTATGCGTCGATCCCTGATGGGAGGCTGTGGATATGCGAGTTCTGCTTGAAGTATATGAAGAGCCGGTTCAAGGCGATACGGCATCAGGTGTGTGTTGACTGACTGAGTTTGTGAGATCGAGAAATTAATCTTTTGGTGATACATAGATGAAATGCAAGTCGCGACATCCGCCTGGGGATGAGATTTACAGGGACGGAAGCGTGTCGATATTCGAAGTGGATGGGCGGAGGAACAAGGTTCGTTTTTTTTTGAACCCGGCGGTGATCGATTGATGTCCTTAATTTGTTTCCGTAGATCTACTGCCAAAACCTCTGCCTCCTCTCCAAGATGTTCCTAGACCACAAATCGCTCTTTTACGATGTCGAGCCGTTTCTGTTCTACGTGATCACTCTTGTCGATGATTTCGGAGCACGCTTTGTTGGGTATTTCAGCAAGGAGAAGCGATGTCCGAAAGATTACAATTTGAGCTGTATTATGACTCTGCCGGTGAGACAACGGCAGGGTTGGGGAAATTTCTTGATTGATTTTAGTATGTTTTCCGTTGTGCGTTTGTTCTTTTTTCTGAACATTGAATTTTTCAGGTTATCTTTTGTCCAAAATTGAACAACGTCAGGGGTCGCCTGAGAAGCCCCTGTCAGGTCTTGGAGCATTGGGATATAAGAATTATTGGACGTTGGCCGTCATGCGGTTTTTGGAAAAGGCACCTGACAAGGTGCGATTGGAAGGTATGGCCCAACGAATACATTGGTTTTTCTTTTTTTTAAACTTTACTAGACATCAGCGCCGCAACGTCCATGACGCTTGAGGATGTGTGTAACACGCTAATGCAGCAAAATATGATTTACATCCGGGAACCGACGCCGCCCATCATCCGACCCTCACCTGGGCAGAGCATCAAGTTCCCCAAGGGGCGTAAGAACGGGGTCGGGCGGAGGCAGCTGCAGAGACTGCAATCATCGCACACACCTACGTATGACGGTAGCTCGCATTCGCCCACGCCGAAAACCAACGGACACAGCAATGAGCACGAGAAGAATAAAGGGCCGTTTGTTGCACCGAAGCACTACGAGATCCGGTTTGAACGGGAGAAAGTGGAGGCGTATCTGCGCAAGTGGGAGAGTAAGGGGTACATGCGGTTGAAGCCGGAAAAGCTGCAGTGGACGCCGTATCTTGTTACGAGGAGTACGGGGGAAGCACCCAAGGTTGATTTGCCAGCGATGGATACGGTGGCGGTGGATACCCCTGCGACCGAGTCGGTTGTTGTTGTTTCGGAGCCGCCAACGGAGCCTGTCACGCCTGCGCCGATGAGGAATGGGGAGGAGATGCTAGTGGACACGGTGGAGGAACCGCGGGCGAGAACGCGGTCGTCGGCACGTTCGTGTTCTTCGCCGGGGCAAAGTGTGCGGACGAGGTCTAGTCAGGCGGCACCAGTTGAAGAAGCCATGTCGACACGATCTGGACGACTATTGACGGAACTACGACCACCAAGGTCGAAGAAACGGAGGCGAATTGAGAGTTCGCCAGAGGAAGAGGCGGCGGCGACGGCAGCAGTTGTGGCGGTGAATGGAGACGGAGTAGTAAAGTGGGAAGACAACGAGACACTGCCGCTCGAGCTGGACGAGGACGCGGACGCGGATGGGGAATATGATCTGGATGCAGAAGGAGAGCCGGATACCGAGTTTGTAATGTAGATAACAATGGCAAACAAAGGATGAAAACGAGCTGATCCAAGTTAGTTCGCGAGTCGTCGTGGCTCGTTTATGGATGTACAAAAGTGAGTCGCTTGCTCGTCTTTTCCGTCGCCCATCCCTCACCATGTCAGCGAGCAACGAATGCAGTACGACAATCCTTCCGTTTGTTTTGTTTTTTTGATTATTATTTCCCCTCTCACCTCTTATCTCCTAGGCCTCCTTCCACCAGAACGGCTTGGGCCAGGCTCTCGGCACTCATCTCCCCGCCTACAATCGCACTACCGACTACCGTCATCCCTCAAACTCTCCCCCTACCATCTCACAGCAGCCCCATGCCCCCCCGTCCACCTCGCTCACCTACACTGTCCAGCAGCAGGGCGGGCCAACAGCCACCTCCCCCGCCATGAAGCGCAAGCAGGTCGACCCCATCGTCTCCACAAACAAGCGTCGCCGCGAAACAGGAGCAGACGAGGGCGATTCCTACGATATGGATGGCAATCAGCAAGGCGCAAAACACTGGACAGACGAAGAAAAATCAAGGCTCTTCAACTGGCTAATGGGCCCGAGCCAGGAAGATCACTGGAATGCCCTCCGTGCAACCAAAAATTCATGTTTGCGAGAGGTAATATCTGTTCTTCTTTCCTTTTCCCTCTCCCCCTGACCCTTTGATTCAGTGCGCCGTCGAGGTTTTCGGCGGGAAAAAGACTTATCAGGCCCTCAAAGGCTGCTACGAACGCAACTTTAATCTCTTCAAGCAGATCTACGCTTTCGAGACCGCCCATGGCCAGCCCAGCTCCAGCGCCAACCTCTCTGCCCTCTCCGAGGCAGATCGCATCCGCGAATTCGAGCGTCGTCTCTCTATCGTGCGTAAAACGGGAACCGACATAGGAAGCGTAACCGCCCGCACTATCGACCACTGGCATCGCGTGGGATGGTACGATCTATTCTACCGACGGTGTGTTTTTTCCGATCCTCCCTTTTGCATGTATCCTTACCTTATTGCATCAAGGTGGCACGGTGACCCAGCAACCACTCGTCCCATCCAAGGCCGTACCTCCGTTGTCGGTAACACCAACAGCATAGTCGGCGCCGACGACGCAGAAGACGACGACCCCACCTCGGCAATGGACGGAACCCACTTCAACGTCGACCCATCTGCCATGAATGGCCTCAACGGCATGGCCCACGATCGCCAACAACAACAACAACAACACGTGTACATCAACCCGCAAGATCTCCGGGAAAACAACCCGCCACCCCCTCCGGCGCCACCGGGCATCGCAACCGCAAGCCAGCAACAGCAACAGTCAACAAGCGCGGGTCTCCGCTCCCAAACCCAGCCGCCCCATCCATCCCACCCCCAACAACAGCAGCAGCAGCACCCACAGCATTCTCAGCCTCCGCCCCCGCACCTAGGCCCTGACCTCTCCAACACCCCCATCTTGAACTTTCCACTCACACAAGACCTCACCGCCCGTCTCTTCCATTACCTCAACCTCCAAGCGCAGATCGCACAAGAAAAGCTGGATTACCTGCGCCGAAGGGAGGCGAGAGAGCTCAAGGAGCTAAATGCCAGGAAAGAGCTGGAAAAGACGCAGAGTAACAGGAATAAGAGCGAAAAGGCTTTTGTGGGTTGTTTTTTTTTTTTTTTGTTCATCCCGGTCTGCTCAAACTGACGGGCTACGTTTTTTTGGAAAAGGACTTGATCAATAACCCCAACGCGGATGCAGCGCTCAAGCAAGCCGCGGCGGAATATCTCAGGAAAATGTTCCTTAGCTCAGAGTAGTGATATCGATCTCGACCCACTGCCAACATATCTTGTCTCTCGCCTCATGACTCCCCCATGACCCCTCTCATGAAGACGCCACCCATGTAACCCAGCCAATATACTCTCTCGAACTCTGTTTTTACGTCATAAATTATATCTCGTGTGTTTATCATTCCAATTCGACCCAAAATTCTATGCAATCTATCAAGTGCCCCCCTCGAACCCTTTCTAGTAAAACATGAAAGTCGTACATCAAGTCGTCAAGCATCCGCAAGCGTCTTCCCCGCAAGCTTAATATCATCCAGCGTAATCGCCGACCGCTCACACATCCCTCGGAATATCCCTTCCGGCGCTTCGTACAACTTGGCCGGAGTATCGAATTCCTGTAAAGTCAGTCAGTCATGCGAGAGAAAAAATTGGCTCAGGCAACGTACAGCAATCTCGCCAGCGTCTAGGACGCATATCCGGTCGTACCCAATGATAGTGTGGAGCCGGTCTGTGGAAAAAGAGGGGGGGGTTCAAAGTCCGCCAGATTCAGTTCAGACGAAATGCTTACGGGCAATACACAGGATGGTACGATCTTTGAATTCGTAAGCGATTGTATCTTGGATTTTCCGGTCCGTTTCATAGTCCACAGATGCTGTGATGGGGATTGATGTGAAGGAGACTAGAAGAGAGATAAACAATTTCATACCTGTCGCTTCATCCATAATGATAACCTTCGCATCCTTAACCAGCGCCCTAGCCAACGAAACCAGGGATCGCTGTAAGGGACAAAAATAAGTTCAAATAAAACCCTCTAGCGTCGCCATCGAAAATCCCCTTACCTGCCCAATAGACAAATTACCACCCTCGTCCTCAATGACCGTGTCCAGCGTAAACCGATTCACAGGCGTATGCGCTCCACTCCATGTCTCGTCTTCGTTCTTGGAGATCAACGAATCGTGCTTCGAGGCCTCAACAAGGTATGAACGCTTCAGTGCGTCCCAGAGCGTGGCGTCATCGTGTAAATTGAACGGGTCGAGATTAGATCGCAATGTGCCGGAGACTAAGTAGACGAAAAGAGATTAACGATAGGCTCGCGATTTAGTAGGACGTTTCTATAGAGATAACTTACATAAAAGCTGGTAGGAAATTATCAGAAATTCAAAATCAGTCAACGAAATAGAGAACACTAACAGGATCCTGAGGGATGATGGCCAGACCCTTTCTCAAATCGGTCAGACCAATAGTAGACACGTCGATGCCGTCGAGCACGATGGAACCAGATGAGAGTTCAACGAGACGGTACAGAGCTGATTCTGGAATCAACACAACCGATGCCTTCAAAAAGAGTGTAGCAACATACCCGTCATTATCGAGCTCTTCCCAGCACCAGTTCTACATGAATATCATCGTCAGCAACGCCAAACAACAACCAAGATTCATTTGAAATACCTTCCAACAATACCAATCTTCTCCCCACCATTGACTGTCATGGAGATGCCTTTTAACACAGGAGGAAGTTCCGGTCGATACTTGAACACGACATCCTTCAGCTCAACACGACCATCCGCAGGCCACGAAGTCGGGGGCTTATCGGGTAGTTCATGAGGCGCTTCTTGTTCAATGCCCGTCGCGTAGAAAACCACGCGCTCTACCGAATTCATATTGTTCTCAACTTCAGCGCTCTGTCGAACGATCCAGCCAAATCTTGAGAACGGTGAAAAAAAAAAGAAAGTAAGCAACTGAAAACGAATAAATAAACAAAATGATACATACGCCTGTTGTACACTCAAGATATAAGAAAGGACCAAACCTGTTTGAGCAGGTGAAATGGTAAAGCGAGCCGCAACAGTCAAGATCGCGACGATGAATGTTAAAATAGCCCCCAGGAAATCAAGGCGGACACCGAGCCAACGCTAAAAACATCCAGTCAGTAAGGCCTCTGAGAGAAATATGAATAGATAAGCAGGCAAAAGGCTGACCTGGTTCGTGACTGTTAACCAATAAGCTCGGTTCTCGATGTCTATCCGCGTTTCATTGTCCAGCCGGAACCGGTCTGATTCTCCATATGCCCGGATAGTAGCTAATCCAGATAAACTTTCTGAAAAATGGGAATATAGTGAAGACCTTAACACCGCATCTAATGGAACAAAATTAATATTTCTTATATCCAAAAGTAATATGCTGGAGACTTACCAAGGCGCTGGAAAGGAATGAAATCGTCAGGGCCAACATAAAACATCCATATCCGTAGAAGCCTACCTTAAGTTCTCGAGCACTGGCACGATAGAACGCGGCCGCATATACATAGACCACGAGAATGGCAAAAACACCAATTAAGAACCAAGGAAGCACGATCGAAATTAGGATTATTGCTCCAAGGATGGAAGAGAAGGTGGTCATAAACATCCGGAGCGAATCTGGAGCGCGAAAGGTCAGCATTTTACAGCTAAAAAAAGGGGGAGATGCTAAATAACTAACCTCCTAATAAATTATCGATAGTGTCGATATCTTTTTCAAACAGGAAATCAAACTTCAAACACAGCTCATGAAGAGAGAGAAAAAGCTTACCTTTGGAGAATCGATTCATAATACGACCAAGCGGCTAGGAGGGACAAAGTGGCGGTGAATACAAATTGTTGGAATACCACAGGAGAGAATGATGCATACCGTGGTCTCGAAAAACGACATTGGAGCATGCATGACTCGCTTGATTGCAACTTTATGCAGTCTCTGTGACGCAAAGTAGGTCAACAAAGCGAAGGTCGCACCCATTAGGAAGGCAGATATGGCCTGTCCGACACCTAGAGCGGCATAAACACCCATCTGGATGGTGAGAGGTGAAAAGGTCAGCAGGTGTAAGGTGGATAAGCGTGACTAACATAAAATCCTTGAGGCTTGTGCCATTGTCTGCAAGTCAAATTTCAGAAAAGTGATATTGATGAAGGCAGGAGAACCCACAGATCTTGCCACCAAACTAACCTAAAAACATCCATCCAAGTCAGCCGATAAAGAAAAGAAAGAGCGATACAGAATGGCGCACCAATAGGAAGAAAGCACAGTTGCACCCTGCATGAGCACCAACGAAAATACCAACAGTGGGATCATCACCTCCCCACACCCAGCCTTAATATACGCCTTATACACATCCCACTGAATGGCACCCGTATTCCTCTCCTCCGTTTGCATGAGGGCCGCACCCACCGTCGCTTTCTTCAGCTTGTCTAATTTCTCCTTCTCCTTCGTCAGTCCAGCCGCCAAATCCACCTTGGTACCAGCACTTGAATTCTCAATGGCTACCTCCTCATCCTCGTTATCCTTCTCTTCTTGAGCGGAACCAAACTCGTTAATGAACGCAGAAAACTCGCCCCCACGAACCATAAGCTCTGCGTACGTGCCCTGCTCGGCAATGCGTCCATCTGAGACAACATAGATATAATCGACTTGTGGCAAGAAATGAAGAGCGTGTGTGACAAGAATACGAGTCTTGCCTGAAAGGCTATTCTGCAACACATTTTGAAAGACAGCCTTGCCTACATGCGCATCGAGTGCAGAGAGTGGGTCCTAGAGAATCCTGTAAGTCTTGGTTTCCTTGAGAAAGATAAAAATATGAAAGATACAAACATCAAATATCTGGATCTCGGTATCACAGTAAATGGCACGGCAGATGTTTAACCTCTGCTTCTGTCCGCCGGATAATGAGATACCCTTCTCTCCAACCTCGGTCATATCGCCATTGGGCAACATCTCGAGATCAGGTTCTAAACACGAGTCGCGAACCGCTTTCCAGTATCTATCCTCTTCAAAGGGACGTCCGAAACAAACATTTTCGCGAATGGTCGCATTCTGAATAAAGAAAAAAATCGGAATAAAGTCGAAGGAAACGATATCTGGGAATAGAACGCACCTGTATCCATGCACTCTGCGGGCAGTACCCCACACTGCCACCAAACACGATATTCCCTTCTGTCTTCCTCATCTCACCAATTAATCCCTGCAGCAAGCTCGTCTTCCCACTCCCCACAGGACCCACGATCGCCACTAACTGACCCCGAGGCACGCTCATACTAATGTCTTGTATCTTGAATATCCTCTCTTCCTCATTCTTTGCCTTCTCGTCCATGTCGTCCGATCTCTTCTTCTCGGCTGCAGTGGCGAAGGCTTTGGCCTTAGCTCTAGATTTCGAGGACTGCATCATACGTCCACCAGAGATCCCCTTCTTGCCGGGTTTACCATCGTCTGCGTCCGGTGGGGGCGAGTCCCAGGTAAATGAAGCACCTTTAACTTCGATGGCAACGTCGAGGGTCGGGTCCACTGTATGTGTCTTCTCCAGGAGCTCGGCTTCGAACACACCGTACAAACGGCTTATGGCACTGGCTGCATCGGCAATGGAGCTGAACGAAAGAGCTATGAACATTAGATTGAAACATTAGATTGGTAAAGCTCGAGAAATGGAAGTAGATTGACGTACGCAAAAGCATGAGTGGCAGGCGAAGCAGATTGAATAGTGTCAATGAGGTGAAAATAACGCCGGGTTCAAGGGTATGACCCGTGGCCGAATAGGTAATAAATGCCAGAACGGAGGCCAGAACGGGCATGCTCATAGCCACAGCGTTGTTCGCAGCACGAATGAGCAACAGTGAACGGATGTACCTAAGTACGTGCAGTCGATTCCAGAACTGCAGGAAGAAGCAAAAGCAAAAACGTACCGCATTTCTGACCTTCTGTAATCTGATATCCTCTCTAGAAATGGTATCTCCCAGGCAAAGAACTTGATCACCTTCATTCCTCCTAGTAGCTCTTGTAGGAGTTTGGCCCTCTTATCTGTCCACTCCATGCTCTTTCTCCGAAGTGCAAAGAGGCGCTTCATGACAAGAGTTTGAATTGGTGTCGCTAGGATGAAAAATGCGAAACCAGCCAAGGCAGAGGGTCCAAGTTGTAGCAGGAGGAGAACGAGACAAATAATCATCTGAATTGGGGCAGTCCATGCCTATGTTTCCACAGTAAGATATGTAAAAGGAGATCTAGGACAAGTGATGCACACCATATGGAAGAACCCAGCACAGAAATCTATACGTGAAACATCCGTTGAGATATGATTGACGAGCTTCCCATTCGTCAGGGTCGATCGTGCACGCGAGGTTAATCTCAGAGAGCGCTTGTAAATTGAATTGATGAGGCCTCCCCGGAGCAACACCCCAGTCGAGGTGCTGCGATAAAAAAAGTGGTTCGTACAAAGCGAAGCGATAACTTGCATGACGAGGAGGACGAAAGTCAGGCCAACGCCTATACCAATGGGCGGCACATTTTGTCCAGTTTGGTGTCCAGCATAAGATTCTGTAGCAAATTTGATGATTGCCTGGCGAATAAATGGTAAGCCTGAATTTACATTAGACCAAAACTCCAGCATACCTTGATGACAAGTGGACTGGTCACTTGTGCAACATCTCCCACGATCTTGAGCGCACCACCCGACCAGAACCACCATTTCACACTGTCATTCATTGCCCATACAAGACTAGCCTTCCTCTTTCCCGTCTTCTCTCTCCATTCTCTTTCCTTTGCCTCTCTATTCCCCGTAATGGACCACCAAACACCCTTGATCCCCGGGCCAATTTCCCCATTCACGAGACGTTCGTTGTAATCCTCTGCCCGTTGGACGCGACGGAGGAATGACTCAGTAATCAGCTCCGATATATGGGAAGCACCGCGGTCAGGCGGCAGTTTGTAGAGATCGGTAGCTTCGAGAGGACGGGCATACCCAAGACCAAGGAGAGGGGTAATCCACCCAAAGGTAATAAGGCTGTAAATATTTGCGGTTGTCTCTGGAAGGTATTTTGCATCATCGAGGGATCGAGGTGGCGACGGGGGAGATTTTGTGGATATAAAAGGTACGCGTTGCCACCTAAAAACAAACTTGTTCGGTATAACGGCATGGATGACGTCGTTGGTACTAACCAAGATCGATTATGTGATAATCCCACAAAATCCTGAGGTGCGAGGCTACCACTGCTATCGCTTGTTGTGCTCGTAGAGAGCGATTTTTTGGACATGAGGGACGTCGCATGGATGGCATGAGAGGTATTGGGTATATAGGCAAACCGGAAGACAAGCCGTACACTGGCGTAAGCGCAGCTGACTGATAAATTATGCGTCTAAGACTCTACTCTGAGTCGTGCCGAAGGGATGTCCTTATCCGGCTTACGGCAATATTGTACCCTGTTGCGCCACAGTTGGCACTCGTGCGACGCACATGAAGTTCCCGAGTTCCTGCTAGTGGTAGAGGAGGGATGTCATTGAGAAGAGTTGTCTTGGGGAAACGCAATTCATACTAGGCGCGAATTGCTTAAAGTAGTATGTATTAGTTACTTTTTACTCGGGACTGCGTTTCGCGGGAAATCTATGGTTATTAAGGCGCGGGTAGTAGGATTTCTTGATGACGTTATTTTAGCTAAAATGAGAAAGCAATGCAACAAGCTCCATTACCTTATGGATCTATCTGTGCCTGTGCCTGTATTTAAATTTAGTGCATATCGCTTTCCTTCGTACATATCGTACCAGGATCATTCACTCTTGAGCTTGAAACACATCTCAAGTGGATAATACAGACAAAGGTAGATAAATGTGGAGGGAACCGAGTCCGTTATGGAGTGTAAAAAAATATTCTAGATCAAAGCATTGCGTCTTTCCAGGATCCGGCATCCCCAAGTGTCTTTCGTGTAAGCTTGATATCTTCCAGCGTAATCGCTAACCGCTCACACATTCC
>Ga0307509_10002081_pt1 | contig 32968 bp, 29 predicted proteins | sample 10_EM_MG_FD_202245 | JGI IMG/M metagenome (GOLD analysis project Ga0307509, IMG submission 202245) | Populus trichocarpa ectomycorrhiza microbial communities from riparian zone in the Pacific Northwest, United States - 10_EM | ecosystem: Host-associated > Plants > Roots > Unclassified | place...
AGCCGAGGTCGCCGTCGTTCTTCACGCCGACCAGGAACGGCAGCTCGGACACGAGCACGCTCGCCTCGGCCGCGACGCTGCGCCCGCCCTCGGGCTCGAAGACCTTGCCGAGCAGGCTCAGCCGATAGGTGGCGCGCGCATAGCGCGTCAGGTTCAGGTCGATCGTCGCGTCGCCGTTCGCATCGGTCTTGGCTTCGGGCAGCGTGTCCGAGAAGCCTTCCTTCGCGCGCTGCGGGTCGTAGAACGAGAAGTCGGGGTACGCGCGGAACGCGGGGTAGGCCGGGCTCAGCGTCATCGACGTTTCGACGCGCCGGTCGGTGGCCGGCGTGCCGAACAGGTTCTGTGCGTTCAGGCGGCCTTTCAACTCCTTCGGGCTGACCCAGCCGTCGGTCGCTTGTGCGGCCGGCTTGCCATCGGCGGTCAGCAGCTGCGCGCTGACCTTCATGCGGTCGGGCATGAACTCTTGTACCTTCACCGTGGTCGAGCCGATCTGGCGCAGCACCTCGGTGCCCTTCATGATGTTCAGGTTGACCGTGTAGTTGCCGGTCGGCGAGCTGCTCTGCGTCGTGTGGCTGATCTCGACAAAGCCGCCGGCCGCGACACGCACGCGCTCACGCTTCACGACCAGGCCGCGCGCATCGAGCACCTCGGCCTCGAGCGGTACGCCGGCCAGCGGCTTGGTCCAGTCGTTGGCCTTCACGATCAGGCCGATGTGCATGGTCTCGCCGGGCCGGTAGATGCCGCGGTCGGAGAACAAGTACGCGCTGAGCTGGTCGGTCGAGCGTGCGTTCTGCATGCCGCCCACGTCGAAGCGCGACAGGTCGAGCTGGCGGTCGGCGCGGTTCAGCGGCATGAAGCTCATGTCGCCGGCCTTCTTCGCCACGATCATCAGCGGCGCGCGCTCGCGCGTCATGCCCTCGAGCTTCTCGAAGTGCACGCGCCCGTTCGCATCGGTGGCCTGGCTGAAGATCGTGCTGCCGTTCTTCGCGAGCACCTCGACCGTCACACCCGGGATCGGCTCGCCGCTGAAGATCGACTGCACGAACACGTCGCGCGAGCCGTCGGTCGATTGCTTCGCGAGCAGGCCGAGGTCGGTGACGAGCACGAGGCGGCGTTCTTCCAGCGAGCTCGGGTCGACGTTTTCTTCCGGTGGCGGCTCGGCGTTCTCGTTGTCTGCATCGGGCTCTGCGGCGGCCGGCGCATTCGGGTCGACCGGTGCGGCCTTCTTCTCGTCGGTCTTCGGGTCGTAGCCCTGCACCTTCAGCAGGAACAGGCCGCGTTTGAGTTCACCGTCCTTCGCGAGGTACTCGGCCAGGTCGATCGCCTCGTAGTGCGGCTTGCCGCGCTGCAAGCCCGGCAGCGGGATCTTGCGTTCGAAGCGGTCCGTCATGTTGTCGGCGCCGAAGCTGCCGATGAACTCCGGGTTGCTGAAGTTGCCCTGGGTCTGCGAGACCAGGTGCTGCAGCTGCGCCGGCTGCACACGCGCCAGCTCGACGCGCATGCCCGGCAGGTCGCGCACCAGCACCGCGACCTTCTTCTCGCCGCTCATCGGCAGCAGCGCGCCCTGGCTCAGGATGCGCAGCTCGGCCGGATAAGGCGGCACCGTGACGATGCTTTGCGCATTGCCGCGCATCAGGTAGCCGCCGAAGCTCTTCGTGGCCGCATCGACCTGCACGTAGAGCATGCGGCCGACGTCGGCATGGAACTTGAACGAGTGCGTCTGCGTGTACTCCTGCTCCGACGGCACCGGCGCCATCGGCACCGGCGTCGCGGCCTTCAGCACCGCGGCGCTGACCTCGCGCGTGTCGGACCAGGCATACGGCTCGTCGGTCTGGTCTTCCTTCTTCACGTCCGGGTTCTTCGTCGGCAGCAACCAGGCCTTCAGCGTGCGTGCCAGCTCGCGTTCGTGCACCAGCTGCGAGGTGTTCACGATCAACACCTGCTCGGGTTCGAAGCGCTCGTTCGTGACGACCGTCGGCGTCACGCCGTTGACGGCCAGGCTGTACAGCCCCGGCACGGCGACCGTGCCGCTGATGTCGGCCGGAGTCGCGTTGCCACCGGCCTGCGCGACCGCGCCCTTCGCGAGCGTCACGGTCAACCGCGTCGATTCCTTCGGGATGGGCAGCGTCACCGAGTGCACATACGCGCTCAGCTTCAGCTTGTCGTAGCTCACCGTGAACTTCGTCGTCTCGCGGCCCACGCCCAGCACGCCCTCGGCCTGACCGGCGAGGCGCAGCTCGATGCGTCGCTCGAACTCGGCCGTGTTGACAGGGTGCGTGAACGCGAACTCGGCCACCGCCTTCTTCAGCGCCGGGTTGATCGGATCTTGATAGAACTCGGCCTTGCGCAGCTTGGCCTCGAACGCGGCGCTCGCGAACCTGAACTCATAGGCATCGAGCTGCACTTGCGGCGCGATCGCGTCGCGGTTGATCTGCACCTGGTAGTCGGCACCGACCGGCCACTCGGCCTTCGGCGTGAACTCGAGCTGCCGGTCGCTTGCCCAGCGCCATTGGCCTTCGACCGGCGGGGTGGCGACGATGCCCGCGCTCACGTCCTTGCCGACCAGCGCCAGCGGCGCGACCGAGCTCGAGAAGCTGACGACCAATGCGTGCGGCTTGCCCTCGTTCGCGAAGTCGGTGAGCGCCGGGTCGACGACCTTGAAGCTGACCTCGACCGGCTGCGGCCGCGCCTTCCACCACAGGCGGCCGTAGTAGCCGCCGGCCGCGAGCAGCAGCAGCGCGAGCGCGCCGATCGCGAAGGCACGCGGCCGGGCGCGCATCGCGGCCTGTGTGACCGTGGCGCCATGGCGCACGCGCCGGCCCAGCCAGCGCAGCCACGGCGGCGCGTTCCATTCGCCGAGCACCGCCGCGAACACCGCGGCCATCATCGCGCCCAGCCGGTTGACTGCGTCCATGTCGTCCACTCCCTGTCGTCGTCTTGTTGTCGGTGGATTATTGGGCCGGCTTGGGGGACGGCGGATTGGCCTCGCGGCGCAACTGGTCCATCAGTGCGTACCAATCCACACGCCGGGTGGCGACCATCACCGCGCCCAGCACCGCGAACAGCAGCAGTGAGCCCAGCACGAGTGCGCTCTGCTCCATCTGCAGCAGCAGGTAGAGCGCGCCGTACAGCGCCGCCACGCTCGCGCCGAAGACCGCGCCGGCGCGCCAGCCGCGCAGCACGAAGCTGGCGTAGAAGCTCAGCAACGTCGTGCACGCCGCGCTCGCCGCGAGGTAGGCCCACGCGAAGGCGATGTGCTCGGTCAGGCTCACCAGCAGCAGGAAGAACACCGCCAGCGCGCTGCCGACCAGCAGGTACTGCACCGGGTGTACGCGCAGCCGTTTCAGCACCTCGACCAGGCCGACACCGACGAAGGTCAGCGCGATGAACAACAGCCCGTACTTGGTCGCGCGGTCGCTCAGCACATAGGCGCTGACCGGGTCGATGAACGCGACGCCGAAGGTCTCGATGCAGCGCACCTTGCCGTCCGATGTGCCACTCAAATCACACACGCTGCCGCCGTTCAGCAGCTCCTGCGGTGCCGAGGTCGCGAGCGCGCTGAGCTGCCAGCGCGCGCTGAAGCCCGTGGCCGTGACCTCGCGTTCGTTCGGCAGAAAACGCCCGGCGAACGACGGGTGCGGCCAATCCGATGCGAGCGCGACCGTCGTCGTGTCGGCGACCGGCGCGAACGCCAGGTCGGCGGTGCCGACGAGGTCGAGCGCGACCTCGGCCTGCAGCACGCCGCCTGCCGACTGGATCGCGGCCGGGATCACGGCGTGAAAGCCGCGCGGGTGGCTCGCGTGCCCGGTGCCCGGCAGCACCGGCAATGCCGTGCCGCCGACCGAGATCGTCGCGACGCGGATGCCGCGCGCATCGCCGACCGCGACGAACATCACCGGCGCCTCGCAGTGCAGCCTGCCGCCCGCGTGCTGCGCGGTCGGCTCGAGCGCGGACAGGTCGGCCCAGCGCGCCTTCATGACCGCGTGCATGCCGTAACCGTTGACCTTGAAGATGCCGCGGTGGCGCGTCTCGATCGCGGCCTTCGCGCTCACGTCCAGCGTGGCCGGCGTCGCGGCGAGCGCGAAGTCGCGCTTCTCGGTGACGAGCTTGCCGCTCTTTCCATTTTCTTTGCCTTCGCTTTGCTCAACGGTCCAGGTCTCGTCGCAGCGCCGCAGCAGCGCCGGGCCGAGCAGCGATTGCTGCGACGCCAGGCTGTCCGCCACGCTGCGCTCGGCCTCGTGCAGCCGGCCTTCACGCTCGCTGACGATGGCGCTGATCGATTGCAGCGCCAGCGTCAGCGCGATCAGCACGCCGGTGACGGCGAGGGTCTTGCCGAGCAGGGGGAATTTCATCGCACGAGTCTCCTTGGTGATGCGCCGCCGTGGGGTGGCATGAGACTCAGGATCGCGCCCGCGTGCGAAGTGCGTAGGAAGGCGAAGCACTGGCTTGTGCGGGCCGTGTGAAGACTGTGCGAAGTCGAGAGCACCGTTCGGTGCCGGCCACAAGTCACGCTGCCTGCCTCATTGACAGCACCGGGCTCAAGCTCGGCGCCCGCGCTCCGATAGCCGACTCACCTTCAACCGCTTCCACGGAGTCCTCCTCATCATGAAACGCTTCATTGCATTCGCGCTCTGTGCGCTCGGTCTGGCGGCTGCGATCGTCGCCTGCGGTGGCGGCGGCAGCGATGGCGACGCGGCGAGCGTGGACAAGCTGACGATCGTCGGCTCGGGCAGCTGAACCCCAGCGCGGAGCCATGTCATGAACTCATTCACATTCACCAAGCCGCTGCTGGCGATGCTGGCCGGCCTGCTGTTCTCGTTCAACGCGATGGCGCTCGACGCCAGCTCGCTGAAGCTCCAGGTCTATTCGGTGATGCTGTCGACCAGCCCGCTGTGCACGAGCCCCGTCACGGTCTTCTCGAGCCCCAGCGCGACCGAGGTCGACTTCCTGTCGACCCCGACACTGGGCAGCGGCAACCCGGCCGACGCGACCTACAACTGCGTCATCATCAAGATGTCGGACCTGATCAAGTTCACGCCGAGTGCCACGTCGGGCTCGTGCACCGCCGGGACCGAGTACGTCGCCGACGTCTGCCGTACCGACAACGGCGGCGTGACGAATGCGCCGGATGCGGCCGGCGCGATGACGAGCTGCACCGGCACCGATGCCGCACCGCACGCCGACGCCGTGTACCTCTACCTCACGACCAACGCTTCGGCCGGTACGGGCGGCGGGACCTTCGTGCAGCCGACCTCGGTCAGCAGCACCTCGGGCCTGAACCTGACCGCGCCGCTGGTGGTTTCAGGTAGCGCGAAATCGAAGTTCGTCGTCAACGCAACCGGCAAGGTGTCGGGCAGCGACACCACCTGCGGCATGAACCCGCCGGTGTTCGGCTTCAAGCCGGTGCCCTGAGACGACGATGGAACGCGCGTGTCGATGACCACGCGCCGCCTGGCCCAGGCACAGGTGCACAATGGCGCGAACCCAGTTGCTGCTCCGGCACCCATGCTCAGTCGACGCCTCTTCATCGCGACCGCGGCGGCAGCGACCGTGCCCACAAGCGCTGCGCCGCGCGTGCCGCGGGTGGTCTTCCTCGATCCCGGCTCGCCGGCGCCGCAGGCCTCGGGGCCGATGTCGCGCGCCGCTGTCGACTTCATGACCATCGCCGCCACTCAGCTCGGCATCAAGCTCGAAGTGCTGCACGCGAACCATGACCATCTGCTGATGATCCGCCACGCGCAGGCCGTCGCTGCGCGTGCCGAGCCACCCGACTATGTCGTGCTGGTCAACGACAAGATGGCCGCGCCCGCCATGCTCAACGCGCTGGCGCCCAGCCCCGTGCAGGTGTTCGTGATCCACAGCGACGTCACCGACGAGCAGCGCCGCGACACCGGCAACGAGCGCGAGCGGTATCCGCGCTGGATCGGCAGCGCCGCCCCCGACAACACGCGCGGCGTCTTTCGCCTGGCACATGCGCTGCACGCTGCGCTCGGCGGGCGGCAGATCCGCGCGCTCGGCATCACCGGCCCGCCGTCGACCCCGGTGTCGAACGAGCGCGCCCAGGGCCTGAAGGACTATGTCGCCAGCGTGCCCGGTGCGCGCCTCGAGCAGCTCGTCTACAGCGACTGGAGCGAGGCCGACGGTCAGCGCAAAGCCTGGGTTCTGCTGTCGCGCTACCCCGAGGCCAACCTGGTCTGGGCCGCCAACGACGAGATGGCGATGGGCGCGCTGCAGGCGGCCGTCGAGCACGGTGCGCAGGTGGTCGTGGGCGGCATGGGTGGCTGGACGCGGGCGCTGCGCAGCATCGCCGACGGCGGGCTCAGCGCGACGCTGACCGGCCACCACCTGATCGGCGCCTGGGCGCTGGTGATGCTCTACGACCATGCGAACGGGATCGACTTCGCGTCCGATGGCGGCGTGCGGCGCAAGCTCGACTACCTGCATGTCGTCACGCGCGCCAACCTGCGCGAGTACGAGAACACCTTCGGCGAGCACGAGCGGCCGATCGACTTCCGCCGCTATTCCAAGGCCCACCGGCCGCAGCTGGCGCACTATGACTTCAGCTTCGCGCCGCTGCTGGCGCGATCGAACTGAGTTACCCGAACGCCGCGATGCTGCCGCCGACATCGGTCCTTCGGGGTGCCAGCGTGCGGGTCAAGCTGGTCGCGGCGTTGGCGGCCACGCTGGTGCTGATCGTCGGGGGCTTCGGCTGGGTGCTCGACCAACGCGAGAACGCACGGCGCCTGGCCGAGTTCGACGCGCGCGCGACGCGCATCGTGCAGGTGCTGGCCCGCGGCCTGGCTTACCCGCTGTGGAACGTCGACGTCAACGCGATCGACACCCTGCTCGACACCGTCGGCTCGAACGTCGAGATCGCATCGATCAAGATCAAGGCCACCGGCTACGGCCGCGTCGTGCCGCTGCGCGGCCAGGACCAGGACACGGCGGAGACCTCGGACACGTTCACGCGGGAGCAGTCGATTCAGTACGTGGCCGCCGACGGCGTGGCGCAGCACGTCGGCGACATTCGCATCGTGTTCACGCGTGCGCCGCTGTGGCGCGCAGTGGCGCAGGCGCGGCTGGCGCTCCTGGGCATGATGGTGGCGCTGCTGGTGGCGGTGTTCGGCGTGACCTACCTGCTGATCGGGCGCATCGTGCGCCGGCCTCTGGCGCGGCTGGACGACACGATGGCGCGGTTTACCGGCGGTGACTTTGCCGCGCGCTGCAGTGTCGATTCGGGTGACGAGCTCGGGCGCCTGGGCGCGCGCTTCAACGCGATGGCCGAACGCCTGACCGCATCGACCGAGGCCCTGCGCCGGCACAGCGGGCAGCTCGAGGCGCTGGTCCACGAACGCACCGCCGAGCTGGCGCTGGCGGTCGAGCGCGCCGAGGTGGCGAACCAGGCCAAGAGCACGTTCCTGGCCAACATGAGCCACGAGATCCGCACGCCGATGAACGCGATCCTCGGCATGTCCTACCTGGCGCTCGAAAGCGGCCTGAACCCGCAGCAGCACAACTACGTGCAGAAGGTGCACGGCTCGGCCGAGTCGCTGCTGGGCATCATCAACGACATCCTCGATTTCTCGAAGATCGAGGCCGGCAAGCTCGACATCGAGCGCATCCCGTTCAACCTCGGCGATGTGCTGGACAACCTCGCCAACCTGGTCGGCATGAAGGCCGAAGAGAAGGGCCTGGAGCTGCTCTTCGCCCTGCCGCCGCAGCTGCCGAAGGCGCTGCTGGGCGACCCCATGCGCCTGGGCCAGATCCTGCTCAACCTGGGCAACAACGCGGTCAAGTTCACCGAGCGCGGCGAGGTCGCCGTGGCCATCGAGGTGCTCGAACGCGAGGGCGACTCGGTGCAGCTTCGGTTCGAGGTGCGCGACACCGGAATCGGCATCAGCCCGGAACACCAGCAGCAGCTGTTCCAGCCGTTCTCGCAGGCGGATGCATCGACCAGCCGCCGCTACGGCGGTACCGGGCTGGGGCTGGCGATCAGCCAGCAGCTGACGCGCCTGATGGGCGGCGAACTCGGCATCGACAGCGCGCCGGGGCAGGGCAGCCGCTTTCACTTCAGCCTGCGCTTCGGTCTGCAGGCGGTGCTCGACGCGCCACCGACCGCGCCGAGCATGGAGAGCCTGCGCGGCACGCGGATGCTGATCGTCGACGACAACGCCGCCGCGCGCGAGGTGCTGTCCGGCATGGCCAGCGCGCTCGGCTTGCACGCCGACACCGCTGTCGATGGCGGCGACGCGCTGCGTCAGGTGGAGCGTGCCGAAGCCGACGACGCACCCTACGCGCTCGTGCTGCTCGACTGGAAGATGCCCGGCATCGACGGCATCGAGTGCGCACAGCGGCTGCGCCAGCGTCAAGGCGGGCGCCACCCGGCGCCGACCGTGCTGATGCTCACCGCCTTCAGCCGTGCCGAGGCGCTTCAGCAGATCGCCGAGTGCCAGTTGACGATAGGCGCGCTGTTGACCAAGCCTGTCACGCCATCGACCCTGCTCGATGCCTGCAGCACGGCGCTCGGCCTCGTGTTGCAGCCGGCCACGCGCAGTGCGCGGCGCGAAGAGGCCTTGCTCGGTCATCGTGCGAACCTGAGTGGGGCGCGCATCCTGCTGGTGGAGGACAACCCGATCAACCGGGAGCTGGCGTCCGAGATGCTGAGCCGGGCCGGCGTCGTCGTCAGCCTCGCCGCCAACGGCCAGGAAGCGCTGGCACTGCTGCGGCGACAGGCGTTCGACGGCGTGCTGATGGACTGCCAGATGCCGGTGCTGGACGGCTACGCCGCGACGCGGGCGCTGCGCCAGGAGCCGGGCCTGCGCGAGCTGCCGGTGATCGCGATGACTGCCGATGCGATGGTCGGGGATCGCGACAAGGTGCTCGCGGCCGGCATGAACGACCACATCGCCAAGCCGATCAATGTCGATGCGATGTTCGCCACGCTGGCCCGCTGGGTGCGGCCGGCCCGCACCGACGAGGCCGTGGCCGCCGGCCGCAGCGCGACAACCGATCCGCGTGCCGAGCTGCTCGCACTGCCGGGTGTCGATGCCCGGGCCGCACTCGACGGGTTGATGGGTGACGCCGCGCTGCTGCGGGACTTGCTGTGCGTCTTCTGCGATCGCGAGACCGACTTCCCGCAGCGCTTCGGCGCCGCCCGCGCCGCGGGCGATGCCGAGGCCGCATTGCGCATCGCGCACGACCTGAAAAGCGAGGCCGGCACCTTTGCGATGCGGGCGCTGGAACCCGCCGCCGCGGCGCTCGAACAGGCTTGCAAAGCGGGTGCGGCAGATGCCGACATCGATGCGCTGGCGCGCGATGCCGCCCGGCTGCTGGCCCCGGTGATCGCGGGTCTGCAGCGGCTGCGGCCGTGAGTCAGCTCAGCGCTGGTTGCCCTTCACCCTGCGTCAGCCGCGCTTCGCGACCAAGGTCAGGATGTCGTAGCTGGCGACCAGCTCGTCGAGCTGGTTCGTCACTTCCACGTCCCACGCGACCACGCCCTGGCCGACGCCGTTCGCGTCCTTCTTCTGCCGGTCGGTCTTGCGCTTGCAGGTGAGCCGCGCACGAATGGTGTCGCCGATGCCGACCGGCTTGACGAAGCGCAGCGTGTCCAGCCCGTAGTTCGCGAGCACCGGGCCCGGCGCCGGCGAGACGAACAGGCCGGCCGCGGCCGAGAGCACGAAGTAGCCGTGCGCGATGCGCTTGCCGAACGGCGATTCCTTCGCAGCGATCTCGTCGAAGTGCATGTAGAAGTAGTCGCCCGAGATGCCGCCGAAGGCGACGATGTCGGCCTCGCCGACGGTGCGGCGGTGCGTCAGCAGCGAGTCGCCGATGGACAGGTCCTCGAACCAGCGGCGGAACGGGTGCAGGTCCGATTCGTTGACCTTCGCGCCGCGGATGTGCTCGCCGGTCACCGCCGCGAGCATGGTCGGTGAACCTTGCAGCGCGGCGCGTTGCAGGTAGTGCTTGACGGCGCGGATGCCGCCGAGCTCTTCGCCGCCGCCGGCGCGGCCCGGGCCGCCGTGCTTCAGCACCGGCAGCGGCGAGCCGTGGCCGGTCGATTCGGCCGCGGCCTCGCGGTCGAGGATCAGCAGCCGGCCGTGCAGCGCGGCGGCGACCGGGATCACGCGCGCGGCGATCTGCGGTGAGCGCGTGACCAAGGTGCCAACCAGGCTGCCCTTGCCGCGCGCCGCGAGTGCGATGGCTTCATCGATGCCTTCGTACGGCATCAGCGTGCTGACCGGGCCGAAGGCCTCGACATCGTGGACCGCGTCGTGCGTCAGCGGGTGGCGGCTGAGCAGCAGCGTCGGCGAGAAGAACGCGCCCTCGTTGACGCCATCGCCGATGGGCGTGAAACCGTCGCGCGCACCGAAGACCTGCTCGGCGTCCTGCAGCAGCGTCGCGACGCGGTCGGCCACGTCGCTTTGTTGCGCGTGCGAGGCGAGGGCGCCCATGCGCACGACCTCGTTCGACGGATCGCCGACGACCGTCTTCGCGAGCCGCGCGCGCAACTTCTCGGCGACCGCATCGAGGTGCTTGCGCGGCACGATCGCGCGCCGGATCGCGGTGCACTTCTGGCCGGCCTTGACCGTCATCTCGCGCGCCACTTCCTTGACGAACAGGTCGAATTCCTCGTCGTCCGGCGTCACGTCGTCGGCCAGGATCGCGCAGTTCAGCGAGTCGGCCTCGGCATTGAACGGGATCGACTGGCGGACCACGTTCGGGTGCACGCGCAGCTTCGCGGCGGTGTCGGCCGAGCCGGTGAAGGTGACGACATCGCGGCCGTCGAGCCGGTCGAGCAGGTCGCCGGTCGAGCCGATCACGAGCTGCAGCGCGCCCTTGGGCAGGATGCCGGATTGCTCGATCAACCGCACCGCCGCTTCGGTCAAATAGCTCGTCGCCGTCGCCGGTTTGCCGATGCACGGCATGCCGGCGAGAAAGCTCGGCGCGAACTTTTCGAGCAGGCCCCAGATCGGGAAGTTGAACGCGTTGATGTGCACCGCGATGCCGCCGCGCGGCACCAGGATGTGCGTGCCGGCGAACCCGCCTTTTTTCCCCAGCGTCATCGCCGGGCCTTCGTGCACCAGGTTGCCCGAGGGCAGCTCGTTGGTGCCGACGCCCGAATACGCGAACAGCGTGCCGCTGCCGCCCTCGATGTCGATCCAGCTGTCGGCGCGTGTCGCGCCGGTGTGGGCCGAGATCGCGTAGAGCTGTTCCTTGTGTTCGTTCAGATACTTCGCGAGCGCCTTCAGCGCGGACGCGCGCTGCTGGAAGTCCATCGCCAACAGCGCTGGCAGGCCGACATTGCGCGCGTACGCGACCGCTTCGCCGAAGTCGATGCTCTCGGCGTGCGTGCTCGCGACCGGGCGGCCGTTGATCGCGCTGTGCAGCACTTGCGCGCCCTGCGTGCCGAGCCAGCGGCCGGCGATGAAGCTTTGGAGGGTGGTGGTGGTCATGGTGTGTCGATCCTGAAAATCAGCGCTCGTCGAAGGAGAGCACGACGTGCGGCGTGAGCGGGTGGGCCTGGCAGGTCAGCACGAAGCCGTTCGCGACCTCGTTCTTGTCGAGGGCGAAGTTGCGCTCCATGCGTACCTCGCCCTCGACCAGCTTCGCGCGGCAGGTGCCGCACACGCCCGAGGTGCACGAGAACGGCACCTCGAGCCCGGCGGCCGAGGCGGCGTCGAGGATGCTGGGCTGGTCCTTCGTGAACGCGATCTCGCGCTTCAGGCCGTCGCGGATGATCGTGATGCGCGCGGCCTCGGCATCGCCCGGCTTGGCTTCGTGGATCACCGCGCCCACTTGCTGCGCCTGCGGCGCGAGGCCGAAGCGTTCGATGTGGATGCGGTCTTCCGGCACGCCAGCGGCTAGCAGCGCGGCCTCGGCCTCGTCGTTCATCTGGAACGGGCCGCAGATGAATGCATGGTCGATGGTCGACGCCGGCACCACCGTGCTCAGGAATTCGCCGATCTTGTCGCGGTTCATCACGCCCATGTTCAGCGGCGCGTCGGTGTGCTCGTCGGAGAACACATGGTGCAAGGTCAATCGCGTCAGGTACTTGTTCTTCAGGTCCTCGAGTTCTTCCTTGAACATCGTGGATTTGAGCGCGCGGTTGCCGTAGATCAGCGTGAAGCAGCTCTTGGGCTCGCGCGCCAGCACCGTCTTCATCGTCGACAGGATAGGCGTCACGCCGCTGCCGCCGGCGATGCCGAGGTGGTGGCGACGCACGGCGGGCTCGATCGGCACGAAGAAGCGGCCCTGCGGTGCCATCACGCTGATCATGTGGCCGGGGCGCAGGTGCTCGTTGATCCAGTTCGAGAACACGCCGCCCTTGACCTTGCGCACGCCGACGCGCAGCTCGCCGTCGTCGACACCGGCGCAAATCGAGTACGAGCGGCGCAGGTCGGCGCCGGCTATCTCGGTGCGCAAGGTCAGGTATTGGCCTTGCGTGAAGCTGAAGACCTCGCGCAGCTCGGTGGGCACGTCGAACGCGACGACGACAGCCTCGGCCGTGTCGGGCAGAACTTCGCGCACGCGCAAGGGGTGGAAGATGACGCTCATGACGAGCCCTCAGATTGGCTTGAAGTGTTCGAACGGTTCTTTGCAGTCGAGACAACGCCAGGTCGCCTTGCACGCGGTCGAGCCGAAGGCGGCGAGGCGCTCGGTGTGGTGGCTGCCGCAGCGCGGGCACGGCAGCGCTGCGGCCTTCGCAGCACGCGGGAAGAAGCGGATCGGCACCTCGGCGCTGGTCGCGGGGCCGGGCGGGACGATGCCGTAGGCCAGCAGTTTTCGTTTGCCTTCGGCGCTGATCCAGTCGGTCGTCCACGCCGGCGCGCGGCGCAGCGTCGCGCGCGCCGGGCCCAGGCCGGCGGCATCGATGGCTTGCAGGATGTCGTGTTCGATGACCTCGGTGGCGGGGCAGCCGGAGTAGGTCGGCGTGAGCACGATCTCGAGCCCGTCGTCGTGATCGATCACCTCGCGCACGATGCCCAGATCGCAGACCGAAACGGCCGGCACTTCCGGATCGAGCACGGTCGCGAGCACTCGCCAGGCGGCATCGACACGCGAACTGCTCGCGACTTCGGCGATCACCACACGCCCCCGGGGAAGCTGCGCTGCAGGTGCTGCATTTCGGCCAGGATGAAACCCATGTGCTCGCTGTGCACGCCGCGCGTGCCGGTGCTGCGGAAGCCCGATTCGGCCGGGATCGCGAGGCCCGCTTCGTCGAACACCGCTGCCATCTCGGCCAGCCACGGGTCGCGCAGATCGGCAAAGCGCGGGCCGAGGCCCGCCGCGTGCGCCGCGCCATCGACAGCGTCGCTCTCGAACAGCTCGGCCGTGAAGCGCCAGAGCTCGGCCAGCGCCGCATCGATGCGCCGGCGTGACTCGTCTGTGCCGTCGGCCAGGCGCACGACCCAGTCGGCGGCGTGCTGCTGGTGGTAGCGCGCCTCCTTCACGGCCTTGCCGGCGATGGCACTGACTTCGGCATCGCTCGAGGCCTGCAGCCGCTCCCACAGCAGTTGGGCCCAGGTCGCGACGATCAGGTTGCGCAGGATCGTGAACGCGAAGTCGCCACGCGGCAGCTCGGCGATGGTCGCGTTGAAGTAGTCGCGCTCGTCGCGCAGGAACGCGAGCTGGTCTTCGTCGTGGCCGGCGCCTTCGAGCGTGCCGGCGTGCGTCAGCAGTGCGCGCGACTGGCCGACGAGGTCGAGCGCAACATTGGTCAGCGCGATGTCTTCCTCGAGCACCGGCGCGTGGCCGCACCACTCGCCGAGGCGCTGCGCGAGGATCAGCGCGGTGTCGCCGATGCGCAGCAGGTACTGCACGGACGGGTCGCGTTTGAGCTGGATGGATGCTTGCATCATGGGCTCACATGTGGTCGACCGACTTCGGCAACTCGTAGAAGGTCGGGTGGCGGTACACCTTGTCTTCGGCCGGGTCGAAATACATCGCCTTGTCGCCCGGGTCGCTCGCGACGATCTGGTCCGAGCGCACGACCCAGATGCTCACGCCTTCCTGGCGCCGCGTGTAGACGTCGCGCGCCATCTGGATCGCGAGCTTCGGGTCGGCGGCGTGCAGGCTGCCGCAGTGCTTGTGGTCGAGGCCGGCCTTGCTGCGCACGAACACTTCCCACAGCGGCCATTCAGTCCGATCGCTCATGCTGCTTCCTTCATCGTTTGCTTGTTCGCGTGCGCGGTCGCGGCCTCGCGCACCCAGGCGCCGTCGTCCCAGGCCTTCACGCGCGCGGCGAGGCGCTCGCGGTTGCACGGGCCGTCACCGGCGAGCACGCGCTTGAACTCGCTCCAGTCGATCGCGCCGAAGTCGTGCGACTGGCGCGCCTCGTTCCACTTCAGGTCCGGGTCGGGCAGCGTCACGCCGAGCAGCTTGGCTTGGTCCACGGTCGCATCGATGAAGCGCTGGCGCAGCTCGTCGTTCGAGACCCGCTTGATGCCCCAGCGCATCGACTGCGCGCTGTTCGGCGACGCGTCGTCCGGCGGCCCGAACATCATGATCGACGGCCACCACCAGCGGTTCACCGCGTCCTGCACCATCGCCTTCTGTGCCTCGGTGCCGTGGGTCATCATCGTCAGCAGCGCCTCGAAGCCCTGGCGCTGGTGGAAGCTCTCTTCGCGGCAGATGCGGATCATCGCGCGCGCATACGGCGCGTACGAGCAGCGGCAGATCGGCACCTGGTTCATGATCGCCGCGCCATCGACCAGCCAGCCGATCGTGCCCATGTCGGCCCAGGTCAGCGTCGGGTAGTTGAAGATCGAGCTGTACTTGGCGCGGCCGCTGTGCAGCGCGTCGAAGAGCTGATCGCGCGAGGTGCCGAGCGTCTCAGCCGCGGCATACAGATAGAGGCCGTGGCCGCCTTCGTCCTGCACCTTCGCGAGCAGGATCGCCTTGCGCTTCAGCGTGGGCGCGCGGCTGATCCAGTTGCCTTCGGGCAGCATGCCGACGATCTCGGAGTGCGCGTGCTGGCTGATCTGGCGCACCAGCGTCTTGCGGTAGTGCTCGGGCATCCAGTCCTTCGCCTCGATGAAGTCGCCGGCATCGATGCGCGCATCGAAGCGTTCCTGCAGCTGTACCTCTTCGGCAGAGCGCAGCGACTTCGGCGCTTCGTCCGCGGCCCTGGTGTCCATCGCTTGGGTGTACATGGCTTGCTCCTTACTTGGGGCGTTTGTCGATCACGCGCCGGGCCTTGCCGGTCAGCGTGCGTTCGATCGAATCGGGCGGCAGCACGTTGACGCGCGTCGAGATGCCCACCAGCGTCTTCACGCGGTGCTGCACCCAGGTCGCGATCGCGTGGATGTCGCCATCGGCGCCGGGCTGCAGCTCGCAGTGCACTTCGACCTCGTCCAGCAGCCCATCGCGGCTGACCTGCACCTGGTACTGGCCCGAGAGCTGCGCATGCGCGAGCACGATCTCTTCGATCTGTGTGGGGAAGACGTTGACGCCGCGGATGATCAGCATGTCGTCGCTGCGGCCGACGATCTTGCCCATGCGGCGGAACGCGCGTGACGTGGGCGGCAGCAAGCGCGTCAGGTCGCGCGTGCGGTAGCGGATGATGGGCAGCGCTTCCTTCGTCAGCGAGGTGAACACGAGCTCGCCTTCGCTGCCATCGGGCAGCACCTCGCCGGTCTCGGGGTCGATGATCTCGGGCAGGAAGTGGTCTTCCCACACGACCGGGCCGTCCTTGCTCTCGATGCACTCGCTGGCCACACCCGGGCCCATCACTTCGCTGAGGCCATAGATGTCGACCGCGTCGATCCCGGCCTTGCCCTCGATCTCGCGGCGCATCGCCTCGGTCCAGGGTTCGGCGCCGAAGATGCCGACCTTCAGCGAGGTCTCGCGCGCGTCGATCTTCTGGCGCGCCATCTCTTCGATGATCACCTGCATGTAGCTCGGCGTGACCATGATGATGCTGGGCTGGAAATCCTGGATCAGCTGGATCTGCTTCTCGGTCTGCCCGCCCGACATCGGGATCACCGTGCAGCCCAGGCGCTCGGCGCCATAGTGCGCGCCGAGGCCGCCGGTGAACAGGCCATAGCCGTACGAGATCTGGATGATGTCGCCCTTGCGCCCGCCGGCGGCGCGGATCGAGCGCGCGACCAGGTCGGCCCAGTTCGAGATGTCGGTCTGCGTGTAGCCCACGACGGTCGGCTTGCCGGTCGTGCCGCTCGAGGCGTGCAGCCGCACGACCTGCTCGCGCGGCACCGCGAAGAGGCCGAACGGGTAGTTGTCGCGCAAATCCTTCTTGACCGTGAACGGGAACTTCGCGAGGTCGCTCAACTGCTTCAGGTCGTCCGGGTGCACGCCCTTCGCGTCGAAGGACTGCTTGTAGTGCGGCACGTTCGCATACGCGTGCTGCAGCGTCGCCTTCAAGCGTTGCAGCTGCAGCGCGCTGACTTCATCGCGGCTCGCGGTCTCGATCGCATCGAGCTCGCCGGGCTTCGGTTGTTTGACGGGCATGGGTGTCTCCTCAGCCGTTGGCGCTCGCGGGAACGGCCGGCTTGCCTTTCATCGTGTACGAGCGCCCACGGAACACCGCAACGCGCTCGCCGCGCTGGTTCGTGATCTCGGTGTCGTAGACGCCGGTGCGGCCGGCCTTCGAGACCTCGGTGCAGCGCGCGGTCAGCACGTCGTTCAATCGGCCCGGTGCGAGCAGGTCGACCGAGAAGCCCGACGCGACCGTCAGCTCGTTGTACGAGTTGCACGCGAACGCGAAGGCCGAATCGGCGAGCGTCGTGATCAGCCCGCCGTGGCAGATGTCGTGGCCGTTGAGCATGTCGTCGCGGATCGTCATCACGAGCGTCGCGCTGCCGGGGCTGACGTCGACGATCTGCATGCCGAGCAGCTTCGACGCGCGGTCGTTGCGGAACATGCCCTCGCGGACGAGGTCCGCGGTCTGTTGGGCCGCATCAGCCATGGAACAGGCCGCCGGTGAAATGCAGGCGCGACAGCAGCGGCGCGCGCCGGTAGCGGGCCTCGCCGTAGTGCGCCTGCAGGTTCGCGAGCACCGTGACCACGCGCGACGCGCCGAGCGCATCGGCCCAGGCCAACGGACCCATCGGGTAGGCGGTGCCGAGCACCATCGCGATGTCGATGTCGGCGGCTTGCGTGCCCGTCCAGGTCATCACGTCGGCGGCTTCGTTCGCGAGGCAGCAGACGCTGCGCATCAGCGCCAGGCCGGCGACGTCGTTCAGTTCGATCAGCGCGATGTTCGCGGCGTGCAGCAACGCCGCGAGCGCGGGCAGTTGTGCGGCGGCGGCCGGGCTGGCTGTGGCGCCGAGCGTCGTTGCGATCGAGAAGTCGCGCGCCAGGTCGAGCAGGATCAGGGCGCCGCCTTGGCCACGCTCGGCGGCCGTGCGGCCATCGGTCAGCGCGATGCGCGTGTCGCCGATGGCGAGCGTCTCGTCGGGCAGGTCGGCGCGCGTCGTCACGTCGACGCCGGCCGCGTGCAGCCGCTGCACCAGCGGGGCGAGCAGGCCGGGGGTCGCCGAGACGCCAAGCGTGCCGACGCCGCTGTCGCCAAGCGCCACGGTCGCCGCCACCGGGGCAGCCTCATCCTTGCCGTAGGCGTAGAAACCGCGGCCGGTCTTGCGGCCGAGGCGCCCGCTGCGCACCAGCTCCTGCTGGATCACGTGCGGCGCGTAGCGCGTGTCGAAGGCGGTGGCCTGAAAGACCGATTCGGTGACCGACAGGTTCACGTCCAGCCCGATCAGGTCCATCAGCTCGAACGGCCCCATCGCGAAGCCGCCGGCCTCGCGCATCAGCCTGTCGACCGCCGGCGCCGGCGCGATACGCTCGCCCAGCAGCCGCAGCCCTTCGGCGTAGTACGGCCGCGCGACGCGGTTGACGATGAAGCCCGGCGCGTTCGGCGCATCGACCGAGGTCTTGCCCCAGGCCTTCGAGAGCGTGTGCAGCAGCGGCACGAGGGCCGGATCGGTCTCGACGCCGGGGATGATCTCGACCAGCTTCATGCGCGTGGCCGGGTTGAAGAAGTGCCAGCCGATCACGCGCCGCGGGTGCTGCAGGCCCTGCGCGACGGCGGTGATCGAGATCGACGAGGTGTTTGTAGCGATCACCGCGTTCGGCGCGATGAAGCCCTCGAGCTGGCGGAACAGGCCCTGCTTGATGTCGAGGCGCTCGACGATCGCCTCGACGACCAGGCCGCAGTCGGCCAGCTGGTCGATCGATGCCGCGACCGTGATGCGCGCGAGTACCGCGTCGCGCGAGGGGCCGTCCATCTTGCCGCGCTTGACCGCACCGTCGAGGTCGGCCGCGATGCGCTTCAAGCCGTTGTCGGCCGCGCCGGCCTGCGCGTCGAACAGCCGCACCGCGTGGCCGCACTGCGCCGCGAGCTGCGCGATGCCCGCGCCCATGCTGCCGGCACCGATGACGGCGATGGTGGTCGAGGAATTCAAAGGGTAGGGCATCGGCGGCGGCTCTCGTCGGTGTGGCAGTGGGACAGCCGAGCAACCCGAAAACATATTCGACCGCCCGGTCGGTAGATAATAAATCCGGACTCGATGCCTTGCAAGCGGGTGGGGTCGGGGATAACCCGCGTAGACCCTCCTGCATATTGACGCTCGTCGAGTGTCGAGTCGAGCGATGAATCTGCCAGAACATCTGCGGGTCGAGCTGCTCGATGAGGTCCCGCAGCGCCATGCGCGCCGGGTTGCGAGAAAATCGACGCCTGAAGCAACGGCGGAGAGGCAGTGTGACCGGCGTACCCAATTTCCATTTCCTGATGCGAGACCTGGCGCATGAGGTGGATGCCGGGCGCATGACGGATATCGAGGCGGCCGGCAAGGTGGCCGAATACATCCAGAAGGCGCTCAAGTGCGTCCACGTGACCTTTTGGAGTGTCTCCGGTCAAGTTGGCCAACGGGTCATGCGCAGCGTCGCTGCCTATGACGGTGTCAGAGGCCTTGCCATCGCCGGCGCTGCCGTGTTCCCTGAGTCCGGTGGCGGCTTCTTCGGCGCGTTGGTCCGCGAGGGATGCTATGTCTGCGGGGACACCTTCGCGGATCCCGCTCTCCAGGGGGTGAAGGAGGTCATGCTGGTGCCGTTCAACATCCGCGCCTTGCTGGCCGCCTCGTATGGCGGCCATGGCGAAGTGTGGGGAATCATCACCTGCACCAACAACATCGCACGCAAGTGGCGGCCGTCGGAGGTCACTGCCCTGAGGAAGTGCGCGGCCGAAATATCGACCCTGCGGAACCAGCGCCGGTTGCTCGGGAACTCGCTCTCCACAGGCGGCTTCCTGAAGTGACTGTGCGGCCGTCGAACGCTTCCGGCCATCAACCGAGATTGGTCACCGGAGCTTCGTGCGCCTCCGCGACAGCACGCCCACTGCCGCCAAACCGATGAGCATCAGCGCATAGGTCTCCGGTTCGGGCACGGCAGCGACGACGGGCACACCGACGCGTACCAGAAAGTGGCTGAGGTTGCGCTCGGCGTACGAGTCCGAGAATCCGACGGTCACTTCTGCGTCGCTCGACACCAGGCGATCGCCCACGGCGACTGCGTCTGTCGGGTCGGCATTCATCGCCGTGTTCATGGAGGCGCCGTCGCCGTAGAACAGTTGCCTGTAGGCGCCGCCGACCGCGTCACCCGTCTCGGCTTCGAAACCATACGCCGGGCCGAGGCCGCGAACGTTCAAGCCGAGCAGCGCGTCAAAGCTCGTCAGGTTGGACAGCCAAGTATTGGTGGGGTACGTGGTGTACGAAACGATCGGCAAGCCAAATTCTGTGAGCAGGCCCTGAGCCTCAAGCGACGTGGCGTAGCGGTAGCCCGCGTACAGCCCACCGGCGCCCAGCTGCGCAGAGACTTGATTGAAGCTGAGCCCCTGGGTCTGGCTCAAGTCCAGCCACTCGAGGCCTGATTGGGTGTCGTAGGTGACAAGTCCTCGGTCGACGAGATTGGCGTTTGCAGCAGCGGGCAGCGCAATCAGCGACAGACAAAAGAAGGTTTGGCGGCCGAACTTCGTCATGGCGTGGTTTTCAGTGAATTGCAACGAACCGATTCTGTGATAACGCCTGCTGCAACATCATCGATTCGGACCCGGAAAAACGTTACGACCCGTACGAAACAACACTGCGCCCACCGCGACGGGCGTCAGCCGACCGCGAACCTGTCGGTGGCGCGGATCAGCTGGTCCAGGATCCCCGGCTCCTTGAACGCATGCCCTGCGTCGTTCACCAGATGGAACGCCGCCTCCGGCCAGGCCTGGTGCAGCTCCCAGGCCGTCTTCGCGGGTGTGGCCACGTCGTAGCGGCCCTGGACGATGACGCCGGGGATGCCGCGCAGCCTGACGGCGTCGCGCAGGAGCTGCCGCGCTTCGAGAAACCCGTTGTTGACGAAGTAGTGGTTCTCGATGCGCGAGAACGCCAGCGCGTAGTGCGGGTCGCTGTGCACCTCGTCGACGGCGGCGTCCGGGAGCAGGGTGATGGTGCGCCCTTCCCACCGGCTCCATGCGACCGCGGCGTCGAGCTGCGCCTTCTCGTCAGCCCCGGTGAGCCGACGGTGGTAGGCGCCCATCAGGTCGTGTCGTTCTTCCCGTGGAATGGGCGCGACGAAGTGCTCCCATTCATCCGGGAACAGCCAGGACGCGCCTTCCTGGTAGTACCAGAGCAGTTCTTCGCGGCGCACGGTGAAGATGCCGCGCACCACCAGCTCGCTGACGCGGTCGGCATGCGTCTGCGCGTAGGCGAGTGCGAGCGTGCTGCCCCATGAGCCGCCGAAGACCAGCCATTTCGCGGCGCCCAGCAGCGTTCGCAGCTTCTCGATGTCGGTCACGAGGTGCCAGGTGGTGTTGGCCTCGATGGACGCATGCGGCGTCGAGCGCCCGCAACCGCGCTGGTCGAACAGCAGCACGCAGTACTTGTCGGGATCGAACAGACGCCGATGCTCCGGGGTGCAGCCGCCGCCAGGCCCACCGTGCAAAAACACGGCCGGCTTGCCGCCCGGGTTGCCGCAGACCTCCCAATACACCTGGTGACCGTCGCCGACATCGAGCATGCCGGACTTGAATGGCTCAATAGGCGGGTAGAGCTGCGCGAGCTCGGTGGAACTGTGCTGCTGTGCTGCGGGCATGGTGTCCTCGATGATCGAATGAGGGCTCTATCCTCGCAAAAAACAAGCTCCGGCTACCAGCCGCCCGATTCGCCGCGCGGCACAAAGCGCCCGCTGCCGGCTTGGCCCCGCCATTGCGCACCGTCGACGATCGTCTCGCCGCGCAGCAGCACCTGGCGCACCTGGCCGGTGACGGTGCGGCCTTCGAACAGCGTGAAGTCGCAGTTGCCATGCTGGGTCTGGGCCGAGATGACATGCTGCGCCTCCGGGTCGAACAGCACGATGTCGGCGTCGCTGCCGACCGCGATCGTGCCTTTGCGCGGGAACAGCCCGAAGAGCTTGGCCGGCGCCGTCGAGGTCAGCTCGACGAGTCGGTTGAGCGAGATGCGGCCGGCGCGCACGCCGCCGTCGTAGAGCGCCGGCAGGCGCGTCTCGACACCAGGCACACCATTCGGGATCTTCGAAAAGTCGCCCTGGCCGAGCGGCTTCTGGTGGACCCGGCCGAGGTGGCCTTCCTTCATGCAGAACGGGCAGTGGTCGGTCGACACGAGCTGCAGGTCATCGGTGCGCAGCGCCGTCCACAGCGCGCGCTGCGACTCCTTCGAGCGCAGCGGCGGGCTCATCACGTAGCGCGCCAGGTCGAAGTCCTCGCTGTCGTAGGCGCTGTCGTCGAAGAACAGGTAGTGCGGGCAGGTCTCGGCGAACACGGGCACGCCCAGGTCGCGTGCTTCGATCACGTGCTTGAGCGCTTCTTTGGCCGACAGGTGGACGAAGTAGACCGGCGCTTCGGCGAGCTCGGCGAGCTTGATGCCGCGGTGCGTGGCCTCGCCTTCCATGATCGCCGGGCGGGTGAGGGCGTGGTACTTGGGCGCCGTGTGGCCTTGCGCCAGCGCTTCCTTGATCAGCAGCTCGATGATGGTGCCGTTCTCTGCATGCAGCGCGATCATGCCGCCGTGCTGGCCGACCATGCGCATGGCCTGGAAGATCGCTGCGTCGTCGACCATCACCGAACCCGGGTAGGCCATGAACATCTTGAAGCTCGACACGCCCTCATGCCGGATCGCGTGCCGCATGTCGGCCAGCGTCTGTTCGTCGACACCGGTCACGATGACGTGGAAGCCGTAGTCGATGCAGGCGCCGTCGCTGCCTTTCGCGCGCGCGCGTTCGATCGCCTCGAGCACGCTCACGTCCTTGCGCTGGAACGCGAAGTCCACGATCGTGGTCGTGCCGCCGAAGGCCGCCGAGCGCGTGCCCGACTCGAAGCTGTCGCAGGTGGTCGAGGCGCCGAAGGTGTTGTCCATGTGGGTGTGAGCATCGACGCCGCCGGGCAGCACGAGCAGGCCGGCGGCGTCGATGAGCTCGGCGTCGGCGCCGACATCGAGCGCACGGCCGATCGCGACGATCTGGCCGTCGTCGATCAGCAGGTCGGCGGTGTAGTCGTCGACGGCCGTGACGATGCGGCCATTGCGGATGATCTTGCGGGACATGGTCGAGAGCTCCTGTCTGAATGGATTCAGCCGCTAACGCCGGCATCGGCCAGCGCACGTTCGAGGGCGGCGATTTCGGCGGCCGGCAGCGGCCCCATCGGTGCACGCATCGCGTCGCTCGGAAAGCGGCCCAGCAACTTGAGGCAGGCCTTGAGCCGCGCCGTTGCGTAGCCTCCGGGCGCGGTGCCGTAGATGGCCTTCGCGAGCGGGTAGATGCGCTCGTTGAGCCGGCGCGCCTCGTCGAGGTCCTTGCGCTTGATGGCGAGATCGAGCGCGATGATGACCTCAGGCACCACCGCCGCCAGGCTCACCAGGCTGCCGTCGCTGCCGATCGCGAAGCAGGTCAGCAGGTGCTCGTCACCCGAGGCCATCATCGCCACCTGCGGCGCGACGCGCTTCACGAGCCGGCGATTGGCTTCGTAGGCCGCGGCCTCCCAGCTGCCCTCCTTGATGCCGACGACGTTGGGCAGCTGCGCCAGCTCGGCCAGCACCTCGGGCGGGTAGGCCATGCTGCCGGCGTTGACGCCGGCCTGGTACAGCATCAGCGGCATGCGCGCGTTGGCGTTGGCCAGCGTGTGATGCGTCAGCGCCATGCGCGAGTCCTGCATCAGTGCCCACGAAAACGGCGGAAAGATCAGCACCGCGTCAGCGCCGGCCGCCTGGGCGTCGTCGACGTGGCGCTGCGCCTCCAGGCTGTCCTCGGCGTTGATGCCGCAGACGAGGATGGAACGCTCGCCGCAGACCTCGGCCGCGATCTCGGTGACGCGGCGCTTCTCGTCGCGCGACAGCATGAAGTTCTCGCCGGCATGGCCGTTGATCAGCAGGCCTGTCATGCCGTCGACGAAGGCATTGGCCTCGAGGTGGCACGCCAGCGTGGTCTCGTCGATGCGGCCGTCGTCGTGCAGCGGGCACAGCGTGGCGGCGTAGATGCCGTGGAAGGGATGGGGTCGTTGAGGAATCATGCGAGAAGGTTTCAGGCGCCGGGCATGGCCATGCCCACGAGGCGGGCGGGCTCGAACAAGGGCAGGTCGGGTGCCTGGCCGAGGATGTGCTGGGCCATGATCCGGCCCATGAACGGGCCGCTGGTGTAGCCCGAGTGCGCGCTGCCGATCACGTAGGCGTTGGCGACGCCAGGGACGTCGCCGATGATGGGCAGCGCGTCGGCCGTCTCGGCCTCCAGGCCGAGCCAGATGCGCGCGATGCGGGCCTCGGCCAGCGCCGGCACCGCGTACGCGGCCAGCCGCATGTTGCCGACGAGGTTCTGCGGCCGGGTCTCGACGCCGCCGCGCTCACGATCGCCTTCGCCTTGCCAGCCGCCGCCGATCAGCACGGTGCCGTTGGCGAACTGCTTCAGCGACAGCAGGCCGTTGGCCACGCTGAGCACCGAGCGCATCACCGGCCGGATGCGCTCGGTGACGATGAGCTGGTTGACCAGCACCTTGATCGGAATATCGACGCCGAGCCAGGCCAGCATCGGTTCGATCCAGACGCCGCCCGCGAGCACGATGCGCTTCGCGCGGAGTGCTTCGCGTGCGCCGTCGGCGAAGCGGACGGCGTGACCCGTGTCGCTCGAATCGATTGCCGCGACGGGCGCGTTCTCGATCAACTCGACCCCGGCGCGCTTGAGTGCGTGGCCGAATGCCCGGCCGGTCAGGTAGGCGCTCGCGAAGCCGTCGATCTCGCAATAGCCGGCCTTCAGCAGGCCGCGGTGCAGGCCCGGCTCGATCTGGCGCGCGCGCTCGGGCGTGATGATCTCGATCGGCGCGCCCTGCTCGCGGCGCGCCTTCGCACGCAGCTCGACCAGCTCGCACTCGGCCTCGGTGAAGGCCAGCGTGAGCCCGGGCACGTGAGTCGCGAGCACGCTCATGCCGAGCCAGCGCTCGGCGTCCATCCACATCTGCCAGGCCCGCATCGCATAGGGCACGAGCGCGGCGCGTGTCATGTGCAGCGTCAGCGTGCCGGCGTTGACGCCCGAGGCCTCGCGGCACAGCGGCCCGCGATCGACGATCGCAACGCGCATGCCACCTTGCGCCAGATGCAGCGCGGTCGAACAGCCCATCACGCCGCCACCGATGACGATCGCGTCGAAAGTCATAGTGGCGCTGCTTTCGGGATCGGAATATCGGCATAGCTGTAGTCGCCCGCCACCTCGGCCAGCGACACCGGGCGCAAGGGCGCGCGGCCGGTGAAGCAGCCAACGGCCTCGCGGCTGCCGACATGCAGTGCGAGCAACGCACCCGCGACATCGCCGCAGCTGCGGCCCTGACAGGGGCCCATGCCGCAGCGCGTCCAGGCCTTGAGCTGGTTCATATCGCGCGCACCGTCGCGCGCGGCGGCGTCGATCTCGCTGCGCGTGACGTCCTCGCAGCGGCACACGACGGTGTCGGGCGCGATGCCTGCCACCGCGCCATCGCGCAGTGCCATCAAGCCACCCATGGCGTGCCCGAAGCGCGCGGACCTGCGCCATGACGATTGCAGGCGACCGCGGTCGCGCCCATGGGCGGCCGCATCGACGCGACCGAGGTCACGCGCGCAAGCCAGCGCAGCCAACTCGCCGTGCATTTGCGCAGCGGCGGCGCCAGCGATGCCGGCGCCATCACCCGCAACGTAGAGGCCCGCGACCGATGTGCGGCCATCGGCATCGGCCTCGGCGACCCAGCCGCCCAGCTCGACGGCGTAGCGATGGCGGGCACGCAGCAGCCGCGTGACGTCGGTGCCGGGCGCGAGGCCATGCCCGACCGTCACGGCGTCGGCCGTGAACACAGGCGCCGCCGCGTCGGCGACGGCTTGGCCGCTGGCATCGACGCGCTGGGTGTGGATCTCGAAGCCCGAGCCCGCGGCTTCGACCGACCGGATGCCGTGCCGATAGAGCACCGGAACGCCCGCGGCGCGCAACCGCGCCTGCCATTGCAGCCCCTGCCAGAGCAAGTCGGGGCGACCTGCGAGCGAAGGCAGCGTGCGCAGCCAATCGTCTTGGCTCGCCAGATCCAGCACAGCCACCACCTCGCCGCCCGCCTTGAGAATGCCGTTGGCAACGGCCAGCAACAAGGGCCCCGCGCCCGCGACGACCGTGCGGCGGCCTGGCAACATGTTCTGCGACTTCAAAAGAATCGTCGCCGCGGCCAGGCCGATGACGCCCGGCAGGGTCCAGCCGGGGAACGGCACGACGCGCTCGGTCGTCCCCGTTGCGGCGATCAGCGCGCGCGGTTGCCAGCTCACGGAGCCATCGGGGCCGATCAGGTCGGCGCGCAGATGGGTGCCGACATTCCACAGCTTGTGGCCGAAGAGGCATCGCACACCGGCGCGGCGCAACTCGGCACGCAACGCATCGCCATCGCGCGCTTCCGGCGACGCCGCACCGCCAGGCGCCCGCGCGAAGCCGGGTGGAATCGGCCGCCACACCTGTCCGCCGGCGTCGTGGTTCTCGTCGACCAGCAGCACATCGAGGCCGCACGCCTGCGCGCGCAACGCCGCGCGCGCGCCGGCCGGACCGGCGCCCACTACGAGCACGTCGATTGGTTGTGGCGACATGTCAGTGGCCCACGGCGCAGCGCGACTTTCGCGACACGCGAAACGTCGCCGTTGTTTGAGATGTCTGCTGTCGGCCGCGAGCCGCCGCACCCTCACAGCTCGATGCGCGCAGCTTCATCCGATGCGCTCCTCGCGATACGGGAGCGTTTCGATCTCGAGTGCCGCTGCGACCGCTACCTGGCAGGACGGGAGCTTGCGTGCGCCGACCCACACCAGGCATTCCTGGCAGGAGCCCATCATGCAGAAGAGCCCGCGCGGCGCACCGTCGCGTGGGCTGCGCCGCAGCTCGCGCATGCCAGCCGCGAATAGCGCTGCCGCAACGCTCTCGCCTTCGAATGCATCGACCGCGTGGCCGTCGACGACGAAACTCACCGCGGGCCCGCGTTGCACCGCGTGATCGATGCGCAAGGGCAGGGATGGTGAAAGCGAGATCTTCGTCATCGGGATGGCGCAGAACGAGCGTCAGAGGTGCATCACAGCTGGCGCCGGGAGGGTGGGTCAGCATCGAATGAATTTCATTGTATACGATTCATATATTTATGTTGTATATTTTGCGGACAGCGGCCGAACTGGCATTCGTCTTGCGTGCCGCCCCACCTTCAACCACTGGGAGTTCTTCTCCATGAAGCGAATCGGAAACGCCGCCCGGCGCACTCTTCTGCTGGCCGGGTCGCTGGCCATCGGCTCGACCCTGCTGGGTCTCTCGGCGCTCGCATCGGCGCGCACGCTCGACGAGATCGTTGCGAGCAAGAAGCTCATCGTCGGCGTCAACCCGACGCTCCCGCCGCTCGGCATCTTCAACGACAAGAACGAGATCGACGGCTTCGATGTCGATGTTGCGCGCAAGCTCGGTGAGTTGCTCGGCGTCAAGACCGAGATCGTGCAGGTCGGCTCGCCGGACCGCATTCCGTTCGTCAGCAGCGGCAAGATCGATGCCGTGCTCGGCGCCATGACGATCACTGCCGAGCGCCAGAAGGTCATCGACTTCACGGTGCCCTTGCACACCGAAGTGCTGGGCGTGCTGACCACCAAGTCCAAGCCCTACAAGGACTACATGGATCTGAACGATCCAGCCGTCAAGCTGGTCGAGGTGCGCGGCGCCACGCCGGTCAAGCTGGTGCAGGAGAAGCTCCCGAAGGCGCAGCTGCTGCTGCTCGACAACTACCCCGACGCCGTGCGCGCGATCGCCCAGGGCCGCGCCGACGCGATGATCGACGTGATGGACTTCATGACCGAGCACACCGCCAAGCACAAGGTCGACTGGCGCATCGTCGATGCACCGATCGACGTGTACTTCTGCGGCATCGGCGTGCAAAAGGGCAACGACGCATTGCGCGAGAAACTCAGCGCCGCCGTCAAGGAACTGCACCGCAACGGCTACGTGGACGAGCGCTGGAAGAAATGGTTCGGCGGCCCGATGCTGCACGACCCGCGCACGGCGCCGAGCTACAAATAAGCCAGTGCCCCCACGCCGCCAGGACACAATTCGCGGCGCGTGCAGACAGCCTGCGCGCGCCGCGCGTCCTTGACGCAAAGCCATGCATTTCGACTACGCACCGGTTCTCGATCGCCTGCCTTATCTGGTCGGCGGTGCGTGGCTGAGCCTGCAGATCGCCTTCCTGGCGTTTGCGTTCGGCATGCTGATCGGCTTGGGTGGCGCCTCGCTGCGGGCCTACGGGCCGCGCTGGGCGCGCCGCCTCGTCGGCGCGTACGTCGTGTTCTTCACCAACACGCCGCAGCTGGTGCAGATCTTCTTCATCTTCTTCGCGCTGCCTGACGCCGGCATCCTGCTGACGCCGTTCCAGGCAGTGCTGATCGGCATGACGCTCAACGCCGGTGCCTACCTCACCGAGATCCAGCGCGCGGGCTTCGAGTCGGTGCGGCAGCCCGAGCTCGAAGCGGCCGAGACGCTGGGCTTCTCGCGCCTGCAGACGATCCGCTACGTGATCTTGCCGCACATCGTGCGCGTGCTGTTCCCGCCGCTGTCGAACCAGTACATCCTGATGACGCTCGGCACCTCGATGGCCGCGGTCTTCGGCGTCGAAGAGCTCACTGGCCGCGCCTACAACATCAACGCCGAGACCTTTCGCTCGATCGAGGTGTTCTCGGTCGCCGCGCTGCTCTACCTCGCGATCACGCTGATCGCCACGGTGTCGCTCGCCTTCGTCGGCAAGCGCTTCTTCCGCGCCCGGATGAGGTGGTTCTGATGTGGGCGCAGATCGTCGACGAGCTGCCGCGCTTCTTCAGCCACTACAACCTGATCTTCTTCGCGAAGGCGCTGGGCGTGACCTTCGCACTGTCGGCCATCGGCTGCATCGTCGGCTTCACGCTGGGCTTCGCGCTCGCGGCCGTGCGCATGACGACTCGGCCGGCCGCCAGGCCGCTGCGCATCGCGGCGACGGTCTTCATCGAGCTGTTCCGGCGCATCCCGTTCCTCGTCACGCTGATGCTGGTGTTCTTCATCTTCCAGGCACTGAACGCCGACCTCGGCATGTTCACCGTGGCACTGATCAGCGTCTGCCTGATCGCGACCGCGTTCATCGCCGAGATCGTGCGCAGCGGGCTCGAATCGGTGCACCAGAACCAGTGGGACGCTGCGCTGACGCTCAACTTCAGCTACCTGCAAACGCTGCGCATGGTGATCGTGCCGCAGGCCTGGAAGATCATCCTGCCGCCGGTGTTCGGCTTCTTCGTGCTGTTCATCAAGGACACGGCGCTGGCCTCGCAGATCGGCGTGATCGAGCTGGCGTTTGCCGGCAAGACGATGAACAACAAGGGCTTCTCGGCCACCCTGGTCTACGGCACGGTGCTGGCGCTTTATTTCATGTTGTCGTACCCGCTCGCGCGCTTCGGCCACTACCTGGAGAGAAGACTTGCCCCAACTCGAAATCGTTGACCTGAAGGCCAACTACGGTGCGCACACGGTGCTCGAGCGCATCAACCTGTCGGTCGACAAGGGCGAGATCGTCAGCCTGATCGGCCCCTCGGGTTCGGGCAAGAGCACGCTGCTGCGCGTGCTGATGGGCCTGCTGCCGCCAATCTCCGGGCAGGTGCGCATCGACGGCCAGGCGCTCGACTACAGCGACCGCGAGCAGCTGCGCCGCATCCGCTCGCAGATGGCGATCGTGTTCCAGCAGTACAACCTGTTCCAGAACATGAGCGTGCTCGACAACGTGACGGTCGCGCCCATCAAGGTCAAGGGCCGGCCGCGCGAGCAGGTCGAGGCCTACGCGATCCAGCTGCTCGAGAAGGTGGGCATGGGCGCCAAGCTCACCGCCTACCCCGACCAGCTCTCGGGCGGCCAGCAGCAGCGCGTGGCGATTGCCCGTGCGCTCGCGCTGCAGCCGGGCATCGTGCTGCTCGACGAGGTCACTGCGGCGCTCGACCCCGAGCTCGTCAACGAAGTGCTCGACACCGTGCGCCTGCTCGCCGCGGACGGCATGACGATGTTCATCGTCTCGCACGAGATGGGCTTCGTGCGCGAGGTGTCGAGCAAGGTGGTGTTCATGGACGGGGGCCATGTCGTCGAGGTCGGCGAGCCGCGGCAGCTCTTCGACCAGCCGCGCGAAGCGCGCACGCGCGAATTCGTCGGCAAGATCCTGCGGCATTGACGCGCCGCCGCGCGGCGGCGCTACTGCGAGAACTCGCTCACCAGCCCGTTGCTCAGGCGCGAGAGCGTGTAGCGCCCAAGGTTGCGCAGGTGCGCCACCACGGCATCCTCGGCGGCCTTCTCCTTGCCCGCGACGTAGGCATCGAGGATCGCGAGGTGTTCGGTGCGATCGTCCTCGATGCGGTTGAACGGGTCGACCACCTCGAACAGCCGGCACAGCACGCGCAGATGCGCGATGGTCTCGGCCAGCATCGCATTGCCCGAGGCGCGCGCGAACAGCGCGTGGATCTCGTCGTCCGCCTGCCAGTGGCTGGAGCCCTGCTGGCTCGAATCGAGTGCGAGGATGTTCTTGCGCAAGGCCGTCACTTCATCGGCCGGCACGCGGCCCATCGCGAGCGACACGGCCTGCGACTCGAGACGCTCGCGCACCTGAAGGCATTGAAAGTAGTGCGACGCCGTGATGCGCCGCACTGCATACGAACGCGCGTTCGCCCGCACCAGCAGGCCTTCGCCCTCGAGCCGCAGCAAGGCCTCGCGCAGCGGCGTGCGCGACATGTGCAGGCGCTCGGCCAGGCGGCCTTCGACGAGCACCTCGCCGCCGCTCAGCTCGCGCTGGAGGATGAGCCTGCGCACCACGGCGTAGGCGCGGTCGGTGAGGTTGGACGACGACTCGGCGAGCTCTGCCGCAGACGGTGCCGCGGGCGGCGCGGCGGGGGCCACCGATGCCCTGGCGACCGGCTTCTTCGGCCGGCCCGGCTTCTTGGCCGCCGCGCGCGTCGGCGCCCGGGCTTCGACTTTGGATTTCATGAGCGTCGTCTTTGTCTACAAACTGTGTGCAATCAATCGGAAGCCAGAGCATAAAGGACGATCGGCGCCTCTGCAGCGCTACCCACCCGCATCAACGACCCGAGGCCGCCGGCCCGCCGCGATCCCACGGCGCCACGCCCTTGAACGCCGCGGCGAGAAAGTCCACCATCACGCGCACCTTGGCGCTCAGGTGCCGGCGGCTCGGGTAGACGGCGAGCACGTCGATGTCGTGCATGCGGTAGCCGGGCATCAGCGGCACCAGCGTGCCGGCGCGCAAGTCCGGGCCGATCAGGAAGGTGGGCTGCCAGATGATGCCCATGCCGGCGAGCGCCGCGGCCCGCGCGGTGTCGCCGTTGTTGGTGTGCATGACGCAAGGCACGCGCACGCTGTGCTCGCGGCCGGCGGCGTCGACGAGCTTCCAGTCGTCCGCGCTCGCGGCGTAGGTGTAGCCGATGCAGGCGTGCTCGCTGAGGTCGCTCGGCTGCTTCGGCCGGCCGTGCTTGCGCAGGTAGGCCGGCGAGGCGCAGACGATGTTGCGCGAGGTCGCGAGCTTGCGCGCCGCATGCGCCTGCGAGCCGGCGCGCGAGATGCGTACGCCGAGGTCGTAGCCCTCTTCGACGATGTCGACGACGCGGTCGATCAGCGCCACCTCGAGTTCGACCTCGGGGTAGGCCTTCGCGAACTTCGGCCACAGCGGCGCGAGGTGCAGGATGCCGAAGCTCAGCGGCACGTTGATGCGCAAGCGCCCGCGCGGCTGCAGCGTGGCGGACGCGGTGATCGCCTCGGCCTCGGCCACGTCGTCGAGCACGGCCTTCGCGCGCTCGTAGAGCGCCTCGCCGCTTTCGGTCAGCGAGAGCTTGCGCGAGTGGCGGTTCAGCAAGCGCGTGCCGAGGTGGGATTCGAGCTCGACGATGTAGCGCGTGACGTTCGCCGGCGAGGTGCCCAGCGCCTCGGCGGCGCGGGCGAAGCCCTGCTTGCCGACGACCGCAACGAAGACTTCGAAAGCGCGCAAGCGGTCCATCGCGACCCTTTGTTGGTTCACTAAAGCTGAACCGATTGTGCACGTCACGGTCATTGTTGCCAGCAAAGATGAACCGTACATTGGCTTCACCGCAACCACTCTTCAGGAGCCCACCATGAACCGACTCACCAACAAGCGCGCCCTCATCACCGGCGGCACCAGCGGCATCGGCCTCGAAACGGCACGCCAGTTCCTCGCCGAAGGCGCGCGCGTCGCGATCACCGGCAGCAGCGACGCATCGATCGCCGCGGCGCGCCGCGAGCTCGGCGACGGCGTGCTGATCCTGCGCAGCAACGCCGGCATCGTCGCCGAGCAGCCCGCGCTGGCAAAGGCGGTCGGCGAAGGCTTCGGCGGCCTCGACGTGGTGTTCATCAACGCCGGCGTGGCCGAGTTGCGCCCGGTCGAGCAGTGGGACGAAGCGGCCTTCGACCGCACGCTGTCGATCAACCTGAAGGGCCCGTACTTCCTGCTGCAGGCCCTGCTGCCGCTGCTCGCGAACCCGAGCTCGGTCGTGCTCAACACCTCGGTGAACGCACACATCGGCATGCCGACCTCGAGCGTCTACGCGGCCAGCAAAGCGGGTCTGATCTCGCTGGCGCGCACCTTGTCCGGCGAGCTGATCGGGCGTGGCATCCGCGTCAACGCGGTCAGCCCCGGCCCGATCTCGACGCCGCTCTACGGCAAGCTCGGCCTGAGCGCCGAAGACCTGCAGAAGACGGCCGAGTCGATTCGTGCGCTGGTGCCGGCCGGCCGCTTCGGCACGACCAGCGAGATCGCCAAGGCGGTCGTGTTCCTCGCGTCCGACGAATCGGCGTTCACGGTCGGCAGCGAGCTGCTGATCGACGGCGGCATGAGCGGGATCTGAGCGGGCGTGGCCGCTCGTTCACAGCTTCTCAGTCGTCGGCCCCTGCGAGCCGCGGCGAGAGCACCGACGCGAGCCAGTCCATCAGCGCCCGCAGGCGCTTGGACAAGCCCGCCCGGTGCGCATACACCAGCGACACCGGCATCGGGGCCGCCCTGAACTGCGGCAGCACCTCGACCAGCTGGCCCGCTTTGATCAGCGGCGCGATGCCGGCTTCGGGTACCTGGATCAGGCCCAGGCCCGCGACGCACGCGGCCTGGTAGGCGTTGGCGTTGTTCACCGTCAGCCGGGCGCGCATCGGCTTGACGTGCACGCGCGCGCCGTCGACGTATTCCCAGCCCATCGCGCCGGCACCGAGCGTGCTGGAGTAGTGCACCAGCCAGTGGGCGTCGAGCTCGTCCAGGCGGGCGGGGGTGCCGTGCGCCGCCAGATAGGCCGGGCTCGCGCAGTTGACCATCCGGTAGTGGCCGAGCGGCCGCGCGATCAGCTCCGAATCGGTCAGCGTGCCGACGCGCACGACGCAGTCGAAGCCTTCGTGGACGAGGTCGACGCGGCGGTCGGTCGAGCCGAGTTCG
>Ga0307509_10002082_pt1 | contig 32967 bp, 42 predicted proteins | sample 10_EM_MG_FD_202245 | JGI IMG/M metagenome (GOLD analysis project Ga0307509, IMG submission 202245) | Populus trichocarpa ectomycorrhiza microbial communities from riparian zone in the Pacific Northwest, United States - 10_EM | ecosystem: Host-associated > Plants > Roots > Unclassified | place...
CCTAGGCAGTAGCCATGATGGGGGAAGAGAGGTGGGTGGGGGATAGTGACGATGATTTCCCGTGGTGTTGAGATTTCAATCGCCGGAGGTGGAGGAGAGATGGTTCGTGATCCTATCTCTTGGTCGGTTTTTTTAATTTTTTTTAATTTTTATTTTTATATCATGTATTCTTAGTTAAGGTACAAGAACTCGCATGCATCGTGAGATATGGCGTAAAGAAAACCTTAATTCCAACAACCGCCCGCTTCACCTCTTCATGGGAAAAATCAAACACTCCGAATCCATAGGAAAAATCCCCCTCGCCTAGCACCTAGGACAATATACCCCAGACACGTAAGGAAACAATTCATAGAGACGTACAGGAGAGAGACCCAAACCCTTCAGCAGGCTCCCCTTAAAACAAAAGAAAGGATTGGCTTGCGAAGGCCCGATAGGGCCCGCGGGGGAGGATGTGTGATCGCCGTTACGAGAGAAAACCACTGGACTTGTGGGCCGACATAGTAACCATAAATGTACGGTCGCGCCGGTAATTACATCGATCCAAGGCATTGGTCAACAGGCAAGGAGATCGTGCAATACCACGACTGGGCGTAACCGAGGAGTGGACGAACGATCGGGGAGGATGAGGGGGCAGGAAGGTGCCAGCTGCGGTAGCAGTAACGGTGCAAGCGGACAGAACCGGGAGGTGGGAGAAGGAAGGATCGCGAACAGGCTAGCCACAACCGAGAAACGGGCCATAGCAAGGGCTTTTGGGACGACGACGAGACCGAGCGGGACCGTGATGTTACTAACCAAGGCTTTCCCCACCAGAGGTACAAGTCCGGCAAGCCGAGGCCTACTTCGACCGAGAGAGCGACACTGTAACGCCGACCGTGAACGAAGCGAGAAGCTTTCCGACCGCGCAAAATGCTAAGCGAGGTGCAAAGCAAGTGCGGGGTAAGGGGGAGAACTGAACATCATGAGCGGATCAACGACGAACGAGAACGAGAACCCCAAGGAGGGGAGGCCGACAGGCTTCAGAAGAGGAGGAAGGTTGGCTTAACGTCAACTCCTAGGCAGTAGCCATCGTGGGAGAAAAGAGGTGGGTGGAGGAAAATGACGATGATTTCTCGTGGTTTTGAGATTTCAATCGCCGGAGGTGGAGGAGAGATGGTTCGTGCCTATCAATGGTCGGAACCAAGCGCCTTATATAGGCATGTTCCCACAACCCTAACCTTGGTGACGCGTCACCATTACATAACATAGCCCCATGACTCATGATTGGTCATGGTGCGAAATCCATCAGCTGATTCTTACAAATCAATTGCGCACGTCCTCTTTCCTTGATCTCAACCCATAAACCCGATCATGCGCTCAAATGAGTCGCATGCGTGAAACCCATGACTCGTAATCTGAGTCATGTGCGAAATTATTACATCCTATGACGTCACGATCGTGGGGTCATGAAATCATTAACCAATCATAATCAACCAATGACTCGCAAGTGCGCAGTCATGTGAAAGCTATGAGTCGAATGACGTCAGAGTGCAAAACCCAACATACCTTTATGACTAATAATTTATTAGTCATGTGAAATCTGCCTTGCTTAGTCACGATTTGTGACACATGTAGTCGCGGGTCTCATACATCTGCCGCCAATCCCCACCGAGCTCCTCGCATGGAACCTCACACTTTGGGCATGACTTACTACCTCTTCCTTGCAAGGCTGCATGCTCAGCATGATCCGCGATCCAGGCCGACAAAATGGGAAAACAAAGGCGTCTTTTGCCGTCTGCACAATCCATTACCGTTCCTTCTCGGGCAACCTGCTGTAATGGTGCCAGGACAAGATGGAAGACAGCCCGTAGGACATGCGGGTTGGGCTGGCGCTGGGCTTCGTTGGCAAGGGCTGATTCGCCAGTGAACTTTAGCGGTACTGGAAGCAATGCCAGAAGCAGGATTGGCATCTTGGCAGGGCTGCTTCTTGTCCTGGAAAGGATATTGCCGATCCACATGTATACCGGCCAGGCTTTCTTATCTCCGGAGAAATTGGTAAGGTGCGTCTGGTCAGACAATCCGATATTGGGGACCACTGTGGACCCGGCAGGCAAAGCTTTCTACCAAGGAACGGAATGGGCTGTTAGCACTGGAAACACCACTCCAAGAACTTGTCAGGACCTATCTCATACCTGCATATCCCACCACCAGTCCGCGGTATGCATCTCTGAATATAATCGCTCCCCACTTGAATCATATTCTCGAATAGGTGTGTAAACCATATCTGAGCTATACCCGACCTGACGGATCAGGTAACGGGCACAGTCAACAATATTTCGATAATAGAAAGCAGTTGCATGTCGACCATCATCAATACTGGCTTCCCACACCAAGTATTCACGAAATGGGTCCAGTATGTCGTGGTGTTGTCGCAAGGTATAGGCGGACCAGAATGATCTGCTATCCGTACTGCCTAAACCTTCCGCAAAGTACGCGTCGATCAGCGACTTGGCTACCTTGCTCCGGACGAACCAGCTCGCCTAATTAAAGTCCTCTTCCGATGAGAAAGGGCTCCAAGGGTCATCGGTCATGGCCTTGTTAAGCTCTGTTGTAACGCCCCTACCGATTGGTAGCTACAGTGGACTAGACTCAAGCCCCTATGGTATACCAAGTGGTAACCATATTGAGGATAGGCCAGTATACTTAGTATACTACCAGTAGACATGAGTTGGTACAAGTGTCTACAAAGTGACTTGGTGACATAGAGTTAGACCGGGTAACCTAGGTAGAACAAAGTTACCCTACTAGGCAGGGTAACGTTTGGAGGGTATCGTTGCATAAAGCTAAGGACCCATAGTAAGCGTTGCACGGGTCTCCGGGGCAACATTATATGTTGTAGTGCGGACTCCGGACGGAAATACAGGCATGGGAGGGTAAGGTTACCCTACCTTAGAAACATGATTACCCTACCTTGGGACCCCAGTGACCCTACTGAGGTACCCCAGTAACCCTACCTGTACCGACAAAGTCATCTGGGGACTTAGGGGGAAGTTATCCCACTATAGTGGGGCTCTTAGATGTTCAAAGGGCCGCTTTGTATGGCACGAAACGGACGACTGAGGGAGCAGGAGTGGTCCGAACCTCCTGTAACTTTCCCGGGATATTCCTAACACCCCCCTGCGGCCCCAGCGTTGGTACGGCGCGACAGCACGGTACGGCTGTGGATTTGGGTCCTTCCTAGTAAAGTAAGATCCATAGGAACACTCCCACAACACCGTATAAGTTGTGGCCAGCCAACCGACCAGAAGCTGTTTGCAGGATATATAAGGGGTGTGAGGGTGACCGCCTCCAGGGGGCGCCACCCGGATAACACATGGGAACCACCTACGGGCATACTTTGACCTCCGGGTAGTTGTATGGTTAACACTAGAGGGCTTGGGGCTGACCGGGGAAGCTGCAAGGCTTCCAGGACAACCACCCCAACGCCAGTCCCGGGCTACCCCGTGAACTGTAGCATTACCATGGGTTATTAGTGGCCTCTAGAGGTGTGAGTCTTATCACGATTTAAGAAGGTCCCGCATGGTTGACTGTGGGTACCGCCCATGCAGCCAAGCAGTAGGAGACTTCTTATCGTGGGAGCATGCAGTCAGGTTTAGAAGCTTAGTATAGCCAAGTAGATTTGCCGATGCACTGCGTAGCTTGTATACACGAAACCACCGATGGGCCAGTGAGTACCAATGGATATTATGTCTACAGTGGGCATGTCAGTCGGCCACTGATATGCCACCGATAGGAAAGAGCTTTCGCTCATGCAGATGTAGTTGGAGAGACATCACCGGAAGGACTTCCTATTTGTGAAGATAGTTAATATCAGAGCGGTCCGACGGCCTCCGCCTGTTAGCTCACTCTAGGCAGATGAGTTGGACAGCCTTGAGCTGAGCAGGGTACTCGCGAAAGGTCAGAATGGTTGACGGGTGTCCTCTGGCTTTACCTTATTCTACTTAACCAAAAGCGAGAGATACTCTATTCTGATGACCAACGATCCTCGAGAGAACCTATTGAGTGAAGCTTTCAGGCTTAACGATACTAAGTTTTACCGCTTGATTCTACTTTGAATTATCTTTATCTTTATTTTGATCCTTACTTCTACTTTGAGTCTTTGGTGCGGTCGCAATCTTAGGATCCGTCTTCCTACAGAGTGCACCCCTGACATCTGTATAGCCAGTAACTTCGCCGAGTGGTCTGCCGGCACCGGGAATAGTTTCTTGACCCGAAGGGCGCACGAGAACCGGTGGGTGGGAAACGTCTTCCATGTCTGAATGCTTCTGCATATCATCTATCACACCACTTGCTTTATGGAAATCTGGGACCTCGAGCCTGCAATCAGATTCGTAGTCTGAGTCGGTCAGGTTTTCAAGTTCCTCACAAACAAAAGTAGGTCCTATGGAAGCCGCGTCCGCAATCGCGCTAAGGGAAAGAACCCTATTATGATGCATTGTCGGAAGGTGTTTTTCGTATGCAGCGGCTTGTTGATAACGTCGCCTGCAATAAGGGCACTTTGTTGTCTTTGAGGTCATCGCGTTTGGTGTTTCTCTTTGCAGTAGTCTGGCGGATGCATAAGCTGAGGGGCTGAGCCGCTGCAGCGGACTCTTTCAAAGTGGAGGGTAGGTTTCTTTCTAGGGGTAAATCGGGAAAGCTTCAAGTTTGTTTAGTCGAATGACGAACGGGTCCAGACATTCTAGCTGCCAACAGTTATTCACGGTTTAACTTGTGAAACCTGTTCTTTGTTGAGAGTATGGAAGGGCCTTGGCTGATGCGTCGCGGCTCCCATGCCGCTCCTTTGCCGCTTAAAACCTTATCTGAAACCTATCGTCATTGTAGGTGGGTCACGTGACTTTTCAAGATATTCAAGTTTGTACAGCGTACAATCCTGCGAACCCCACTAAAACCGTCCTCGTGCGGCCTATATAAGCTCTCTCCTCCCCCCCTTCCATCTTCTCTCAATAATCCTTTCCCCAATCACAATCACATCCTCGATCCGCCAGCCCATCCTAACAGGACCCACACAGCTTAGCACAACCTCTCACTCGTCCGCCGTATCACCAGTGTATCCTCAGCTGATTTCAGATTACCTATCTACATTTCCCTAGGCAATAACCTTTTCACAGCCATTACCATCCGCAGAACTCCCTTTACCGTCCGCCAGGCCCACTCTATTATTTTCGGATCTTCCACAATCCTTCATCCTCAAAAGTACCAGCATCTACTTGTGGCCATCCTCCATCCGCTGAGGAACCATTTAAACCCCCGCAAAAAGCAGCCTCTTTCTGATCCATCAACCACCGCCCACCCCGATCCCTATTACAATGGCAGCCTCAAAGGTTGGTCTCAGTTTCGAAAAATCGACGTCCTTTAAAAACGACAGCAATGTTACCCGGTGTACGCACGTTTGCAGCTTCCCCTACCCACGAACCTATAATCCGGAGTATAAAGCCTGTCGAAATGCTATGAAACGTAAGATGGAGCAAGACTGGATCCCTGGGTGGAAGCAGAGTACTGCCGGACAAAGGGTGGCCATCCAGGCACATGCTCTTACCCTCCGGCCTGTTAGCCTGAGGTTGGGACTCTGGCAGGCTAATAACCCCCGTACCGAACCTTTTACAGAATGCCTCGACCTTTTGCTAAAGGACATAGCAAAAAAACATCAGGGTATCTTAAGAGACATGTTGAGAGCACCCGTTGCAGCTGTTCTGGTTGCGGACCCCACCCCAGCCAGAAATGATCATAAGTTATGCCCAAGGGTCCGCAATAAAGATGTACCATACATGCTAATACAGCTCCTGCAGGTCTCGCCGGTCCGCGGTCTGTCTGTCTGTGGATAGATGAGCCATCCGTAGTCCGCCCAAGCAGCGCACTTCCTGTCGGGATGGACAAGATCCAGTGGCAAAGTCGTGGACATGTTTACTGGATGGAGCTAGCTGAGCCCACCTTTCAGAACATGCTAGTGGGCATAGACAAAACCATGGCACCGGGTGTCGGATTTTGTATGCTTATTGGTACGACGAGACAGGGTACACGTGGGCAGCAGGACGATCCAGAGGAGCCACGGCCGCTTGGTGAAATGATCCGAATTTCAAATAGCCGCCTTGTCCGCATATGGTGGTCTTTGAATCCGCCAAGCGAACCAATAGATCTGCTCTTCTGTTGCCATCGAAGGAATGATACAGGGGATAGCACTGCTCCTGCCGGTGAGATCAGGTTTGCTCCACGTGATAACCGGGGCCCCCCTCCCGACGCCTCGGATGACGGGTCCGCTGGTTGCGATGATGGACCGAGCTCAGATGGCCACCAGCCAGAGTCATCCACTGCGGCCGCAAAGCGAACCACCTCAACAAGGACAACCAGGAGCGGTAATCCTACAAAAAAGAGTTGGCGAACACACCACATCAATTGGGCGGACGTTGGCGAATCAGAGCCAGAGTCATCTGGTACGCAAGCTTCTGTCCCTCGGCCTAACTTAGGCACTCGGGTTTTGAGGACTAGTAGCCAAGGAGAACAGGAGACTGACCTAAAGAAAGCATCCCGGACGCCTGCCAATAGAGGTGCTAAACGCAACCTCGGGGTTATACCAGAGGCCGATGTGCCATACGGTTCGGATGGATGTCTGGGACCCCAGAGGAAGGTGGCCCGCCAGGTGGGGGCAATCGATGCCGGCATTGAGGTTGAGCCGGATACACGCGATGGGGAGCATAATCTGAGTTGGCAACTGGCTGACAGGACTCCTCCGACAAACAGTCCGTCTCCGTTTACTCCCAATCCGGGTCATCATCATGCGTCTGCAGCCTCTGAGCAGGCAGAGGCCAGAACGTCAGCCGCGCATCTTTTGATGCTTGCCTCAGGGGCCGAGCGGCCTGTCAACACATTGGCGACACAATTCAATACGCCCGGCAGAAGGCATTCCCTCTCTGAGGATCCACATAGCGGCGATGTGTGTGCAGATATTGCGACAGCTGAAGAGGGCGGACGAGGATTAAGCCCGCCCGCAGACTCCCCAACGACCTCGAGTGCATAGTCTACACCTGGTGAGTTCCGGTGATGACTACCAGGTTTTTCATCCCTTCTGTTGTCAAGGTCTGCCGCAGTTCCGGCAGAAACAGGCGTTGGGAGTCGGCTCAAGTCCGTTTCTGTCCGGGTACTATCGCTCTGCGAACAAACATCTCCTGCCCCGACCAATCTGGCTAATGTCTCGCTAGCTGAGGATGCAGGTCCATTTCAAGCAATTTGCAGGTACCAGGCCACGATCGACCCTTCGACTCTTCCTTTTAGTCTTTTCATTTTCGTTTCTAGGGTTCATGTTATTCTCGCCGTTTCCTGACTCTTTCTGTTTTAGATTAGCCCGCTATGTCTGGGCTGCTTGCCCTGATCAGTATACTTAATTTAGACCTTCGCCTGTCCGCAGATCCTGCGGCTGTTTCCTTTGGGTGTTTTTCATTTGGAGTTTAACTTTTAGAGTTTTGCGCGTTACCCTTGTATTTTTTCCCACACATTTCTTGTTTGGATTGGCCCGGCTGTTGCCGTTCCGGGTTGGCCAAACCCAATGTAGTCTACGGACACTTTGTTGCTCTACGGGGTCCCTCTTAGAGTTTTGCAGACCATTCTTGTTTGCCACCAGCTGTTCTGCGTTTACCTGGTCAGCTTGTGGGACCTGCTCTGGGAATCTTTGCAGATCATTCTTGCTCTTTTCCAGCTCTTTTTCGTTGGTTGTATGTTTTCTCCGCTGGGTTTACCGGTTTGCTCTTTGGACTTGTGCGGATCATTCTTGTTCTTCTCTAGCTGTTTTTCGTTCGGGGTTGCCCCTTTCATTACTATTCCTATCCTCGCTTTTCATCTTATATCCCATCCGTTGAGCCTTAGCGGCAGCTTTCACTTTCTGCGATTACCGTGCGGGCCCGAGCCCTAGCCTTACCCGCATTTGTTTCTGTCTGCTTGGCAGACCTACTCAAACTAGATTAGTCCGTACATTCTGATAAACCTTTCTTCATCTCGTTCAGGAACCCCACGTCCCTAACACTGGTAGTGCCTCAGGGAAATCGCAGTGCGGCCAAGTCTTCGGGCACAAATTCCTATATCAGGTATCAAGCTGCAATTTGGACGCGCGGTGTGTGCTGACGGCAGCGGAGATGAAAGCGGGTAATGAACTGCGAATGTCCTTAGTTCTTAAGGAATCTGGGCCGACCATTTCGATCTTCCCAGTTCACACCCAATATCGTGCCCTTAGCTACCTACCAATAGAGGCTTCCGAACACCACCTGCACCTCAACCTCATACACTGCAATTCTCTTCTATCACTATTCACCTGCATACTATATGACAACAACAGCGGCGGCTTATAGCGGACCGAGCGCGTTCATAGAGGCAGGAAAGGCAAAGGCAAAGGGCGGTCCTTCGCGGAGGTTTCTGGGGATCTGGGTCCAGGGACGGATTAAGTATAATAACATCAGCCAGTGTTGAGTCTGTTATGGCTGCGTCCGCTGTAGGTAGGAGGAGGGATGCCGTGCGGGAGCCACCTGCTTGACCACTCCAGGCACCAGAGCCAGTCCGGTACAACCGGCAGCAGGTCTTAGAGTCAGCGGATGAGGGTCTAGACTCTAATGATGGGGAATATGAGGGTAATGATGGCCAGAGTGAGGAGAGTGAGGAGAGTGAGGAGAACGTGTTAGGCCAGCACGGGGAGGATATGGATCATCCATCGGCCTGGGGAGCGCAAAGACCAATTGGGCGTGAGTTTCTTAGCTCGCAGCGCTCGATACTGACAATCACCCCTGGGAATACCCAGAATTCCAGCAGGAGGATGAGTTACCCCGGACGGAGAACATCTGCTCAAGTACGAGTTAGGCAAAATGGTTGTACATCTGCCATTCCCTCCCGTTCCCCCACAGACTGCAATCCACTTGCCATGCCGGTGATAACCCAAAGTCACCCAGATCCAACCATCCGGGAATTGGATACCGGAGGACAGCAAGCCAGCAGTAGGCGAAATATGGCAACCGGGCTTGAGCGTACCATTCTTGCCTGATCCAGTGACCTGATATGGGACTGGACGATCTTCGTCAATCCGGTTCCGGACCCAATTACCCAGACCGAAGAAGTCCCCACATGTTGGAGCGATGCCCGGACCAAATTAGCCCTTCCCAACTTTGCTGATGCTACCCCGCCCTCAAATGACCAGGTAAGTTACCTTTAATCGATAACCGACATCCTATCCTAGACTAAATGGAGTGGCCACTGGTCACTGATTTGCAGATCCGGGGAAAGCACTGCGGATGCAGATCTCAGTATCTGCATACAGCAAAGAAGGCTATAACAGAACTCTATAAGCTCAATATTTAGGATCCTACAGCCTGCGCACGAAGAGTGGAATACCTACTGGCGGAGGATAGGTTCATTTGCCCGCCGGGCAGCTATGAGGTATCTTTTTGACATTTGTCGGAATTGTTTCTAATCGGAGTAAGACTAAATCGATCTAATCCGGTCGACAGCCAATTTCTCTTAGATTTCTAGCACCCCAGATTCCCGCTGCGATATTTGCTCAATATTACTCTGGGCCGAAAATGAAAGGCATGACGGACGAGGGTTTCCTGGATAAGATCGATGGCCCATTTATATGTCTGACCGCCACCATATTATGTCAGTCACTGCGATGATGGCAGACTGGCATCTGTATCGATAATTTGGCTTTCACAAGGGCCACTTCCGGGGGTAAGAAAAACAATGTGTACTGGCAGGGTTCGAAAGTGTCCGGATCCCCCGACGGCCGCGGCATTCGGACACTTTTGAAAATAGCAAGTACTCCAGTTGGGTGAAAGGTTTGCTAACGGATAGATAGCCCTGCTGGAACGTCAGACGCGATCCTTGCACAAAACGGGAAGAGTTTGGCAACGTCTAATAATCCAGCCGATAAGGACGACATTGGAGGCCAGAATCGCGATGGAGCGGGGAAAGCGGGTTGAGAGGACGGCGGGATCTGACAATGATGAGAACGCATTGAGGCAGGTGTTTGGTAGTGATACAGAGGTGGATGAATTGGAGGCCGCTGGTGGCCTGGTCGATACAGGAGGACCTGGTCGGCAGGAGCCGCGGCGAGAACATGGGCGCAATCCGTGAGCACTGGTTGGTGCAGCGCAGTTCCAAGACACTGGGGAGGCCGAAGCGCATGTTGAAGAAACCCAGCGAGCGGATAGGGAGAATGCTTTTATCACCACTCGCTGATCGTCTATATATATGTAATTAAATTAAATTAAATTACGCGTGCTAAACGGGTCAGGAATGGTCAAACAATAGTAGTGTGCAAGTCAGTGGGCAGGAAAGGCATGAGAATGAATTGCGCGGATGGTTATAAGCCGCGCATGTATGAGTAAGGCATCTAGCGGGCAATTGTAGGTTCAGAAGGCATGGGAATGTGTCAGGCAGATGGTTATAAACTGCACAGGCTTGGGTAAGTCGTCTAGCGGGCAGCTGTAGATTGACAGGCACAGGGAGAAGTCTGAGGGGCTGTTAGAAGCCGGGGAAGACGGTGGGAGCCCGCGAGCGGACTGTAAGAGGCCGGGGAAGACGGTGGGAGCCTGCGAGCGGGCTGTAAGCGGCCGGGGAGGCGGCGAGAGGAATGGAGTAGACGAGATAGGATGTGGAGAGCTGAGGAGAGAGCAGCACGAAAGGGCAAGAGAGGGGGGACGTCCGCCGGATATGGAAGGAGACGGGCTGGGATCAGAGGGTGGAGCAGGAAGAGCTGAACGTGTTGGGAGGGATGTGGGCGGAGGAAGTAATGCCCGGAAAATGTGCGCCGAATACGCGAGAGGACTGAGGGAATCCAGGAGTCTGCGAGAAGCGGAGGTGATGTTGGTGTGGTTCCGGATGAGAAATGGATTCAGGGCGAGGTTAGTGACGGGGTTAAAGGAGAGAGGGTATCATGGAAAGAAAGCTGGCGGGCGGGGGTATCGGGTGGAGACGCCGGGAGGACAGACGTTGCGGCCGCAAGACGTCCACAAAAGGGCAGCATGAGAATGGGTGCATTGGGAGCCAAGGAATGAAGAGGCTGGGCACTGGGGGTAGAGTATCAGGGGGGTTGCTGCGCCAGGGGGGGTCAAATGCGTCAGGTCGCAAAAAGGGCCGCGTCCAATGCGTCCGGACACTGACTTGCGTGTCCGGACGCATTTGGATGCGGTCCTTTCACTTCCAGACAGAATGAGCCCGGGCGGATGTACCCAGAACAGGAGTTTACGTTATAAGCGCCTGGAGCGCCCGGCGCACAGGGTGAGCAGGGAGAGACAGAACGCAAGGTATTTCTTTTGCTGATGCAACTGTGCATTCAATAGAAATGATGCTTCGTGGAAGTACAAGTAGCAGAGTTGTCATGGGTCTTGTTCATTGTACCATTGTGGATTCTGATTCTGATTCTGAGATAGAAGCCAATCCTGAAAACTGCGGAGCTTAACGTCTCTAGAGGAATATGTGTGGCTATTCCCTCACATATTGGAACCTATATTATAATTAAACATTCGCAGAGAGCGTCTTTACATTTCCTCCTTTAGGCGGGTATTTTGGACGTATGCTTTGGGCATATGCTTTGAGGATCTGTTTTAGGCGTATGCTTTGGGCGTATGCTTTTGGCGTGTGTTTTGGGCCTATGTTTTGGGCATATGTTTTGGGCCTATGTTTTGGGTGTATGCTTTGGGCGTATGCTTTGAGTATATTGCTTTGGAGCTTATGTCTTTGGGCGCATCACTTTGGGTATGTGGTTTTGGGTGTATGTCTTTGGGCGTATGGATTTTGCCGAAGATACCAGAAGCAAAGTACTAAATAGACAATCTCAATCTGTGCTCAAGCTTATCCTTATGTGAGATTGTTTCTAACTTCTAAACTGCTATCGTATTACATTTTACTGCAAGGAGTAAGGTCACCGACTCAATCATGATATAAAAGAAAGGAGCGGAATCCGTATAGGCGGCGGGTATGATAACAAAAGACATTAAACTCTAAAGGAGCTTCGGTCTCTGGAAATTCAGAGTGAGAAGGGAACAAGAAAACAGGGGGCAATGCGGCTGAAGAATCTAACCCAAGGAAAACAGCCCCCGCACTTATGATATGCGAGAAAGAATACGGGCTAAGGATGAAACCAAGCGGGAAATATTGTGGTGGATAAATACAGAGGTGCGAGGGCAGGTAAGGCAAGGTAAGGGGAACCGTATTAAGGAGAGTAAGGAAGGCAGAACCGGCGTGAAGGGTCAGGAAAGGAACTAGGAAATAAGAAGAAAAGAAAATAGATGGAAGTAGAAATCGTTAATCCTCCAGCTCGTGTTTCACGCAGTGAGGGAAGTGCTAGCTAGCCATATTGAGGAGGGCCTGCCTATCCATCTTGCGGTCAATTCTATCCATTTCCTCAATGTCAATTCCTTGTTGTTCTGCGTCTTCCCTAGCGGCTGCCTCGAGATCAATGATAAGACGGGCATTGCCAGCAAGAAAGCGCTTTCTCGTGGTGACAATATTTTCAATACTGTCCTGTTGGTCTTCCGGGTTTGTGAAGACATCATGGGATGTCATCGCCCGCCCAAGCAGCCGCTCCCCAATCTCTTGGGTGCTAGCATAGAAACGCTGTTACGCCACATCACCCTACAGACCACGAGAGGAAGATGCAGGGTCATGGCGACCTAACTGTCGCATCATACTTCCCAAACCTGAGCCGGAGGTTTCCCCTTCGTCCGTCATATGGACATCATGATCACCCTCCTCCCAGCCCTCCACGTCCTCCTTCTCGCCCTCCACATCCTCCTGCTCGCCCTCCACATCCTCATCGTCGTCCTCGTCAATCTCCTCTTCCCTATGGACCTTGTCGGAATCCTCTGAGCCATTGCCACCCTCATTACCAGACTCATATAGGTCGATAAAATCGACATCTTCATCCCCTTCATCCTCCTTCCATCCGTCATAGACCTCCGCATTTGGCAAAAGCCACTCAACTGGCTTCACCCAGTCAATCAAAGGTCTACCCTTTTCGTTGCCCTCATCCTCTCAAACCATCATGTCCAATTCTCTTTCCATATCTTCCTCCGTCAATCTGTACTCAGAAGTACCGTCATCTCTGCTGATAGGTATCGAGGGGCCTGTCCGAGCTAAACAACACTGAATATTAGTAAGCACATCTCTAAGTTAATTAGGCAAAGTTTAAAATTACTTACTTGACTGTGGGTTATTAGCCCAGGGGGTTCGTCTCAGGCTACCTAGTCGTATCCTAAACCTGGTGCGATATGATATAGGCTCCCTTGGGCTCGCTGTATTGAATGTAGCTGCCCTCGCCAAAGCCACAGGGTGTCCAACAAGGGAACCTGTAGGGGATACTGGGGTCCCACGCATTTTGAGTAAGTGACTGTGCGCCGGAATCGCTAGCTGGCGGGTGCTCCGGGGAAGAGCGTCCTGAGATACAGAAGGCCCCGGAGGAGGTACGAGGGAAGACGCAGTTGATGAGCTTCTGGGTCGCTTCACTACACAGTCAAGCAGACTGTTCATTAGCGCTGCAGGCCTCATCTTTGGTGACCGAAATACAGGCCATGCCGGCGATTTTGCTGTAGAATCGACTTCAATAGGGGTTGGGGGGTTCACAAGTGGCAAACCATCGTCGCGAAACTGGTTTCAATAGTATCTCCACCAATCCGCCAGGATTGCCCCACCTTCCTGCTCCAGGACCTCAATCTTGTCCATGATCATCTCCTGATCCATTTGGGCTTTGGTCTCGTCGTCAAGCACCTGGTACTCATTATATCTTGGCACAAAATCACGACATTGTTTTAGGCGATTGCCTTGGTTCGCCCTTGCACGTTTGAGAGCCGTTTCCAAAGGGTTAACACTCGCCCTATGTTTATTCCGGCGGATGGTCGCGGGATTTACCTAGTGCCCCAAAGCACCTGCCGGAAGCCGCCGCCACTTATAACCAGATGGCATTTCTCATGGAAAAAGGTATTCTATTCATCAATGTTAGCACATATAACTTGTGTGTATGACTTTGCGTGTATGATTTCTTTGTGCGTATGATTTTGTGCGTATGATTTGTTTGTATGAACTCAGCGTATGATTTGAGGGGTGATAAAAGAGCAAAGGAAAAAAGACCTCTGTGAAGATGGTCACTAACTTACTATTTGAGAGCGGGCAATAGGTAATCTATGCAGCGACCTTTTGCCGGCGTGCGCTCCGATATAGTCGAGAAAGTAAGGGAAGTAGGGAGAGTGATACCAGTACAAAGGGGTATCCGCGTTGGTGGGGCAAGAGCCACAGCTGTTTCTTCTCCTTTCTTTTTCTCCCTTTCTTTTGTTTTAACTGCTGAGTTTGCTTCTGTGACGTATGAAAAACAGAAGCAGGATTGCAGCGCAGTGGGCAGAGTGACCTGAGGATTGTCTTGATGGCGAGAGCGTGGATGGTGAAGGTAAGAGTGTGGTGAGAAAGAACAGGAGTTAATTTGGCCTCCCTTAAAAAGAAAAGAAAAAGTTGGTTCACCTCTTGAAAACATCGTCACGGGCTACCCGCAGTCACGCGTCGAGCCCTCCTCTCTACCGCGGTAGCCTAACCAAAAGCCCTACTCACCAACCTCTAAGTATAATATGAATGACACCACAGATTCAAGCCTTCTGCTAATTGCTTTCATCATACTATCAGAGAAAGGAAATTAGAGCAACGAGAGCTGTATGTTTGAGTTCGGAGTGAAGATGGAAGGGGCGTACTCTCCAGGTTCATTTTTTGACTACAATTGTACACTTGATAGTTAAACAGGGAAGATATAACATCTTGGAACAAATACAACGTCTAGTACAACATTTTCAAGCCATTTCTACATTGCAGAGATTGAACATTGCATGTTATGGTAGACTGGGGGTTGCAGTCTTACATGACTTTAACCATCGGACAATTCAAGTATATGTATATACCCATGCCCTATCAACCTTAACTGTTGTTTACTCATCTAGACATCATGAATCAATATACCTCTAAACTCCAGGGGACTCCCAGAAAAATATGACGAGGGGGCTTGAAAGGCACTACTCATGAAATAACCCATTTTTATTTTGTTGGTATAAAATAACTCTATACCCACTTCTCCTCCAACACACTTTTTGCTCTTAGCAAGCCCTAATATCTGACTCACCTATCAGGGAAGGTATACGGTCCATACACATAAGCACAAATACACATATGCACAAATACACATACGCACAAATACACATACGCACAAATACACATACGCACAAATACACATACGTACAAATACACATACGCACAAATACACATAAGCCCAAGGAAGCAGACTCCAGTCACCTACACACCAAAGATCATTTTGCGTCTAACTTCTGAGCAAATACCCTTCTCTCTTTTCCTGTAAACCTCCTTCCTCACGCACCTGTCCGTCAACACAACAAACAAGCAAACACCAAAAAAGTAACACCTGCACAATGCCTCCCAAACGTCGTGCAAATGATGGTATATTGGGCCGCAAGGGTAGTGGAAATTGGGGGCCGCGAACTCTGCATCCTGGTCGGAAACGAGCTGGGACGGTTGTTGGTGGGGTCTAGCGCGTGGCTCGGTATCCAACTAGGAGGGTGGAAATGGCAGAGATTATTAAGTATCGCCGTAATGGGGGGTACCTAATTCTCAAGGCCCCATTCTATCGTCTTTGCCAGGAGATTGTGTCAGATTTGGCACTCAAGCAACAATTCCGTTGGCAGAGATCAGCTGTTGAATTCCTCCAGGTGGCAGCGGAAGAGTTCTTTGTGATAACAATGACTGGTAAGTTGAGTTCCTCTCCTAGTATAATTATCTGATTTACTAATCTTTTGTTCATAGCTGGAGCCCTGGGTGCGGCCCATGCTCGTCCTGTTAGCCTCATTGTCCAGGACGTGAGATTAGTTGAGCATGTCATGAAACGTTATGGCTGGCCAGCCAGATGGTGCCACTTGGGAAGAGAGGAGACTTAATCTAAATCAGGATGGCAGTGCTTGCGGGGGTGCCCCTCGTTCTCCACGTCCGCCTCCTCCTCCTCCCGGGGGTGCACCCCGTCCCGGTGGTCCTCCTTATCCCGGTGGTGCACCTTGTCCCGGTAGTCCTCCTCGTCCCTGTGGTGCACCTTGTCCTGGTGATGCACCTCGTCCCAGTGGTGCTCCTCGTCCCGGTGGTGCTCCTCGTCCTGCGGGTGTTCCTCCTGCCTGGCGCACTCCCTCTCATCCTCCTCCTAGAGGTGCACCTCCTTAGCGTGGTGCACCTCTCCGTCGCCAGGGAGCTTCTTCCAATCACTCACCCCCTGCCTACGACGGTAGTGACAGCGATAGTGACGACAGTGATAACCCTCGTCCACCTGTACGCCGTCGCTTGTATGGTGGCCCTGGGAGCACTAGCCGGACTGGTGGTAGTGGTACTACGCGGAGTGCTGGGGGAGTTGTTAGACAAGGAAATATGGTTGGCGGTGTGGGTTCTGGTATGGGAGATGGAAGTGGTAGCGAGGAAGGTGATGTGAGAGGTACCCAGGGAGACCATGATACTGGGCATGTGGGTACTGGGGGTGGTGGTGGCAGTAGTAGTAGGGTGGTGACCGGGGCCGTCAGAGGCACACTTGCAGAGCCTGCGGGAACACGGCGGTCGGGGGCTGGGGTTAGTTGTCGTACCCCGCGGACGCCAGGTCAGCCGACTCGTTGTAGGAGTTGGTGTGGTTGTTATGGGGCTCCTAGCCGCTCTGAAGGCCCTGGTGGGAGTGGTTGGAGCGGTGGTGGCGGTAGGATGCCGACGCCCTCCAGGGGTGGTCGTGAGCAGGCAGGAGCTGGTGCTGGTGGGAGCCCTACCACCTAAGCATATCCGGGGATTGTCTTTTGCTTTCTCTTAATTCACCTCTTTTTTCAACTGTTATGACTTGCATTCTTCTTGTTTTCTATTACTCCATGGTGTTGTCCCCATGTGATGGGGGGGACGGGGCAGTCCTTTCTCACTTTTACACAAATCATACCACTAACACAAACCTCCAAGTCACATCTAGCTTAGCATAATTACCTTTTATAAAACTCTTATTGTTATAAATACACTCTTTCTTTAACCTCACCATTTCGCTATGTGAACTCTGAACACAGGAACTCCGTAGCACGACTGTGCTTATGATTTGAGCGTATGACTTGGGCGTATGGCTTGGGTGTATGGTTTGGGTGTATGGTTTAGGTATATGGTTTGGGCGTATGATTTGAGCGTATGGCTTGGGCGTATGATTTGGGCATATGGCACCGGCTGATGAATAAGGCGTATGAATTGGGCATATGATTTGAACCTGTGAATAGAGTGTATGAATTGGGCTTATGAATTAGGGGTATGGCCTGCTGAGACAATATACGTTACTACACTAGGCAACTCGGAGGTCCAATCAGTGTTGTGAATTATTCCGGTTCATATTGTATGAATCATTCCATGCAAATAAATGCCCGTATATACTTTGAGGTATGTGGTTTTTGATATATGCTCACACAATTGCTTAATCATGAATCAAAAGAGGAATGTTCGAGAGGGGAATATACAAAAAAGGGGGACCCCGGGCGGAGCAAGTTCATTGACGGGGGACTGTTCGGGGCATTGAATGGGGTGGGGGCCTGGACGGGGGCAGGGGCTGGGGTTGAAAAAAAAAAACAGCCCGGCCTGAGCCATTCACCGGGGCAGGAAATTGGGTTGGGGGCCCGCCGGTTTCGGGGCCCCGGAGTTCCCGTAACGAACACTAAGGGTGAGCGATTACAGGAGTTTAGATGCTACAGTGACCTCCTTAATACCACTGCATAGTGTGTACTGAGCCCAACAATCTCCCGCAATCAGATCCAGGATCAGAGGTGGGGTTATGGAGCAAGCTGCAATCGACTTCTGAGATCGTCAGCACCCCATACTATTCTGCACTGTACCTTCATGAACAAAAATCGCGGAGGGATGGATCATATACCGGTGTATTGCTGGCATCGAGCCCAGCAAGCTCCAGGTGTCACATTCAGCATTGATTCTATTGTTGTGATGGAGTGTTGCAGCAGGGCCCCAGAATCTTCATCTAGTAAACTCATAGTGTTGTGATGAAACTGTATGTCGTTGCATTGGACTTGCCAGTGAGGCTAAGTGCCGAGAAACCACTACTGGCATCCACCATTCTTGACTCATGAGTGTCCTAGCTATTAGTCGCATTCGGACTGGAGTCAGCTCACATTTGCAGTTTTCAAAGATGATGTTGTGTAAATAGCACTATGAGTGCATTGGCAAAAGATTTATTCCTCTTCCGATGTGTCAGACACACAGGACGCATAGGACGCACATGATGCACAGGACACAGGGGACATAATATCCTATTCTGGATGCGAAGTCGATGCCACACCGTGTCCGGAAGATTCGCCCAATTTCCCTTTGTGCCCTGTGAATGTCCTGAATAGAACAGTATGTCCTGTGCATCCTGACCCCTTCTGAAGCTTGCCTATCATCTCCTGATATCTTTTGACGCATGGGTATCATGTCCTGACGCCTTCCGACCCTAGGCCATCGTGTTCTAATGCCATCCTAGCTTCTCTCGTTTGAGCCTTCTCTCTCCCAATACCTATGCCATTCCTCTCTTCTTACTCACCTCTGGACTATTTACTTCATCGTTCCAGATGCTACTTACTTCCAGACTCAGGACACTTCCGTCCTCCAGCCGGACACACTGAACACATAACCACTATTCTGGACCTCTTCCTCACACTCTCCCATATTCTAGATTCAAGTTCGTTTTCCTAAAATTATCGTGATATTGCTTATATTTTATTGCCGTCATCCTGACGCCCTCTTCTACTTCATCTACTATGATACTATGTGACCATTGCTATATCACCTTTATTACCCCAGCTTCTGTGTCTCCCCTTACTACAAAGAAAATTAAATCTACCTACACCTACCACCTGCATGTAAGCACCAGTGGTGGTATTCACACCATCCTGCTGGCCACTGGTTTCGACAAGCGCCCCTGCACCCCGCGGCCCCACTTCTCTGCTCTCAGAATCCTCCTGGCAGAGCGATAAGGGATTGCTCATTTGAGAGCTGCCAGCGCCCCCTGCATTTTCAAGCCTCCCATCATTCGACCCAGGATCTGAATCCAGAAACTTTAGCTCCCACTTAATGGACGTTTGACTGCGATCTAGTGATGTTTTGGTCTCCTGCGACCGATTTTGACTATCGTCGAGCCCCTCCTTGCCGGCGACATGGGTGTCAATCGGTATCTGTCTCAATAGGGCAGGATATCCCAGACTCCGGTTGCCTAGCTGATGCTTCAGTTCTGTATAAACGGCCTCGTTATCGTCCACGAAGCCCTCTCTCTGCTCCTGCTGAATGCTATGCTGTTTGTCAAGCAGCTGTGTTATCTTCTTATGAAGATTTAATATAAACATGTCCTGTGTCGACCGGGCGACCCCCCACCACGTGTTCTTCTGCAGTACTAAAGTATCTTGCATTTATCACTATTAGTCGACTCGCTTGCCAAAAAACAGGCAATGATTCCAACTCTCTCACCTCCACCAACTTGAGAATTAAGGTTGGGGCGTTTCTTATATACCAGGGTGTGCAATCCCCGTCGTGAATGGCACAGTATTGCACATGTCAGACAGACTATCGAACTGTTTATGCCCTTCAGAAACTTAGGGTCCAGCATATCTTGCATTTTGATTCAGTTGAAATACTTGCCGTATACAGGGTCTATAATCTGGGGGGCAAGGAACCTGAAGATTAAGTCCTAAGTTCGTTTCACGATTACTCATGTCCGTCCAAGTCCAATGGCCCGGACCAACCTCATATCCATGGGGTGGGCACATGAACGTGATCCTTTCTAGCAAATAATCAACCCTGCGCGTCATGGCATAAGGCTTATCTGGTGGCAGATCGTATACGTGTCGGATATTATGCTTCACATGATACAAGAATTGCGCTCTCAGTGCAGTATGTTTTTAACGCAGCTGTCATAGTCAGTGACCGTCTCTATGTCGTATCACCTCAGGCTGAGTCAACTGACATGCTTCACACTCCACTCCGATGGCTCAATATTCTCAGAGTTCGATATCGGGTCCAGCTGCTTTCCCCATACCTTGTATATCTGAGATTTTAAAACAACCGGGTTCGGCAGTGGGATATCAAAAAGTGTGTACCCGAGTATCAGCTCCATCGTCTGCTCTAATATGTTCCTCTCAGCGCGTGTAACGGTATTTCGCTATGAATGCTTTGCCGGCCTGAGCCGCCCGAGTCATTTGATACCCGGTTCACCAACCAGACTTGAGGATCTGACACCTGATGTAGTACAACTATGGGTGGCTGGCGAGACAAATATCCTACACTTAATGACAGAAAGGTCAGCGGCCTTTAGGCTGTACGACGGATTATGGGTCCACAATTTACTGGTGTCCATCTCACAAAAGGTATCTACTCTGATCTGGAGGCAGCTGAGATTGGGACCACAGGTGACTGCCCATTTCCCTGTCTACGAGACGCTGTCCAGATGTTGTTCCCTCGGAAATGTCAGTGGCGTCAACATCAATCTCAGTCTCGGCTCCAGTTTTATCTGCATTGCATGCGGCTTTGTATTCATCCCTGCCATGATCGCGTAAACGAACAGTTTCCAAATGCACTTGGCTGTCGGGCTCTATCATAAGGTCAAGATTTGCCATGGTTTGAATTGTCACTCGTCAGGAACCCTAGGGAGGTCTGGCCAGATCCGCAATCTGTCCAGGACTGCATGACTGGGTCTGAGGCCACTCCTAGTTGGTTCAGAGTGACTGGGAGCTGCCAGATTCATTCGCCTGCATTCCCGATCCGTATCCAATAGGGTCAGGTACTATGTTGTGCCTACGCCTATACATTTTCAAGTTACATACTCAATGTGTTGGCTGACTGGATCCCATCGTCTCTGGTACGACTTCGTGTCTGCGCCAATTCAGTTTACCAACTCGCAGTGTTTGCTGACTGCATCCTGTGGTTTCTGGTATAACGTGAGGTCTACATTTGATCTGATTCCCTGCTCAATTGGTCTGCTGACTGGATCAATTAGTCTGTTGTTGCCCATCCATTGTGGAAAACTGGATAATCACATGTTAGCCACAATATTCCTCTGATTTTTGGGAGCGTAGAAAATGGTTTAACCTATATCGAGTGTTGTAAAGAGGAGGAGTTTGCGTGGTTTTCTTGTTTTCGATAGGACGCAGTAGGTCTTCTATACTAGGACTTAGGGGGGGTGCATCATATACTATCACCTGGTATTGAACCCAGATATGCTCTTGCGAAAAGTAGTTTTCTGAATATTCAATATGGTATCTGTGATGCTGCTACTCTCAGCACTTCTAGACTACAGGCTTGAAGATTTAGACGAAATGGAGGCCTTCCTCGGGTAGGGTACTTGCCACAAAAAGTATCGGTTAGCGACAATAATTCTAGCAAGACCTCAGCCAAACCTAAAGTGGACGATAAATATGAAACCTCATCACCTGCCCCCCAATCAACCCACATGAATGTAGAATCCACTGTAGTTGCTCGATGTTAGGCGCACGGACTCCCCCTAAGGATTTCTGGGGCAGAGTTACCCTACCTTGACACACACAAACTTCGAAGAATAAAGATAACACCCCCCTCCAGCCCCGGCGGTGGCCGCCTGGGTAGTTGCGTCTCCAGACCAAAGACCACTATCAATGGAACACACCTTATAACACCACATACGTCGCGGCTCTCTGTCCGACTGCATCCTATTCGCAGGATATATGAGGGGAGACCTCCTGGCACCATATACTAGTGAAGGCCGGTGAATCGGACGACGGCACATAAGGTTACAGACACTTGAAGAGAGATCGTCAGGAAGGGGGTCGAAAGCAACGGGACGCTTTGCACTCAAGTTAGACCACCCTAACCTACAAAGACACGTAGGGTAGGCAGGAGATAACTATGCCCTGTGACTGGAGCAGGTGTCTCAAGAAAGGACAGGTTGGCAAAGGATGGAGTCCTAGGGCAAAAACCTATAAGTGCGATCCTAAGGACAATTCATGTAATGCTGGAAGGCAAGAATACGACATGCGGTCGCTGGTCGAATTCTCTACGGAGCCAACCAAAGAAGAATGGCCATCTTCTCTCTGGCGAATTAGACCACCTTTATACAGGACGGGGGCAAGACAATTTGTAATCACTGCTGTCAACGAATACACGGATGAACTGACACCTGACGTGGTCTCCACACCATCAGGAATAACAGGAGCACAGACAGATATGTTAACCAAGGGAGCAAGAAGGTGTAGTAGGAAGTTTTTCATGGTCTACAAGTGTTGGTACTCGGAAAGTATTCGGAGCAAGATTAGCCAGATACTTAGTTAGTAAAGAGATAGCATATATACCGTGATTGCTCAGACTCGGAATATAAATATCAAAACATCTTTGCTGCTATTTAGACACAACAAGCTCGGAGAAGAGATCGTATCAATATAATAGGTTTTACTTGATCCCCACCAATACTTTGACGGCCTATAACAAAGTTCCTCTGTTGTATCCAGCCTATCTTACTCATGTCTACTTAACGAGTTGACCAATACAAAACGATTCAGGTCCAAGCTGTCGGAGTACCTCAGGCAGAAGCTACCACCTAACAGGAGAACAGCACACTCAAGATTTCACATTCCGCTTTCCAACGATCTCAATGCAGTCTGCAATATTACTCCAACCTTACATCTTAGACAGTTGATTCAAAAGGTCTCTCTTATTATTTGGAATACGGTTCCCATGTAGCATAAGGCTTGCTTTGAGGCAGTAAATCGGACTCTCAATGATGTGTGCTACAGTGGAGACAATCAAGTATTTGGTGGAATTCCTATTGTACTTGGTGGTGACTTTGCTCAAATCTTACCAGTCATCCGTCATGGGAGCAGGCAGGCAACCTTGCTTGCCTGTATTCATCATTCTGCAATCTGGGCAAATCTACAGGTTCTCCAACTTAGCACAAGTATGGGGGTTATGGTCAATGATGCCAATATCGTCTTTCTCACCTTCCTCAAAAACATGGTTACAAACACCCCCAACCATATGGGTATTTTGAACTGCTGGAGTATATTCGTTGTGTTTCCAACCTTAATCAACTGTGTGATCAGCTATATCATCAGTCATTATTGAATGATGCAGTCAATAGCCACAGGGCACTCATTGCGAGAGCTATTCTCTCTTTTCATAATGATACTGTAAATGATTTCAATAATGTTCTAGTAGATAAAATGCCTGGGCAGGAGTACCATTTTGAAGGAGCCAACCATGTTGAGGTTCCTGAAGATTCTGCAGGTGCTGAGCCCTTTGCTGTAGAATATTTGCAGAGTATTAGTTTAGCATCTATGCGACCTTCATCCCTGAGACTTAAAATCCGGGCCCCAATTATACTCTTACGCAATCTCAGCTAGAGAGGGTCTCTGCAATGACACCAGGATAAGGGTATTGGGAATCCGATATACCTGCTTACAGGTTGCTATCATGGGTGGAGAGTTCAATGGCAAGATCTGCCTTCTCCCACAAATCAAGCTTACTACTACCGATGATGATCTCCCCTTTATCCCACAGCGTGCTCAGGTTCCAGTCCTTTTATGCTTCGCTATGATGGTAAACAAGTCTCTGGGCCAGACCTTAGAGTAGGTTAGTGTAGATTTACGTTCTCCTGTCTTCACGCATGGGTAGCTCTATGTGGCTTTATCCCGAGTCACCTCACTTGATGGTCTAACACTTCTCCCATCAGAGAATACACCAAATCATATAGACAATATTGTCTATCCTGAAGTTCTACTTTAATTGACTTCCTGTAAGTTTTACACTTGTTTTCTATTCTCTCTTTAGTTTTCTTACTAACATCAATTTACATCTATTAGATTGACAATCTCCACCATATCCCAAACTGTACCTCTCTCATATATGCCTATCTACTCCACTCCTATGACCTCAAGGTATTTTTCATTTCCTGCTATAATACTTTCATTTCCGCACCGCTTTATCTTTGAATTAAGACTTCCTATTGTAATGGATTATATTATTAGCATTTTAGAATAATCGGGTTCCTATTTAGTGTTCGTTACGGGGCGGGGCGGGGCGGGTTTTGACTCGCCAGGCCCCGCCCTTACACGGGGACGGGTGGGGTATTTTTCGGGTAATCCCCACCCCGCCCCCGCCCGGGGCCCACCCGCCCTCATTCCTTGGACAGGGCCCCATTTGTTACCACACATTTTTAACGGGGACGCGTCCGGGGTATGGGTGGGGCGGGGTCCTGAGCGGGCACAGGGGCAGGGAATGTCGAAAAAGATGCTCCGCCCCAGGCCGTTGAGCTGGGCAGGGCGGGGAAAAGGGCCGGGGCCCCGCGTTTTCTCCTGCCCCGTCTGCCCTGTAACGAACTCTATTCCTATTCTGCCACCACTTTGGCTAATTCAATCCTGGATTTGCAATATCTAAAGATTGCTCAATATATATTTTTATCAGTAAGTCATATCTTTTTCTCTGTTTCTTCAATTTAATTAAATAACTAATACACCTTTTCTTAATTACTCCCAACTATGCATGCTGTAATTTTACATCCTACCCGTGTATTGTTGGTACTAGATTTGTCAAGACAATTCACATCAAGTAATGAGAAAGCAATCAATTGCAGGATTTAGTAGGTAAGTTATACTCGGTGAATATAACGCTCATAATTAAATTCCCACTATTTTTTAAATTCAGGAATCTGATGGATTAAACTGGTGAATAATGTGGAAGGAATGGATAGGCATTGTATTGAACATGATGGATGTGTAGATAGAGTAATAAAAAGGATTAGCATTCTGCTTATCATAATTAATAAATTCTCTAATTTCTGGTTATACATAATAATTTGACTTAATCAATTTTCTTTTATAATAGTTAGGTTTTATCAGGCAATAAAGTAAGTAAATCTGTCAAGCCATACCGGACGTTTTAACAATGCAATGATTTTTGTTTTACAACTGTTCCCTTGTGCCTGGCTATAGCACAAGTTAATCAGTCAAGCCATACTGGACATTTCAACAATGCAATAGATTTTATAACAGTTCTCATACACCTGGCTATAATGTATGGTACTCTGCACGAGTGTATAGGATAAAAATAAAGAGGAATGTAGAAGAGTGAGAAGTTGTTGTAGAAATTACATGATTTTGTTTATTATATAGTTTTTACTTGGTTGATTTGTGTGTATGCCTACCTGTGTGACTGCTATATTGTTGTCTACTTTGTGACTATTTTGTGACTGTTAACCCACCAGATGCTGGTAGGGCAGAGAATGTTATGTGTGTGTAAATACCAGTGTGACTGCTGTTTTGTTACCTGATAGTGAAAATATTTTTATGGTACAACAATGGAGACGCATGGAATCCTACTTCAGTATAGAGTTGTACTACCAATATTCCACAAGCAATTAATTCAAATATCAATTGGATATACTATATGAGAGAGCAGACGGGCTCGAGGTCTCGAGCGGGGGGATGCTAGTACTCGAGTACTCTGCTACAGCGATAACCAATGGGCGAGGAGTAGGAATCGGCAAAAGTACCTTTCTGTTACCCTACTCGGACGAATTCGCTTTTCTGCCGCAAAATGCCGTGTTCAACAGCTGCCGATTTTCCCCGAATCATATCATCCCCCTGTTGGAGTCTGAAAACGAATAGGGGGGTTTAGCCGGCCGTGCTAAAAGATAATTGTGCTGTTGCCAGAGGCAACCAGCCCATTCACCGTGGCAACGCCACTAGTCTCGGTGTTTATATTTTGATAAAAGATGCACGATGTGTTAAACGGTGTTGTTTAGCACAGTGTTCCGCTCCATGTATCCCCATAAGCAAACAACAACCAAGACAGGTTAGCCAGACTAGATTCCAAGTCACGCCCCACGATAAAACCACCATCTTACATAACTAAGCGAAAAATTGATTAAGCACAGGTTGGCTAAACCCAGGCCATCCACCATCATAGCTTCTTGGAAACTAGCTCAAAAATTTAGCACACAACGCTGATAGCACGGCCGGCTAAACCCCCCTAATGATCGTCAACAAACCGATCCGGATGCCGAGTGTTGGCTTACCTAGTTCTTGGCAGCCGCCTCACAATGCGCATCGCGCCCTACTTGTATCCAGGCTATTACTCAACTTTCCTCTTCTACCCCTCCTCTCCCATCCCCCCTTCCCCCACTAACACCACCTTTTTCATCTCTCACCCACAAACCCACAAACCCTCACAGACTTCAGCCCAAGAAAATTCCCTCTCTCTGCTCGCGTGAAACACCAGTTAAATTTTCAAATACCTCGAAAATGTCGGCACCCGAACCTAAGAACTTTGAGCCAAAGGTCCCCCTTCAGCTTAATCCGCCTAAGGACGATCCTATCGCTATCGACGTTTTAAAGCAGGCTGATGGTAAGGCATTGTGGCACAATTAAATTATTTTGGATATTTAAATCTGATTGTCTGCTATTGTGAATTTCCTATTAACCTATACGTGTTGCAGGTTCTGTCGAGGGATGTCCTGTCTATGTTGCGATCAAGGTCTATCTCCTTCGCTTACTACCCATTGGCAAGCCAGAACAGCGAAGCTAACTAAGCTCAGGGTACAGTCTTCGACGTCTCAGACAACCGATCTTCTTATGGTCCTGGAGGCTCGTACCATGGTATATATCCGTCACTATTTACACACGAGCGATACCACGGTCTGATATCGATCTAACCATTCTTTGCTTCTTTATAGTTTTTGCTGGAAAAGACGCCTCTCGTGCGCTGGCTAAGTCATCTGTCAAACCTGAGGATGCTATTGCCAAATGGGATGATCTTGGAGACAAGGAGAAGGGGGTGCTAAATGACTGGTAAGCCTTGATCATAAAAAAGATTTATTTACGTGCCATTCCCGCCGCTCCCCGACATCTACTGGTGAATTTTAGAGGGCTGATCTAGACCTGGCCGCACAGGTATACCTTCTTCTCCAAGCGCTATAACATTGTTGGGAGGGTCGTTGGTTCCAGTCTTTAAGGCGTTTCCCCTTCCTGCCCTTTCCTGTAGAGCATTCATTAAGGTTAAAAGCGAGGGGTCGTTCTTTTTTTCTTTTTTTTAAAAAAATTCCCTCTACTCGAGTACCTGAGACGCCGCAAGTTGCCACCAGGGGTATCCAGCGGACTGGGAGGCAGATCGAGAGACACACAGACAGGGAATTGAAGCAACGTAAATAATGGAGAAAACAAAGACAAAGAGGTCTTCGTTCGACGATGTCATCGTGTGAAACCGCTCTCTCTACGCATTTGGTTAAACTGTGGCACATGCACTTCATTGGAATACCATGACACTCGCACTGCATGTGGTTTCATTCACCCTTACTAATCGCGCTTATTCATATGGTAGACCTTTCTTGCACAGTACCGTTCTGGAGATCGCCTTATATTTCTTTTCTCAACTGTTTTTTTGTTAATTCCTGCGGTTTATTTGAAGTTAGCTACAGGAAAACAAGTGGTATTCACTCTGAAGTATGGCCTGGAAATCCTAAAACAAAAGAAACCCACCCCTGTCCAGTGCCCTCTAATACTGCAGTCCCTCTGGTATACCCAACTAGAGATCCTCCCCCCAAAACGAATGGCAGGCGTAAAAGCAAAGCATGACCAGTAGGTCCCAAAAAACAAAGGAAATATAGGTCATCAATTTACCTGGCCTGGTCACAGTGGAGTAGGTTAGGTCTTATTGAATAATCCTAGTTTTTCGTCATGGTTGATAGGAGCCAGCTCGGGAATGCAGGCTCCGGAGGCAAGGTAGTTGGGGCTAGCCAATGCTGGTAGGATCTGAGGCTGTGGAATACTGAATATATAGCTGGAAAAATCAGGAAGTGTTAAGATGTGTTCAACTGATTGAGATGATGGTTAGAAAATACAACTCAAGTCAGATTCTATTGCCATATCAAGATGATTGCATAATGCTTTGATAGCTTGATATGAGAGTGCTTCATATTTTATAAACATATTGGAATATAGGCAATTGGACTACAACTTCATATAGAGTATCTCAGTGTCAGTAAAAATATATCGTGCATTGAAGAGGTGAATGCCAGGTCCAAATGCCTCCGATGTTGTTTTTCTGTCCTGTGTATCCCACGTGTCTGAATGTCACTCCTCATCTCAATTGCATTATCAGCTGACATCTGACTATAGCGACGTCGCATCACCACCCCACATCTCGTGCTCTTCTTCCGCCTCATATCTCAACTCCTGATGTGCATTTCCTGCCATCTATTCCGCGAGCATCAGGACACCGCCCCAAGATACGACCTTTTTCATCTGCTTTCGGGTATACTTGTAATAACTTGCCTGCTACCTATCCAACTCCGATAGCACTCTGGTTATTCCTGTTAGGTAGTGGCTTCGGCGTGAGGTATTCCAACAGCTAGGACCTGAATCGCTTTATATCGGAGAACTCGCTAAGGAGACACGAGTACTATAGGCTAGATATAATAGTATATATCGGGGTAGATTGTTGAAGTGTTTGTAACGATAAGATAAAAATTTATTATATTGATAAGGTCTCTTCTCTGTGCTTGTTGTGTCTTATATCAGCGAAGATGCTTCAATATTTATATTCCGCGTCTGAGCAATCGCGGTATACATGCTAACTCTATACTAACTAAGTATCTTGCTCACAATTCTGCAAACTTCACCTGAGTGCAAACACTCGTAGACACTGAAAACTCTCTACCACACCTTTTGCTCCCATGGCCAACCTATTGGTCTGCGCTTCTGTTATTCCTGATGGTGTGTAGACCACGTCAGGTGTCAGCTCATCCGTTTATCCATTGACAACAATGATTACGAATTATCTGGCCTTCGTGCTCTCCAAGAGTAGTCTAACTCGCCGGACAGAAGATGGCCAATCTTCTTTGGTTGGTTCCGTTGAGAATTCGGCATGCAACTGCATCATCAGCAAAAAAAAAAGGTTACACCCGGACACACCCTGTGCTCCCTGTGCATCCGGCGGTCCAGGCGCATAGAACGTAAACTCGCGTTCTGGGTGTGCGGTCTATTATTGGGTGCTGGTGGACAGGGGTTCATGCCGCCTGGACGCACCAGACGCAACCAATGACACAGAAGGCACCCGACGCAGAAAGGTTCTCCGGACGCAAAAAGGTTCTCCGGACGCAACCCTATAGGATAGTAGAATAGTGGAAGTGCTCAGGTGTAACTGGCTATCATCAAATACCTGCTAAGTCAACAACTCTACCTTCAATGACTTTGAATGAGTTAGTGAAAACTGTGGAGAATATCCAAATTGTCCGGAAAGATCCATCCAGTATTACTCATGTTTACTTATTTGAGTCATTGAGATACTAAGATAGGAATATATTTATTAAAGCTAGTCTAGAAAACAGTAGCACTGGGTAGCTAACAATTTGAAAGTACTTGTCCGGAGAACAAAAGTACAAAAGTATGGATAACCCTTAAACCAGCGGTCGGACAGTATCCGGACAGAGTGGGTTGGATTCCCCTCGCCGAGGGGAATAGAATGGTATAGGTCTCTGAGTGGCCGCATGCCTGTAGCACCTAGTAGCTGACAATTTGAAAGTATTTGCCCGGGGAACTCAGGTACAAAGGTTTGGATAACATTGCAACCAGCGGTCGGACAGCGTCGGGACAGGGTGCGTTGGAATCCGCTGGTCGAGGGGAATCGAATGGTATAGGTTTCAAAGCGTCCGCTGGGCTATAGAGGTCAGCAGGATGAAAAAGGCAGATATCTCAGCGGGCAGATGTCAGCCAGAGTCGGGAAGGGTTTCATTGGGGTCCGATCGCCGAGGGGAATCGAATGGTATAGGTCTCAAAGCGTCTGCATAGCTATAGAGGTCAGCAGCATGAAAAAGGCAGATACCTTAGCGGGCAGATGTCCGCTAGACTCGGGAGGGGTCTCATTGGAGTCCACTCGCCGAGGGGAATCGAATGGTATAGGCCTCGAAGCGTCCGCATGCCTGTAGCACCCAGTAGCCAACAATTTGAAAGTATTTGCCCGGGGAACTCAAGTACAAAGCTTTGGATAACATTTCAACCAGCGGTCGGACATCGTCGGGACAGGATGCGTTGGAATCCGCCGGTCGAGGGGAATGGAATGGTATAGCTTTCAAAGCGTCCGCATGGCTATAGAGGTCAGCAGCATGGAAAAGGCAGATACCTCAGCGGGGAGATGTCCGCCAGAGTCGGGAGGGGTCTCATTGGAGTCCGCTCGCCGAGGGGAATCGAATGGTATAGGCCTCGAAGCGTCCGCATGCCTGTAGCACCCAGTGGCCAACAATTTGAAAGTATTTGCCCAGGGAACTCAAGTACAAAGCTTTGGATAACATTTCAACCAGCGGTCGGACATCGTCGGGACAGGCTGCGTTGGAATCCGCTCGCCGAGGGGAATCGAATGGTATAGGTCTCAAGGCGTCTGCATCCCTATAGAGGTCAGCAGCATGAAAAAGGCAGATACCTTAGCGGGCAGATGTCCGCTAGAGTCGGGAGGGGTCTCATTGGAGTCCACTCGCCGAGGGGAATTGAATGGTATAGGCCTCGAAGCGTCCGCATGCCTGTAGCACCCTGTAGCCAACAATTTGAAAGTACTTGTTCGGGGAACACAAGTACAAAGGTTTGGATAACATTTCAACCAGCGGTCGGACATCGTCAGGACAGGGTGCGTTGGAATCCGCCGGTCGAGGGGAATCGAATGGTATAGGGCTCGAAGTGTCCGGATGGCTCTAGAGGTCAGCACGAAGAAAAACGCAGATACCTCACCGGGCACTGGCCGATGTCCGCCAGAGTGTGGCAGGACCTGATTGCAATCCGCTAGAGTCTGCCAGGGCCTCATTGCAATCCGCCAGAGTCAGGAAGGGCCTGAATGGAATCCGCTCGCTTCGGAGTCATGAATAGTGTCAACCTGGATGGAACAGCATGACCCTCTCCGAAGTTGGATAATATTCAATAGTTCAACTGATTCGATCATGAAGCGTGATACTCGGTGGACAGAACTTAGAAACCTTTTGCGAGAGTTGTTAGCAGTGATCAAATAAGGTGTATGTTTTGGGTTGTTACCGGGACAATAGATGGTTAGTCATCCTATGTTTAGATCCTCTTTCGTCTGAACAGCCTTTACCACGTGATAAAGTAGTCCGTTGTAAGTAGAGGCCATTAGGGGCAGGGAGTGTTCCCCAATGCAGAGCTCTATGGGTCACTTTCCTTGGGTTTCTTCGCGAGATTAGGGTGTGAAATGGACCATCCAGGTGCACTGGGCGGACAGGATGCGGGTTGTATTGCACCCAACGGACTAGGATGCAACCATTGTGCTGGGGCCATCTGAGGGCGGACTGGGCGGACAGGATGCTCCAGACGGATTTCCTGCGTCCGGACGCAATGCCTATCCGTCTGGAGCAAACTCTGTTTTTGCTGATGCATAATGGCCCCGCGGGAGTCCAAAACCAACCTGTTGCCCCGGGCTTTCGCCCGGCACCCAACCGTGGGCGCACAGGTTAGTCACTTCCTAAATCATTAGCCTGTTTCAGGTTTTTACTTACTCAGTTATGAGATACAGATTGGAGCGCTCTACCTGGGCGTCCGCGCGCCGTGTGTATCGTTTATGTCCTGCCATCGCGACGTGGTCTTGCACTATCCCAGTTTGCAAGGAAGAACGTAACCATCGCCGCAAACTATTAATTACTACATTGGCATCCCCCTCATGTCAATGGGGTCGTGTTCGCCAAGTTGGATTCCTATGACATCCGTGGAATGTCAGCTATGATTTACAGATCGGTACCGCACTACCGCATCCGCTACATACTTGGCGCTACAGGCGAAGGGCGTGCAAGGTTACGTCCGTCTCCTATTCGAGAGTTGGATAGCAGGGATTATGTCTTCATCGACAGTGATGAAACCATAAGAGCTTGGCTCTTTTCAAATCCCGTGCTCGACGACCCGCCTGATCTCATGGTGTACTGTTACCGTGATCCGGGTTCAGAGCCGCAAGACACTCCGGCGGTGAGGAGAGTCGACTATCTCAATCAAAATTACGTCCGAAACTGGGCCCATGATCCGGCAAAAGGTATAGGCCAGATGCATTCCTGAGAAGTATTGTCTGACAGACCTCCTGATCGGGAGGCTAGTGATATGGACGACGCGCGTGAGCATGATAACTCTCATTTATCCAAGTTGTCCTCGGGCCTCTCAGACTCTGCGCATGGAAGTGAGATCCTCATTACAATATTGCCACCGCCGTCTGTAGGACACAATAAATGGCCGGAGAATCGTATCCCCCTTCTTGCCAAATTGTTGAGCTAGCAGGATCGACAGCTACCATTAAACGTCCTCCTTCGCCCGGCTCAAGGCGAAGATGACCTCATGCACGGTATACAGTTCGATGAGGATTATGGCATGGAGGATACGCCCGAAAAACGCCACTTGAATTACCTTATCAAGGAGTATCGCAGATCCGAGGAGACCCCGAAACATCGCCCTGGTTTCAACGCCGAGAGCACAGAGGACCCTAAGTCTAAAAGAGTGCGCACGAGTGCTGGTCAGGCGAACTTGACAGCAGAACTGATGGATTCGATGGCGCGCCGACTATTGGCGATGGCTACCTCGCCGAGCCGTGGATTAGTTGTCTGGACTGTCATTTCAAAGGGTCATTGAATGTTTTCTTTCCTTTTTTTGTTTGATCATTGTGTGTGTAGCTCAAAGCGATGTTTAGTCTCGTTCTTTCTAGATCGTGTTCCTGTCCCGTATACATGCAGAATGTGATGTTCCGGTAAACAGTCAACGTTTGTGCGCCAAGACTTCTGCCATTGACGATGCGGCTCTTATCGCAGCTCAAACCCTTGTGTGATCGTCAGGGGGGGGGATCATGCCGATTGACGACACACCACATCGTACCCCATAGGGCTAT
>Ga0307509_10002083_pt1 | contig 32952 bp, 39 predicted proteins | sample 10_EM_MG_FD_202245 | JGI IMG/M metagenome (GOLD analysis project Ga0307509, IMG submission 202245) | Populus trichocarpa ectomycorrhiza microbial communities from riparian zone in the Pacific Northwest, United States - 10_EM | ecosystem: Host-associated > Plants > Roots > Unclassified | place...
AGTAGAACGTTGTCCAGACCTAGAGATGTGTCAATACAACAGGATTGAGGAAAGGACTTCTCTATAACATACGCCGAAAATAGCGGTACCGATTGCGAGGAAAATCAATCTTCCCTCTCCCCTGGCGCGCGCCATATCATGCTTCAGCTCTTTTCCCCCCTCTTTAATATCTCCTTTCAACTCCCGAATTCCTCTTTGTAGGTCAGTTTGTCCTTTACCTACGATATGTTTGAAGACACCCTCTCCAATGCCAATATGCTGGTTACGGATTAGCCTAACTTCATTCATATCATTACCGACAATAAAGATACACCAACCTGCTCTATATCATCACCCTCAGTGGCATCAGGATCTCCTTTAATCTTTTTCTCATTGGTCTCTAGGTGTCCGGCAGGTGAGAGTTTAGAATGAGAGGCATGGTTGGTCCTGATTTCTGAGAAATTGTGAATTAAGCGTGTCGACGGCTTAGCAGCGGTAGGGCCGAAAACCCTGATAGCCGGCTGGCCGAAGGCCCTCGTAGCCGGGGGGCCGGAGGCTCTCGTAGCGAAGGGGTGGAAGGCCCACATAGTGGGAGGGTGGAAGGCTCTCATAGTCAATGGGCGGAGGTTTTTAAATAAGCTGTACATTACTGTCATTCACTTCTAGTAAATCTGGTAGGTTAGTCTTGGATATTAGTCATTTGCAGGAATATTAAGTGGACTCGTTACCGTTTGTATGTTTGTATTTGTGTGTTTGTTGTGTTCTTGATAGAGAAGGCAGTGGAGGCCGAAGCATGGCGACACTCCACTATTTAAACAAGCGGTGGGTAATAGGTGGGTTTGAGGGGCTAGGTCAGGAACGCAGATCCGCAGGGGAAGTATACTTCAGTACTCGCTACAGACCCCAAAGCCCAGACTGACATCAAACACTAATTCTTGTTCTTAAAACATACGGTGTATGTCCTCTCCCGACATTACGCACAAACCGAGATAGCCCCAAATACAGTGTTCGCAAGCGGCCAGTCCGGCCAGGCTTTGGGTCGGCCTGGGTCGGCCTGGGGTTTGGTAGGAGCCGGCTGGGCCGGACTGTGGGCCGCAGTCCGGCTTCTGAGGAACATCTGACCTGACCTGGCCGGACTGCAGATATCTGCAGGCTTTCGAATGATAAGATGTGATTATGATAGGATCGGAATAAGATAAGATCTGGGGATTTGGGTTTGGGTAACATTGGAGGGGGGTCAACGGAAACGGGAGCTCAGCAGACGAACCAGACAAAATCGCGGCTGGAAATAACGCTTACTGTTGGGGGTGTTTGATGCTGCTTGGCATGCGCAGCCTATGGATAGCCTATCTCTGATCGTTGAGAGAAAGCTTCGGATATGGGCTTGGGATCGACGAATCGATCTAGTTAGAAGGAATACGGAGGCTATGAAAAGTGGAAGGTGTTTGTAATGTTTGTCATTCTTTTGTTGGCACTGGAGTCTGCGGAAGAAAGAAAGGGCATGTTAGTGAAAGAGAATGGACATGTGTCTCGATCTCTGGAAGGATAACTTGTAGTGTATCTTTACTCCTGTCTTTACAGTTAGCTAGTTTAGTAGGTTAGTTGGGTATTATGAGTTGTGAGCGTGAGAACAAGTATTGGAATGAGAAGACATTCCACTTTCTAGATTGTGCAATGGCGACTGAACTGATGAGTCCTTCTTTACTCTTCGAATTTCGTTTCGTTTCGCTTCGGACCAGTTGTTTCGTTGTTCTGCAACCTTTATTGGCTAATTTCGAGGCTACTTTTAGTAGTTATGAATCGAGTGATAAGGGAAATAGGAAAATACCCAATCGCGTCAACTATCTTCGAGTATCTTGAGATATCTTTAGGTATCTTCCGGTATCTGCAGGCATCTTCGGATATCTGTAGGCATCTTCAGATATCTGCCGGTATCTTCAGATGTGAGCCACACATTAACAAAATATTGACTAGTCATATGGAATTTACCGAAAGCCTGTCGGCAGCGCCAGGCACCCACGAAACCTCCAGGCTTCTCCAAAGCCTGGCCTACAAAGCCCAGGTCTGTCTCACCCTGACCTGGCCTGGCCGGGCTGAATGCCTGCCGGCTATCTGTCGGCCGACCTGGCCGCTTGCGAACACTGCCCTAATACGAGCTTACCCAGTACAGGAATAATTCTGGAATACTTTTAACTTCACACACATCTTTGGGAAGACGTGGCTCCTTGAACTACTCATGGGACACCTCTCGTTCTCAGTTATTTGATTTTTAATTAGTGCCATATTAGTCGGGATAGCAAATTTTTGAATCATCTAAGAATTGTCATTTCTGCCGTTATTTTTTGTCAAGCTTGACAATTGGTATCATAAGCGATCCGTAGTGCCCATGAGGGTTGGTTTGAAATACATGGCACCATACATACTTAGCACTATTATTTAAAAGAAAAGAAAACACCAGTGGAGAATAAATTTCAGAAATATAAAGTTGCAGAAAGCTAGCTAAGAAAGAATCTGTCATAAACAAGGAATATCATGCCCAAGAACATCTTGGAGTTTACTTGAAGCGTACTGCCTCTGGTAAGATATGTGACAGGGGAGCTCAACATATACAGGTCTACAGCCCGACTTTCCCATAAATCATTCATAATAGAAAGGAGGCCATGCAAAGGATCTCTTGTACATTCTATACTCGATAAAAGTTCGCACACTACCCTTGGACTCGAGTATGCTGTGGGAAAGTGAAAAAGTGAGATTGTCACATTTATTCATACAATTATCAGAATTCATTCTTGCATGCAAACCACAACTCAGATTGTAGCTCCTGGGGCTATAGGAGGGATTGCGAAGCATATAGCTTTTATCATTGGAGAGTTGCTGATAATGTGTAATAGGGGTGATGAGCTTATCAATTTCACCTTCTCACACTTCTCACACGACATCTTAATAAATGAGCTCTAACTAGCAGTAATGATTTATGGCAGTCTGTTCCCATAATTTAATTGATTAATAGATTTCGCCTTTTGTCCAGTCAACTCATGTGACGGGACACTTATACTATAGTTCAAAAAAACCGGCTCCTCCCTTTCCTCTCTAGTATCTCACGGATCCCTTTCAGCTCACCAACCAACTCAACACGCATCTCTTTCATCTCACCACCCAACTCAACACGCATCTCTTTCATCTCACCACCCAACTCACTCAACGCTCCCACAACTTGGTCATAACTCTTTGAAACTCGCTTTTCAAAGCTCACCTTCATGTCCTCCTGTACCTTCGAATAGTAGTAGAACGTTGTCCAGACCTAGAGATGTGTCAATACAACAGGATTGAGGAAAGGACTTCTCTATAACATACGCCGAAAATAGCGGTACCGATTGCGAGGAAAATCAATCTTCCCTCTCCCCTGGCGTGCGCCACATCATGCTTCAGCTCTTTTCCCCCCTCTTTAATATCTCCTTTTAACTCCCGAATTCCTCTTTGTAGGTCAGTTTGTCCTTTGCCTACGATGTGTTTGAAGACACCCTCTCCAATGCCAATATGCTGGTTACGGATTAGCCTAACTTCATTCATATCATTTTCAACAATCAAGATTCACCAACCTGCTCTATATCAGCATCAGAATCTCCTTTAACCTCTTTCTCATTGGTCTCTAGATGTCCAATGGATGACGGTTTAGAATGAGAGGCGCGGTCGGTCCTGGTTTCCGAGAAGTCATAAATTAAGCGTGTCAACGGCTTAATAGGGGCAGGGCGGGAGGCCCTCATAGTGGAGGGATGGAAAGCTCTCGTAGCGAAGGGGTGCACGGCCCTCATAGTGGGAGGGTGGAAGGCTCTCATAGTGAAGGGGCGGAGGTTTTTAAATAAGCTGTACATTACTGTCATTCACTTCTAGTAAATCTGGTAGGTTAGTCTTGGATACTATAGTCATTTGTAGGAATATTAAGTGGACTCCTTACCGTTTGTGTTTGTGGTGTTGTTGATGGAGAAGGCGGTAGAGGCCAAAGCATGGAGACACTCTGCTATTTAAACTAGCGGTTGAGGATAGGTCGGTTCGGGGCTATGTCAGGAACGCAGATACGTAGGGGAGGTATACTTCAGTACTAGATATAGACTCAAATACCCAGAATGACGTCAAATGTTAATTCTTGTTTCTACACAAACTGTGTATGTCTCTTCCTGACCTTAGACACAAACCAACATAGCCCTGCTTCGAGTTTAGTTCTAATCCAAACATATAACCTAACCGGGCGACCGTATCTAATATCATAGTATCAAAGACATCCGTGTATTATAACTCCAGCCAAGAAGTAGACCAATAGGTCAAAAGGGAAAAGAAAAATATATTTGACTATAATAGTATACACCTCCTCAACACACCCCTTTAAATCTCCCTCAGCGGGGGGTCTTAGATTTAAATTCTATGTAGGAATGGGGTAAAATATTAGACAAGCAAAAAGAACGAGGAAGGGAGGGAAATTTGAGAGAACACCCCTTCTATCTTCCCCATACGGGAGCCTGTTGCCTGCGACGCAGATTTTTATTTTATTTATTTTTAAGGGGAACTCAGAAATTAATAAACTCAGCATACGATTCATTATTAACTAATGGTTTAGCTAAACCTTTAGCAACGATCTTGTCTTATCTGACCCTACTCCATTATAATATCTATCCCTAGTTCTATGAAAACTCTCCAATCCGATATAATCAAACACCTATCGATTTGCTATGGGTTTGTAGGCATATGCTTGTATTAGAGCATTTAGCCTGCAGAGAAAAGTGACGTTCCAGGGATTGGAAACATCAGAATTTCTGTTTGTTGCACCAGAGTGTTGGTGTGTGAGCGTCTAGAACATGAATTCCAGGAACTAAGGAAACCAGGAGTGCGCAGTCATTCCCATCCAATATGGACTGTATTATCAATGATTCCATTTCTCCTAGCGTTGTTTCGTTGGGAATGATTTCTTGCAAACTCTGCCTAGTCAACTACATGTCAACCAGGGGGGGCTATTACTACAATTGGTATAAGGAAATAATACTACATACTGCCGGGAGGTTACACCGGTGAACATAGTATTGTTAATTTTGAAGCGAGTGTCAGTTGCTGTTGGAAGTGCTGTTGAAATTTGAGGTACAAATTTCTGAATGAGACTTCAGCTACTTGCCAGCTGGCTCAGGGGAGAACAAAGAGAAACTCTTGGAACCCTGGATAATACAAAGAGCAAAGGAAGATCTGTTTCTTGTGGCCGGACAGAAGAGGATGCTCACGGAGGTTTAAGAAGTGGCTTAAGTACGGGAGGTATTGAAAGGGGTCCTAAGGGTTTCTACTTCCTAGCCAAACATCTGGCAAAGAGGGGAGTTTGCGGAGGAGCTTGCAGCATCGTTAAGGCTCAATCGCTCGAGACTAACTTAGAGAATTAGCCAGGGGACATATATTTAGCTCCGAGCCACTGCGGGAACATCTATGGTAACGATGGGGAGGAAGAGGACGGGGGCCACACCTCTGTTTTCAGTGTGCTTAGGCAAATGGCAAGGCACGGGTTGTAGATGAAACGGGGGGACTAAGATTGAGTGATCCATCATGGCCACCGCTCGAGAGCCGTCGAGTATGGTCGAGTATTATCGACTATACTCGGGTATGATTGATTGTGTGTCTATCAGGGATGAAATGTTTATTCAATATGGATTATGGGAATTTACACTCGTGTTACAGCAAGAATACAAGATCCCTACCCTATCGTCCACCGAATGTATCTTGGTAATTTGGGCTAATACAGAGTCATTGGGGGTATTCATAGACCCAAACGATGGCGGTGGTGACATTATGATAAATTTAGTAGTCAGGATGACAGTTTGTTGTCCAATAATTTAATTTAACTATAAATTAAAGGACGGCACACATCAGTTTGATGAAAGAACTAACAGCCTAAGGTCTGGCTGAAAGAATTGCTATTTAGTGAGCGGATAGACTCCCTTTATATAAGTCCATTGCATCACCAAATCATTAATATTCGTTGAGTGATCTGTCATGATTCTCGATGATCGAGTAGTACCCATGGTCGAGGAAATCGATCAGATCATAGATGCACTGCTCGATCATGATCTGATCGTGTCTATCACTAGGGGGCACTCTCACCGCGGAGATAACTGGTGGGAGCTCTGGCAAAAGATGATTGGCCTTGTCTAAGAGTATATCACCTCACCCTCAGTTCTTGAAGGGGATTCTGAGAAACTCACAAGGTAATCTTTATTCCGACACGGACTTTTTCGACTCGTCAGAGGGCAAGGCTGAGGTCAAGAAAATCCAGGGTTAGTTAAGGAGTGTTTAGAAAAGAAGCTTCGGGAAGGTACTGTACGAGGCTCAACGATATTACCGGGAGGCTACCAAGGGATCGATGCAGCGGCCGATCAACATTATATCCGAGAATTAGAAGACTCGAAGCCTAGGCGTACGAAGGGCTCCGCAAGGCATTGCTATAGCCTAGCGATACCGAGCATAGATTGCACAATCAGCGGTTCAGTTCCTGTGATAGAGTCGTCCACGCTTAGAATTCCGCAAAGCTCTGGTTGTGGCGCGAGGGACTGTCTTCGGCCAGACCAGGATCACAAGACCGACCCCATTGGATGTAGTTTTCGAGCATACCCCTTACTAGCGGCACAACACTCAATCACAAGCGCTCTCCATTCCGAGGAATGCCGATCCCAGCCTAGAGTATACTAACCTTTACAAATCGTCAAACGATTATGGAATCCAAAGCTAGTGAATTAGCCAAATCCTCTCATACCACTGCTACCGGTACGTGATAGGCATACGCCCTCTCCCACACAATCCCAACTCGTGGGCAACTTTAGCTCTGCTATCACAGGGGATGACCGTGGTGGAGGCAAGGGTCTAAAATCCTTGCTTGGTGGAGGAAGCGGGCACTGTCGTGGAGGAACTGGATCGAATAGCTACGGCGGCGGGCCCTACATGGTGAGACATGTTGGCTCGGGGCAGGGGGGGTGGACGCCGGGGACTGTAGAGGATGGCGGGGGACGGCCGGAGACTGTTAGAGACGGCTGGAGACTGCAGGGGGCGGGCGGGAATGACGAGGGGCCTCAAGGCAGCTGGGACGGCGTGAGTGATGTCTCATGATGTGAAAAGAATCCGTTTGGAGGTGTAGTTCCAACTTGGCTAGCCCCGGAGGTCCAAGTGCTAGGACTATACTATAGTCCCCTATAATCCGTCCGGTCCTCATCTTTCCGGGCGTAGTCCATCCTAGCACCCCAAAAAAGACGGGCTATGAGCCGTCGTCCGTCCCGTCATCACCCGAAGACGGACGGACTGGGCGGCTGGGAACACTGGGCGGCGGAAACAAGAGCCCTCTATTATTCTCCCCACCCCCCCATCCTCCACATAGCCCCCTTCTTGTTTACCGCCACACTCCCATACTCCCTATCCCCAACCCCAACCCCCAGCCCGCAGCAGTGCCCATCCTGGTACACACCAAACCCATCCTGTAACTCCTTCACCTTACGCGGCATGAACAGCTGCCGCAAGATTCCACTGATGTGTCCCGCTTCGGCGGATAGGTAGACTGGTAAGTCCTTTTGTGCAGGATCTCGGATACGGTTAATAGTCCAGGGTGCGTGTGTTAGGATATGCGTGGAAGGGGGAGGTTGAAGGTGAGGAGGAAGGAGGGCCAGTAGATTGTTCGGAAACGGAGGATATCCTTGCCTACTACGTGTGGGTTTGCTGGCTAGAAGGTGGAAGGAGGTTGGGGAGGGGGCTAGTTGGGTACGCGGGTTTCGTGAGTCAATTTGCCAGCGCGTCGAGCTAGACGTAGATCATCTGTGAGAGGTCCCTGGGCATTGGGGTGTCCCAGTGAAGACGGGGGCTCGGGCGCCGGATGGATAGATCATCTAGGCAGTTTCCCAGCGTCGTGGTGGGTTCTTTGTAGCATGTGCGGGGCACGATCTACGCTGGGTTAGCCCGGTAGAACTCTAGGAGCCGGGGGCAAGGACTGAGGCGGAAGTGGTAGTTTGTTTCTTCTGTCCATTCCACGACTCCCAGGGTCCCGATGGAGATCTGCTGCTTCCTGCTCGATTCTGGATCCACGACTGAAGCTGGGCCCTTCCATGGGTAGAAGGTCTCGTCCGAGATAGAGTACCACCCCTTATGCTCGCGAGCATAGATGTACCACTATCCTCCAGTTTGTGCCAGATGTATCCTACTGTGTCAGCATGTGCGGGGAGGAGATACGGGTGAAGGAGTCGAAGGAGGCATTGGCCTCTGCTGCCAGGTTCTATTAAGAGTGAGGGGTTGTAACGGGGAAAGGGAGGGTGAGAAGACCTTGAGTGTGTCAGAAATTCTGTCGTGGAATTGCTTAGGGAGGATACAGTATTGTCATTTTGGCGACTTGTTGGATTCTCATCCTATGTTTGTTTGCACCCCCACTTAACAGCGCTTTTCCGTAGAGTGGAAGCTGCAATCGTTGCAAAACGTAAGCGAGGACAGTGGTGTGTAAAAAGATATGTGGATTGGGATATTGTCTTATCCAGCGGACTCGATAAAATCGTGATAAAGAAGGGGGATATGTGCTGGGATTGACGTAAAACATGGGCGCAGTTATATAATATAGCTTCTCTGACTTTCTTTCGCATCGGAAGTGAACTTCCTCCTTCAAATGCTCGCTACAGCATGTAGGGGCAGCATTGAGTGTTTGCTCTCACAGGACGAATAAGCAGCTCTGGGAGGTCCAGTTTCTTGTTGATAGTCGTCGCTCAGCGAATTGCCATAATGAAGTCTTTACCATGGGAATGATTAGTGGAGGGGGGTTTTAAGATTTTTTTACGGGATCCCGTGTTGATCTTGGTATGATAGATGTCAACATGAGGCTCTGCGACCCCACTACCCCCAGCAATGTAATGGGAGGTCGGGCGGAGAGAGGCAGGAGGGTATCATAACCTAATACTTTTTTGCCTAGGCTAACGGTATCATACAGCATCAATTCCCGCCAAGGAAACGAACAGAGCAAACCAACCAACTAATAAAATAAGCAAGTCCGTTGCCGTCGCACTTCACTAAAAGCTTAAGACTTGCGCCATTGTAGAAGTCAAGAAGAAGAAAAAAGTCCCCGCCGGGAAGCACAAGCCAATGGGTCTTAGCGGACCACCGTCGCAGTCACCATCCTCCAGGGAATGAGCCACTACGACCGCGCTCGTAGTGCTAGTGGGATGGATCTAAAAAGAAGTCTCTGAAGTATCAGACTCGGGAGCCGATGAGTACTTGTACAATTACCTCCTACCCTCCTCCACAGTGCAATAAATTCCGAAGATGGCTCCGACTCCGATGGCAACCCCTCTAAGGACAACCTCTTCGACCCCCTCCTATCCACCCGGCACCCTACCAAAAAGTGTAGGCGCAACGATTCCGAAGTCTTCTCAACGACAATGCCGAAAACCCTGACTTCGCACTTGTCCCCAGCGGGAGGCCAGGACCCCGTGTTCTTCCGTGCAAAGCCATCGTGGTGGAGATCGACGAGAGCAAGATCGAGGTGAAGGCTCGTAGGGCACTGCGCGAGGAGACGAGGAAGATGTTGGAGAAGGGGAGGGTGAAGGAGGTTATGCCCAATGGTGGCGACGAGGCGTCGAGGAAGGCGTTGGAGCTTGAAGAGGGTTAGGGAGATAGCGCAGAGCGGGGTGATTAAATTATGATAGTAATGCAGCTAGTGCAACCTTATATTCTTCACAGAACGGCATGAGGTTGATCGGTTGTATCCTTAAACTACGCTCTCCCATCTACAATATACCCAATATACCGGCCTAATCATAGTGGGGGGGGGGGGGAGGAGAGAGGGCAGCGATTCTCTGCCTGAGACAGTGCATCTGGGGGGACTTCAACGTAGATCTCCGCGGGCTCCGGAATGTCCCCGCGCGGAGATTGTTCGGGGGTTTAGATTAGACGTGAGAGGGCGGTCTTTAGGGATTTGGGCATTGGTAAGGAGGTGGGGATATATAAACTACGGTATCGTACTAAAAGGAGTTAGTACTGTAAGGGAACTAGGATGGAACACTGCGAATGGAGGATCCTTGGTAGGGGTTTTGTCTGGTAGGCTGAATACCGAACCAGGCGAGGTTATATCATAGCTAGGGATTAACGAACCTGTTCGGAAGCTGTGGTTTGAGATATATAGCCGTGATCTGAAACGATGCTTTGGAAAATGTCCCCTCTGCTAAGCAGGACTACAATTTTCAATTTTCCACATAACAATTTGGGGCTGCCTCTATGAGAAGACCTCAAGACTTACTATGATAGTATTCACTAATGAAATATTTAAGGGTACAGTACAAAACAAAAAGTTTTTGGCCTCAAATATTCACACTCACTCACACATTATAAAGTTCTCTCGAACAATGATTTGAAAAAACTACCCAGCCAAACTCTATGAATGTTTCAAATGATAATTGGAGGCTAAATCGTGATTTGAGATAGCGAACAGCTCAAAACACGGCTTGCTAAACAGGTCTTATGAGCCTTGTCTTGAACTGCTGGGGGTAATGGAGTGGTGTTGGGAAACTGTTTGAAGCTTATCGGGCGGGGCGTGGTCTATTGTCTATTTGGTCTATTGTCTATTCGTACTATGGGGGTTATAACTCGGCCCATGGCTTGTGGTATTCTAGCCTATCCTATCCATGAATCCTACTTTTGTGCTGAATAGCGGATTTGGGGGGTGTGGTCTGTTAGTCTAGTAGCCCAATCAAATGTCGAAATGCTAATTTAGAACAGTATAGGGTGGGTCTTATTTCAACATCATGTGTTTTACTAGCTGTACTGTACTATATATACCTGTCGGGCTTCTGCCAATCTTATCTATACTGATGTACTCGTAGGCTGACAAATTTAACCGGGCATCAACGAACGTGAAAAACTCTTGCCATGACAACAGCACTCCCCCACCACCACCAATCTCATGAGAACCAAATAAAAATAAATTAAAGATGTAAATTCATAGAATCTGTAGTAGAAACTAATATTTGATCTAGAGAAATCTCTTTAGATATCATAGTGTTGAAAGTATGAGCTGATGAGAAGTGCTTAGTAGCTGCTATCAATTGTTGGTGCGTGGATAATTTTGTCAATGCACTGTACTGTACAGTACCTGGCTTTACGATCATAGAAAGAAAAGTTGTGTATCCAAGGCAATAAATAGGGAGAGTATCTTATCAGAACGAAAACGACTAAAATAGCTATAGTCTGAGGGCCAACAGCTGCCCTCCCAAGAAGCCGATTATTTTATTTTATTTCTATTTCTTATTATGATTTCTGCCAGCCGCCCTCCCATTCCCTTCTGCTACCCGCCAATCGCCAACTTTAAAGTCTAGAGTCGGATTCTCCCACCTCGTATGATAGGAGGATTGATAAACCCCCAGCCCTATTGATGAAGACTAAGTTCTCCAATCTCCCAGTCCCCGTAGGGCAGGGATTTTTAATTATCCTGCACTACATGACGGATAGTTCAATAATAACTGATTCTCAGCATGGATTGAACTCCTGATGCTCCCGCTAATTGCGACAGGGGGTTAACTGGTTCTTGACATACTAACTACTGCGCCAGCTAGGTATTTGATGAAATGTCAACTTGTGAACAAATACTTATCCTACTGCAAGCCCGATTTTGGGATTTTAATGTCTGTGTGGTGTCTCTCTTCCTAAACTGTTAGTAGATTTCAACAGTGGCGTCTTTTGCTCCTTGTATGTGTTTAATGAGAGATCATCAGTAGTCTCAAGCAGAAATGGCTCTTTATGAGTTCGTTACTGCTGTAAGATAGGATATGAAATCATACAGCCCGAGCGATAATAACCTATCATGTGCTATGCAACCTATCAAAAAGCGCAATCTGGTTACCTGACAGACTACCTAGATTTAGCCAGCTCTTCTGCTTCTGCCATAAATACTATGCCTAGCAATAATAAGAACCAAGCAAGCAAGGCCGAAGGTCACAGACCAGCCCCAAATGGAACCAATTATTTCCATCTTTTCGGCACCGTGAGTGGTCTACCCCGGTTTATTACTGTAAACTATCTACCCACAAATTGTGTGCTGCCCGGATTGCTGGATCAGGCGGCTCTATACCTGATCCCCACCACTTGCTGACAGAACTGCGACACCGAAAAAGCAGGTGGAATGCAAGAGAGGGGGAAAAGGAAACCTCATAAGATGTGCGAAACCCGCAACGAGCTAACCATTATGGTGGACGAATACTTAGGGGGGGAGTGCCCGAGCCGGAGTGAGGGTGGGGCCGACAAGGGAAAACCTCCCCCGCTCGGCCCCGTAACAAACACTACTTAGGTGCGTGTGTTTGAGGGGGGGGGAGGGTAGCAAAAAGGGTAAGAGATAGATTGACTCTAGCGGGCTCCAATTACTAATGGTCACTTGAGTAGCGATCTAAGCTGGCGAGGGTAAGGGGGGCATCCTGAGAGATTGTCTGTGTGTGGGGGTTCGTTGGGTGTATTGGGATCGGCGGGTTTATAGAATGATTTTTATTCATTTTGCCAGAAGAAATAGAATGATAGAATTGTTCCTGGAATATTTATTGCTAGTGGCTCTAGTGTATATGCCATTTTTTTCAAAGACAGGAAAATGCGCCTAGGCACAACAATTATTGTAGGCAGGTCAAACAAGGGAAAATCCGGACAGATATCACAGAGTTTTGAACAAGAACACGACAAAGACCAGTGGTTGATGGAGGGGATCCTGAACGGCTATTTTTGGTTATTCTGTTCTGACGAATTCGGGAAAATATACCGTACCCAGTGCCAGCGAAACTTGGACCACCTTGACTCATAATGTCATGACATTTGTAAAATAGCCTTCTATTGCCAAACATTGGCAAGAGCCTCAAAGGGATGGTTGTGTGCAAGAGGGGTCCGCTCTGTTGGAAATAATGCTGCCCGTCATACTCTCATGATAACTTAGTTCGTTTGTCGTTCTAATAGCTTCGGGGAACACGTATGTTTGTGGCTTCGTAAATGCGCTTAGGAATCGGGCATGCGTTTTTAGCCTCCAGGATATGTGTTTGTAGAAAGCATTTCGAATGTAGGAATGCGCGATAGTTGTGGAACTATGCATCGGGAGGAGGGGGGGGGGGAGTGGAAACGCTGTAAAGACAGCGTAGAAGAGCTGGAAGCTCGGGGGCAGGAGAGTGTTTGTTTTCTATTGTTGGTTCGGAAGTGTGAACTCTTGGCGTTTTGTAGAACTGTTTCGTTTCCTTTCGTTATCGCAATATCGCCGTCACGGTTGATCCAAGTCCAAAACTCTCTCTCCAAATGCCTCCCACTCTGCCACAAGGTAGGAGCTTAATAACAAAAGAGACGAGCCCCCCGGTTTTCCATACAAAATATCCATTTTCAAGAAGTGCCTAAGTTACCCACCACCATGATATCTCAAAAATCTAGGGATTTTCTAAATAGCATGGTTTAGTATCAGGATTCACGTTATTGAGCACCAGGTTGCAGAAAAAATTTTCTATGCACCCTAAATGCCAGAGTTCCAAGGGAGGAGCTCAAAATCAGTGCCAAGACAGTCAATTCGTATGTGATTTTGGCATTACAACCTCACTGGCTGGCTTGGGAGAGCTACTGTGACCAGTTGACAGAAGGGAAAAAAACTGGCAATTTTATACGCTAAATTCCCTGTGATTCTCTTTCAGTGGTTGGCTAAACTTGTGCATTTTGTATGCAAAACAGGGAGGGCTCGTTTCTTTTGTATCATACCCAAGATCGCACAGTTCCCAGCATGTAAGTTAGAACCTAAACACAGGGATCAAAAGTTTGTATGGAAAATTGTCTAATTTCTGATTCAGAAGACCACGACACTATTCTATCGACTCTTTCCCGACATGGTAAAAACCTGAACATTCGGATTTGAATTTAGTACGGGCGTTCGGATGCCCGTATAATCTGGTGAAAGTCGGATTGGCGCGAGTGAGGATTCTCTTGAACTTGACCAACCACCGCTGCCTATGTGTTTAAGCCGTGGCGAATTTGCCTTCTTCGCCTTCCTATTGGCTCGGTTGCCTCAGTTTCTCTTTAGCTCCAATCCAACTTCCATTAGATTGTACGGGTACTACTTGCACCCGTACCTATGCTACACCTAGTCCGTATTCTTGATGTCCTGCGATCCGGGCTGAGCCTGAAAAGTACTTGTACTCGTACAGTGCCTCACATTCGGCAAGCGGGGACATTCTTGGCAAAGACGCGCGAGTAGATGGTTTAGGGAGCCTGCCAGCCGGATAGTATCGCGGCACCCTCAAATTCGTTTCCTCCTCAAATTCGGTTTCCGGGCTACGCAGGTTTGTAGTAGCTGTATCGGTAAGAATCTAGCTAAAAAAGCGACATATTCACGGCAGATTATCACATGTTGCGTACTGGGTGATGGCTGATACCTGCCTTGTGTAGCCCAGAAACCAAATTTGAGGAGGAAGCGAATCTGAGGGTGCCGCGATACTACGCCAGCAGAAGTTCAATCTAGAAAAAGCCGTCAGGCAGGAGGGCGTTGAAACCGGCCTATTGGAACACCGCTGGAAGGCCAAGGTTACGAAAACCCTTCTACAACAAACACCACCCCTAGCAGAGGGGGAAACGGAGGGCTTACACTACCAAAAGATATCATGAACACGGTTTAGGAAGTCATTCCCACTCCAGATTATTGTTTTACACGGCTCAGCAGTAATTATTTAATTTACTTATGCCAGACAAACAAGTGCCTCCAGCCCGCTTCACCCGGGGCTATCTAAGATCCTTCTGCAATCGTTCTTCGGGGTAAGATAAAGGAGTTGCTGAATCGGTTGGGCGTGCGCGTTTATAGGAACGGCTTCGGACAGGCTGTTGTGAGCGGGAATGAAGAGTATCAACTTGTTGCTGTAAAGGTCAAAGAAGATAGAGTAGGAGATGGGGCGAAGAGGGGGAAGAGGGTCTGGATTCCACCGCTCATGAAGGGTTTGATTTACTCGTACATTGTTAGGCTATGGGATGGTATGGGTTTTGAGGCGAAAGAATAGTGGTGATGGCTGGTCAGCAGCTGGCTGTGATAAATTTACGCTGGGCTGGTTTTATATAGGACAGTGCCGGCCGATTGGAAAAAATAAGGACTCCAAGTCACTCGCTACCAACATAGCCTAATTTGCGGAAAGGGAGGAGGGATACGCATGCAAAAAGAGGGACTGTTGGAAATGCCGCTGCTCGCGATACTCTCATGATACTTCCTTTGTCGTTCTGATAGCTCCTGTGAGCGCGCTTGTTTGTCGCTTCGGAAATGCGCTGGGCACCCGGGCATTGCCTGTGGCTTCGAGCATGTGGTTCCTGCTTCGGGCGTGTATTTGCGGAAAGCATTTCGAATGCAGGAATGCTTGATAGTTTTGGGACCGTTCAGCTTTCGGGAAAGCAGGGAGAAAAACGGAAACGATGTAAGGCCAGCGTAAAGAGCTGGGGAGTCTGGAGGTCATATGTCGTGGGAGTTTGATTGTTTCTTTGGTTAGCTTAGGGGCGCACAAGGGAAAGGAGAGACTTACCTGAGAATGTCTGGTGGCTCATGAGGAGTATAGGGTGTCCTTGTTGATATATACTCCTGTCTTTGCCGCTTAGTTAGTTGTTGTTAGTGGAGCTGCCGCTGAGCCAGGTGCTGTGGGTTGTTAGTGACAAGATTTTCCCCGCACGAGAGTGTGCGATTGTTTTCGTTGTGGGTTCCTTGGCGTTTTCGTTTTGTTTCACCGCTCGTCACTCGTCATGTTTCGTTGTCGCTATCCTAGTCGACCCAATTTTTTTGAGAGAACATAGGATGATATTTAAAGATCAATGTCACGTTATCATGCTGTTGTGAACTCGTCTTTTTCTATTATTTTTGACAAGGTAGGCAGTATTCCCAACCCTCCAGGGGCCCCATAGAGCACGGCGGGGTTACTACCAAAAACCTTGGATGGGGCGGGGCGGCAAAATAATTGTGACGGCCGTCATTGCTGAGGATGGCGGGCCTGTTGGAAGTGATGCTGCTCACCATACTCTCATACTTTCTTTGTTGTTTGGATAGCTTCCAGGAGCGCCCTTGTTTGTGGCTTCGGGAACGCGCTGAGGATTTGGGCACACGGCTCAGGCTTCGGGCATGGGTTTATCCTTGAAAATGCGCTGAGGATTCGGATATTTGGCTTCGGCTTCGGGCGTTTTGTTTTGACGTTCAGGAAAGCATTTCTTGTGCATGAATGCAGCCGTCGGAAGGGAAGCGGAGTGATTGTGAGGAAAGTGGGAAAGAAAGCGAAAAGGTTGTAAAAGGGTTTTACACCCGAAAGGAACATATGCGGATGTTGTGAGCAGTCTTGTTTGTTTTCTTTTTGTTAGCCCGGGAGTGCTCACAAGGGAAGGAGAGACTCATATGGAGTAGCATGGAAGTGCCTGCTAGCTCATAGAGAGATAGAGTGTTATTGTTGATATATACTTGTGTCTTCGCGGATTAATTAGTAAGTTGAGAGCTATCGTAGAGCTAGTGTTGAGTGTGAGCCTGTGGTTGCTGTTTGTGAAAAGATTCCCCCGCACCTGAGTGTGCGATCGTTTTCGGTGTGAGTTGCTTGGCGTTTCGTTTCGTTTCACCGCTGGTCACCCGTCGTATTTTGTGGTCGCCACAGGTGTCGTGGTCCATCCACGTTTATTAGAGTCCTATAATATGGGACAAATTAGCGTGGGTGACTATAGGGGACTTTGGGGTTCTGTCGGGTAAAAAAACCTTTTGAACCATTCGATAATTTGGTATGTCAAACGGAGGTGGAGACTTGTGCAAAACATAATAAAAAAAGCCTGTTATTCTATTCTAATCACAGGCGGGAATGAACTCTTATTAGATCGCCTACCTCTCAATATCCCACGATGGCCAGAAGTGGAAAATACATCGGAAGTATGGTCGACTGTGAAAATAAAAATGGGCACGAAATCCATTTCTATGATTCCTAATATCTTCTCGTGCTCAAGAACCTGCTATAAAGAAAACCTTTTACACAATCAACCATCATGAAGAACCCTTGCATTTCCATCTCCGGTCCCATCAATGCAAACCAAGTTACGTCAGAGAAATGTGAATGAAGGAAAAACACCAAAAACAAACAAACAATACGTATTATAGTAGACATAATATTAATGAGTATGATAAAAAGAAAGAATAAAAAAATTATCGGAGTCAAGTGAGTGATCCTCGATGACTTTCAACACCATGGAGGATAGGGGGACTGCGGCGGACTGCGGGGGGCTTTTGAGTACACTGCATGCAGTCAAGTGGGAAATTGCGGCTTCCGAAGGTTCACCTCCAACTACATACAAACCAGCCATGCATTGCTTTTCCCATCCGTATTTACAAACCTGCAGTTAAATTTATCTAGAAAGTTTATGTCTTTTGTGATTGCTTTGGGGGGACATAAAACTAACAAAAAAGGCTAGATTCCCGACGTTTTGGCTTTTTATTAGATAGAAGATTGTCCACAAATCCATCCGCCAACCTCTACAACTCTACAATGTTAACATCGACCCTCAAAAACAACCCCTTCTTCAAAAGATCACTCTATTTCGAATTTCTTATCCTGGACGTTAACTTGACAACCAGCCCATCAATCTCCTTACCCACTCTAACCTAACACTCTAGCCATGACCTGTTACACACCCTCTCCTGTCAGCAGCATCTCACTCAAAATTCTTCCCGGGGGGGGGGGGGAAGTACCCGTCCGTAAGTCCAAAAGCCAAATCTAGCATATCATTCTCGTCATCTTCCAGCTCGGGCATGCGGTCGTATCTAGTGTCGTCAACAGCAATGGCATGACAGGTTGAGCAAGCGGCAGACCAACAGCGGGCCCCTTCTATGTCCAGGCCGTACTCCTGTGTCATGTCTAATAGATTTCCGGCTGCCGGGACGACAAATTTACAGGATTTAGAGGATTTGTCGGCAAATAAACTCGCGGCTGGGGTTATTTCGGTTCGTGTGTTAATGTCGGGAAGAGACATACACAGTTTGTGTAGGAACAAGAATTAGCATTTGACGTCATTCTGGGTATTTGAGTCTATATCTACAGTAGTACTGAAGTATACCTCCCCTGCGGATCTGCGTTCCCTGACATAACCCCCGAACTGATCTATCCCCCCACCGTTAGTTTAAATGGCGGGGTGTCCCAATGCTTCGTCCTCCTCCCTTCTTTATCAACAACACAATAAGTAACAAGCGGTAAGGAGTCCACTTTATTCCTACAAACGACCAGAGTATCTAAGACTAACCTAGGTATATTTACTAGAAGATAACGACAGTAATGCACAGCTCATTTAAAAATCTCCACCCCTTCGCTATAAGAGCCTTCCATCCCCCTGCTATGAGGGCTTTCCATCCCCCTACTATGAGGGCCTTCCACCCCTTCGCTACGAGAGCCTTCCACCCCCCTGCTATGAGGGCCTTCCACCCCTTCGCTACGAGAGCTTTCTACCCCTTAGCTACGAGAGCCTTCGGTCCCCCCGCTATGGGGGCCTTCCGCCCCACCGCTGTTAAGCCGTGGACCCGCTTAATCCACAACCCCCGCAAAATCAGGACCGATAAGCCCCCCCACCCCGAAGCATCCCCCGCGGAGCATCTAGGGGCCAATGAGGAAGCGGTTAGGGAAGATCCTAATGCCACTAAGGGCGATGACATCAAGGAGGTTGGTGTGCTTTTATTCTCAACCATGATGTAAATGAAGTTAAGCTAATTCATAACCAGCGTATTGGCATTCTAGAGGCCATATACAAATACGTCGTGGGCAAAGGACATACTGACCTACAAAGCGGAATTCAGGAGTTGAATGGAGACCTTAAAGCAACCAGAAAGGAGCAGAAGCAAGAACTGGAGGGAGCTAGGAAAGAACTAAAGGGTGATATGGGGAAAGCCAGGGTGGAGATGATGACATTGTTTCTGTTTGCAATCGGGACCGTTATTTTCGGCGTATGTTATCGAGAAGTCCTTTCCTCAATCTCTTTATATTGATACTTGTATAGGGCTTCATCAAGATATTCTACCACGATTCGGAGGTACAAAGAGACATGGAGGAGAAGTTTCAAAACCGACTTTCGAAGGGCCAGGATCGAGTTGAGGGACAGGTGAAGGAGTTGGGTGGTGAGATGAAGGAGATGCGTGATGAGTTGCGTGGTGACATGAAGGAGATGCGTGATGAGTTGCGTGGTGAGATTAAAGGCATCTATGAGATACTGAAGAGCCAAGAGAGGAGGTGGTTTTTTTGAAATATAGTATTAGTGTCCTGTCACATGAGTTGACCGGACAAAGGGGGAAATCCATTAGTTAGATTATGGGAACAGACTGTCATAAATCATTACTGGTAATTACAGCCCATTTATTGAGCTATCACGTGGGAAGGTGAAAAGGGTGAGCTCGTAACCCCTGTTACACATTATGAACAACTCCCCAATAATAAAAGTTAAACCCTCGATGATCTGGCTTAGAGGTCACAGAAGCTACGATTCGAGTTGTGCTTGCACGCAAGAATGAATTTTAATGACTTTGTGAGCAAGGGTGACAAACTCACCTTTTTCACCTTCTTCCACCATGCTCGGGTCCAAGGGAAGTGTGCCAATTTTACTGAGTGCAGAGGTCCCAACAGCTCCTTGCTATGAGCTCCTTTTTATTATGGATGATTTATTGGAAAGTGAAGCTGTAGACCTGTATATGTCGAGCTCTCCTGTAACTTATTTAGCCCGAGGGGGGGAGTGCACTTCTTGTCGGCTCTAGGATATCCTTGGGCATGATTTTCCTTGTTTATGGCTTTGATGCTTTCTCGGAGAATTTTCAGCAATTTTATATTTCCGGAATGTATTCTCCGCAGGGTTTTTCTTTTCTTTTAAATAATAGTACCAAGTACAGTACCTATGGTGGGCATTTCAAACCAACCTTCATGCACTCCGTGCAACTTGCCAATAGTCAAGCTTGGCAAAGGTAACTGTCGAAATGGCCATTCCTAGATGATTCAAAAATTTGCTATCTCTACTAATATTGCACAAATGAAAATCAGAAAACCGAGAATATGAAAGGAGTGTCCCATGAACACTTCAAGGAAGCCACGTCTCCCCAAAGATGTGGCCCAGTTTAAAAATTTCCAGAATTATTCTTGTACTGAGTATCTGTTGATTTAAAATGCCCAGCACCACCCGGTGACTTGAGAATTGAGCAAGTGCTTCCCCGAACTCGAGATCACCCCAGCCTCTTGCTACAGAAGCTGGGCCACTGTTTTTTTTGGCTCAACTAATGTCGGGGAGTATGTTGGGAACACCGCTACGAATGGGATTTATGCTTCAGTACACAGCGCAGACTTGGATACTCAGGGTGACGTTAAATGTTAATTCTGGCTTCAATGCACCCTGTGTATGTCTCTTCCCGACATACCTGCCTAACTGGCGCACAGTACCCCCCAACGAGAGTTTGTCTCATAACATTTCCTCCTCTTGTATTGAGCTTATATAATCTAGGCGCTGACTCAGGGTTGATAGCCTGACTGTCTAGTGAGTACTGTGGGGTCTTATAGTAGGTTCGCAGTTGATAGTGCTTGCTTGGCTAGCTAGTTCCTTATTTTACTCTATCAATAGGTAGCTGGCAAGCGAGACGATTGGGCTAGCTAGGGATTACGTAGTTTACATGTAGTTTAAGCTTTATAAGTCATGATCGGTAGATAGCACACGGAAGGAGGGAACAACCACAGGCAGAAAACGAAAATCTCCACTCTTTTGTTATTCCTTCTTTCATTCATCATCGTGACTACCGAGAGTCAACTACAGATCATCGACTTCTGGCTGTGTGAGCGGTGATAGCCCTCCCAGAAGTAGATTTGGTTTCTTTCGCTTGCCTCCCTTTTCTTTCATTGTTTTTCATCCCCGTATAGTGGTTTTACCACTATCTCTTCATATCCGGGTTAGGACTGGAAACCCCTTCTCAGTACCTAGTGCCTACCAGCAGTCAGCGCTGACATCGTGGATGGCAGACTGTTGGGTGAGTAGGCCCCATTTCACGAAACAACGCTAGCATAATGGCGGTAAATTCGACATGCGCGAAATTTCTTTCCAATGCACCTGCAGGCCCCAGTAGAGAAGGGTACGTATGATGCGTTCTAGGGCTTGACCTTTGCGGGGAGCCAGATTCGCATTCACTTTTCCCGAGCTAGGTCCAGTATCGAATGGAGTCTGTTTTTTTCCCGTAATTGACGGGTCATTCGGAGGCAGAGCTGTGGAGGGCGCTGAGAGGGCGGATGACAGACTGCTCGATAAGTATTATACCAGTATTCTAAAAAGATGTCTGGACCCATACCGGTACTGCCGTCTTAACATGACCGCCATAAAACTGGGCGGGCGATAGACAGGGGTATTTGGTGGGCGAGAGAGTAGAATGTCAACGCTGGGGTTGCAAGAATTACTGGGAATTGGTCCATGTTGGCCATCTGCCCAGTCTTGTCCTCGGCGCCAGGGGTTTCTTAAAGTTCCCGGAACGGGACGAGAGAACTGTAAGTGATTTAATAACCGTAGCGAATAACCGAGGAGGCTATTTGCACCCGATTTTGTAGAAACTACCTTAATGTAGGTTCAAGACAAGCAGCTCACGTTCCGGAGACTTCAAAAAACAACTAGTAGACTATACTTGAGCACTTCCACACCCCCACTCCCCCCTTCACACCCCTTTTTGTACTTTGTACCGGATTTCGTCTGAAGAGCACATTCAACCTTATAGCTACCGACCTCTTTTCCTGAGGACTCTCCCCTGAATCTGCTGTAGAGTTCCAGGCCTACTGCACAGGTTCGTTAAAGTACCATACTTGACTTATAGCGGGGACATTTTATGGTGCTGCGTCTGTGTGGATCTTATCGTTAGGTCTATTGTGCATGGACAAAATTAACCGAACACCCCGGCGAGCGTGGCAACCCATCCCACAAAAATCATTCCCACTCAACAGATACCTCATAATGCCTTCTCTTTTTTTATTAAGGCTGATTGATGGTACACTAAGTACTGGTCACTGCCTTGTGTTTAAATTATTTTTAATTATTTTCCTTGGTTGAGTTGGGGGGGGTCCCCACCGAGGTTGACAACATCACTACTGAAATTATTAGCATTCGATAATCGGTTAATTTTGTCCACGCACAATACTATACCCTAGTTGTAGAGCACTGGACATACCGTGGAGACTGTACCGGCACGGAGAAGAACCTTTTGGATACTAGGAATTCTCAGGACAAATCTATGAAATACTCCAAGTCCCAGTATCAGGGCTTCTATCTTTTTCGTAGTACTTTGGTTGGGTGGTGAATTTCTGAGCCTGGCAATGATACTTCTAGGATTCCTCAGGAAAATCCCACAAACGGACAAAGTTGCTTCGAGGACAAAAAAAATCCAGGTCCGTTTCGATCACGGTTTTTGAGGGGTTACAATCCCTGTCACATCCCTGCATTCCTCATCTGGAGGCTAAAGCCTGACCAGATTGTGTGCCCCCAGTTTATGACTGGAGCCCTTTGCTTGGGGGCCGGATTTTTTCTGTCGCATGCAGGACACAGCCCGAGCGTGGCTCGTCCAATATCTGCGGAATAATATTGTTTTATCACCATGCAGTAAGTGCCACTGAAAGATAACCTTTGAAGTTCTGGTCCCTTTGCTGTTTGGCAATGTTGGAAATGATGCTGCGCTCCAGACTCTCATGATACTTCCTTTGTTGTTTGGATAGCTTATGGGAGCGCGCTTGTTTGTGGCTCGGAAATGAGGTGAGTGTTCGGGCATATGGCAACGGTTTCGGGCGTGTGTTCGTGAAAAGCATTTCCTGTGCGGGCGGGAATGCAGCCGTAGGAAGGGAAGCGGGGCTGCTGCAAGGAGAGCCGGAAAAAAAGTGAAAGGGTTGTAAAAGGGTTTTACACCCGAAAAGAACATATGCCGATGTTGAGAGCAGTGGCATTTGTTTTCCTTTTGTTAGCTCGGGAGTCATGATGGGGGAATGGAAGAACTCATATGGGGTAGCATAGGTGTGCCTGCTGGCTCATAGGGGGAGAGAGTGTTATTGTTGATAGATGTACTCCTGTCTTCGCTGATTAGTTAGTTAGTTGGAAGTAGCCGTCGTTGAGCGTGATATTGTGGTTGTTGGTGAAAAGATTTCCCCCTTCCTGAGTGTGCGATTGTGTGAGTTGTGAGTCGCGTAGCATTTCGTTTTGTTTCATAGCTCGTCACTCGGCCTGTTTGGTGGTCGCCATGTTGCCGTCGCCCTCAATCCACTTTTATTAGGCAATCCCTGGATATCCGATAGGGCCTATATGTATAATCTGCTGGAAAGTTACCGGTAACTCTCTTTTTCAGGGTGTATTTATGGGGTCTTGAGGGTAGGCACTGAGACAATGCGAACTAATCTACCTTGCTTTGCCCCACTAGGGATGACATGTCACAGAGCTCACGTCTTGATCAGCCTGATATAGTGGGCTTCCTCAATCGTGTTGTAACCTTGAGAGAAACAATGTTTTTGTGACGTGCTAAATAAGTCCTCTTTCTCTCTTTTTGAGTTTCAACTTTTGGTTCACTTTTTTGGAGATGGATTATTAGAAGCTGAGGTAAGGTAAAGCAAGCTGTTTGTCAGGGTCATAGTTGTTATTTACTGGCACCATAGCATGGCGTAGCTACGGGAGGGATTTCTTTATGGTAGTTCCCCTATTCCATGCGAGCGGTTCTGAGGGGGAAGTGGTTGCTATAATAAACCACAATGCGGGCTTTCTCCCTACCCACCTAGCGCTATGCTTGGGAGATGTTTTCACCTTGATAAGCCTATCCCATTAACACATCACTATCAAGATCATCTGTCAGGCAAGCAAGTTCTGTGCCTGGTATACTCCCTGTCTAGAGCTTCAAGAATGGGCCGGATAAATTACCCAAAAGTTATTACAATCAACCCCTCATGATTGTCTGGTGGACCTACACTATCATTACCCTCGTCGCTCTCCTCACCCTCTTCTATACCATCTAAATGATACTTTCACTCATGTAGACCCCCGTTCCCCACAATATTCCTCTTCGCAGTGATCCTCATGGGCCTAATTGCCCCGGTGTTGGTTCTCTCGCTAATCTCAACCCAACTCAAGGCGAGCACAGCCAGGAATCCTCTCTATTCTCTGTTTTTGTTTCGGCATGCCGGTCTGTTGGAAGACATCCACCGGTTTGGTAGGGCGTGTCTGACCGGGTGTGCCCCCGCGCCGCCCGGTAGATGACATTGTCTCTGCATGGTTGATGTTCCAGAAGTGAAGGACTATGTCTGCCGGAGAACACTCGGTACTTTTCGTAGACTCTCATAGGCCACAGGTGGTAATGCCTAGAGTGCAGAAGCGGTGGTATTGGAGCTATACTAATTGTTCGGAGTTTTGAGTAGGCTCCATAGTTTGCGCGGTTGGTCTGATGACATTTTATCTTTAGCTCTAGGTTCTTTGCGCTAGGTGGGAATGGGATATTTGATGAGTGCAGCGGTTGAGAAGGGAAGGGGGTGGAAGGCAGGTAGATGTGAAGCTTACTTTGAGGTCTGAGTAATCTAGCTGGCTTTAGTCTGATGGTATAATAATCCCAGAAGTAGAGCACTGTATTAGGAGCAGAGATAGAGCTAGCAAAGGGAAGCGCGGGCATGTATGGAGGAACACAGAAGTGTGGACGGGCGAACGTTCTAGAGCAAGAACGGATGTATAGGGCATATGCGGAGACATATGGCTATCACACGTATGAGCAGAGCTTTCCCTACTTAAGGTAAACTGTAGCTAGCAACCTCCATAGAGAACGCAACTCAATACAGCTCCAACATCTCCTCCGCCAAACATACCCTAACACGAATCGTGCCACCTCCGTCATAGTCTCACCTAGTGAGCACTATGAGTCCTCCCTCGTTGAGAGTGGAGTTGTTCAATGGAGAATAATTACATGAGGTTATCGTGCATATTTCAAGGCTATGGGTTGATAGCGACACTCTGATGGCAGCTCGCTCACAACCCAATGATAACTGGGGTAGCGTAGGTAACGGCGCGAAGCACGGAGAAAAGCACGTAGGTGGTGGTTCCGGTATGTGATGATAACGATGTGTATGTTCGATGTACGATACAGGAAGCTCTCTACTGGTAGCTCAGACTAAATACAGAAGAGAGCGCACAAAGACACAAAACAGGAAAAACCCACACAACGGGAAAAACCCCCAAGTGGCAGTCACGACCCTAAACCGGTCGTACCCCAAACTAACTATCATACCCTAACAACTATGGGATTCCAGCTATCATGGGTGGCTTTTCAAGAGTCCCTAGGGCTCCTTCACATGGCCTATGGCTTATCGTCATATCTAATCACTCCCGCGCTAATGAAAAAATTATTGAATTAGACTATTATAGCAAAATCAGACCCACAGATGTCACCGTTCCCGCTACTCCCAGGATTCTACCCCCCACGCTCCAGTACCCAAGTCTCCGCCCCCCGCATTGTACCCCCCAACACCCTACCCCCTCCCAGCTCCCCCCCAAAGAGCCCCTGGGGGCGGTTGGCGGGTCAGTTGAGGAGCTCTGGCCTTTCCTGGAGGACCTCCACTTGGAGGGTTTGTTGTTTTGTTTGAGGCAGAGTAGCTCAGCCGTCTTCCGCTCAAAAAGGCCTTCCACCCCTCGCGGAGCCGGTCCTCCCTGAGTTAGAGACGCGAAATAGAGATCTGAATTATTGTAACCCTGACTGGGGAATGATTGCGGAGAGTGGCTTGATGAATATTATGAGAGTCTCTAAGTAAAACATTAAGACTCAGTTCGTAACTCGAGCACTGCAGGACGGTCTGTGACTATGCGGAGCGGTAGCGCTAAAGGCTGGTGCAGTACTCTCTCTCGTTCGTTACACAGAACCTCACTACCACCTACCCACCTCCGACTCCTTGAATTATTGAAATGAGTGCATCAATCATTCAAGAAGTCGGAGGTGGGTAAGTGGTAGTGAGGTTCTGTGTAACGAACGAGAGAGAGAGTACTGTACCGGCCTTTAGCACTGATGCTCCCCATACATTTCCCTTGCCATTACGAGTCCACCGATATTACGGGTCCATTGACAAAATTAACTAAACAATGTTAAACGCTCATCCCGTTGTCCCGGGACTTATTCCCGGCACGAGTACTGTACCCTACGGCTATTATTAGATCTCATTAGTGGCTAGTTGAGGCGCACGGCTATAGTGTAAGTCTTGAGAAACATTGTGGAATCACGGGTTTTCTAACCCGAAGCCGGATTCCTGAATCTGACACTTGGTTTATGTCGAGAGGGATGTCGGGTTAAATACCTGCGAAAACCCGGTTATCAATGAAAGATACCAGCCATTTTTTGTATGTGATGGATTTTCCATTTGTGTGCAAAGAGAGAAGAGTTTGTTGTCGAGAGGGGCAGGAGGGGGGGGGTTGTATACACCTCCATTTCAAAACACTCTTGTCACCACTCTGGTCAATCAGCGTACCTCTTGCTGGCGTAGCATGCCGGGGGCTGCACAATAGCTACAATTCTCTGGATAGAGTAGTGCTGCCGCAAAGACTTTAAAAACTAAGGTGTACGAACTTGGAGACAAAGGAAACTGACTCCTACCGGGGTTTCTAACTAAATGCTCGCTTTCGAAAGGTGAACCTACCACATAAGGAAACGTTGGAAAAATCCAGAGATTTTCCAGATAGTATAGCTAAACATAGAGATTGACATAATTGAACACTGCCTTATAGAAAGCATGCTAGGGATCCTGAGCGCAGGCTCTAAGAGAAGAGCCAAAAACTCTGCCAAAACTGTCAATTTGTATGGGATTTCTGCGTGGCAACCACAATGGCTGGATTCACTAACCCACTGCTGGCGCTAGGGTGAGTGGAAAAAATTGGGCAATTGCATATGTTAAATTCTCTGTGATTCCGTTTGATTACTTTTTGAAGAAATGAAATCTGTTGTCTGCCTTTGTGGTGGTTGGGTCAACTTGTGCATTTTGTACGGAAAACCAGGTGGGAGTCAATTTCTTTTGTTGCCAAGTTTTTGAGCATGCGAAGGCCAATTCCGCCAAACAGATCATTGACCTGTCCCCAAAGGGAGATTGTCAAAGGTTTAGCTTTTATCATTGGCCAGTTGTTCATAATGTGTAATAGAGGTGATGAGCTGACCCTTTTCACCTCCTCGCACCATAGCTTAATAAATAAGCTCTAACTAGCAGTAATGATTTATGGCAGTCTGTACCCATAATTTAATTGATTAATAGATTTCGCCTTTTGTCCAGTCAACTCATGTGACGGGACACTTATACTATAGTTCAAAAAAACCGGCTCCTCCCTTTCCTCTCTAGTATCTCACGGATCCCTTTCAGCTCACCAACCAACTCAACACGCATCTCTTTCATCTCACCACCCAACTCAACACGCATCTCTTTCATCTCACCACCCAACTCACTCAACGCTCCCACAACTTGGTCATAACTCTTTGAAACTCGCTTTTCAAAGCTCACCTTCATGTCCTCCTGTACCTTCGGATAGTGGTAGAACATTGTGGCCCAGACCTAGAGATGTGTCAATACAACAGGATTGAGGAAAGGACTTCTCTATAACATACGCCGAAAATAGCGGTACCGATTGTGAACGGGAACAATCTTCCCCCCCCCCTGGCGCCCGCCACATCGTGCTTCAGGTCTTTTCTAGTTTCTTTAAAATATCCTTTAAACTCCTGAATTCTCGTTTGTTGGTCGGTTTGTCCTTTGCCCACAACCTGTTTGTAGACGCCCTCTAGAATTCCAATACGCTGATTATGTATTAGCCTAACTTTATTCATATCATTGTTGAGAATAAAGATACACCAACCTGGTTTATGCGATCACCCTTAGTGGCATTAGGACCTCCTTTAACCGCTTTCCCATTGCTCTCTTGGTGCCCAGTGGATGGGGGTTTAGAATAAGCGGCGCCGTTGGTCCTGATTTCTGAGAGGTTATGAATTAAGCGGGTCAACGGCGTAACAGTGGAGGGGTGGAAGGCCCTCATAGTTGGGGGGCGGAAGGCTCTTGTAGTCAAGGGGTGGAAGGCCCTCGTAGCGAAGGGGTGGAAGGCCCTCATAGTAGGGGGATGGAAAGCCCTCATAGCAGGGGGATGGAAGGCTCTCATAGTGAAGGGGCGGAGGTTTTTAAATGAGCTGTACATGACTATCGGTAACTTCTAGTAAACCCACTAGGTTAGTCTTGAATACTGTAGTGATTTGTAGGAATATTAAGTGGACTCTTTACCGTTTGTGTGTTGGTGATATTGTTGTTGATGCAGAAAGGGGTGGAGGCCGAAGCATGGGGACACAACGCTATTTAAACAAGCGGTGGGCAATAGGTAGGTTCGGGAGCAATGTCGGGAACGCAGATACGCACAGGAAGTACACTTCAGTACTCAGTACGGACTCGAATGCCCTGAGTGACATCAAACACTAATTCTTGTCCTTACCCACACTGTGTATGTCTCTTCCCAACCCTACACACGAACTGACATAGCCCCGCGGAGTTGCCACTGGTGTTGGAGTTTGAGGAACAAATTTTTGAGTTTGACACTTCTGCTACCACTTAGCTCCATGCAAAACAAAGCGGGATTCTTCGAGCGGCTGGGTAATACAAAGAGCAAAGGATGATTAGCTTCTTACAACCGAACAAAAGAGGATGTTTAAGGAGGTTTAAGAAGTTGCTTAGGGACAGGAGGCATAAAAAAGGGTCGTAAGGTTTTCTACATCTTAGCCGAGCATCTGGCAGAGGAGGGAAGGTTTGTAGAGGGGCTTGCGGCATCGTTAAGGCTCAATTGCTAAAGACTAGAGATTTAGCAAGGGGGGCATATGTTTGGCCCTGGGCCACTACGGGAGCAACGACGGTGGGGAAAAGGGGAGCTGGGAAGAGGCCGGGCCACTCGGTTGTTTCGAGAGTACTCAGCCAAAATGACAAGGCACAGGTTGTAGACATTTCGGTGGATGAGAAGCGAAAGCTGAGTGAAAAAGGAAGGGTGCGCAAGCCTTTTATGAAGTGGAAAGACTAATACTACAAAGGCTGCTCCTTTGTATTAATATTCATGAGGTTGCTCGATTGCTGACAGCATTTTATGATATCTCAGGGCAGGCTTGGTTTTGGTCCAGAAAACAGAAAATGTGCCACTTGACGGAAAAACCATGTAGTGATAGCTGGAATCCCATAGTTGTTAGGGAATGATAGTTAGTTTGGGGTACGACCGGTTTAGGGTCGTGACTGCCACTTGGGGTTTTTTCCCATTGTCTGGGCTTTTCCTGTTTTGTGTGTTTGTGCGCTCTCTTCTGTATCTGGTCTGAGCTACCAGTAGAGAGCTTCGTGGATCGTACACCGAACATCCACACCGTTATCATCACATACCGGAACCACTACCTGCGTGCTTTTCTCCGTGCTTCGCGCCGTTACCTACGCTACCCCAGTTATCATTGGGTTGTGAGCGAGCTGCCATCAGAGTGTCGCTATCATGTAGAAGGAATGCAGGGGGTGCTCTATTATTGTAATTATTATAGAGGGGTACTGTCGTGGCATTGATAGAGTACTATAGCTATCATTACTCTCCGAGAATATCCCATAGCATTGCTCGGAGCTATGAATGGAATTGGCACTGGTGCGTTATAAATATTCATGAGCTCGGGGCGAATGTGGGTGCCAAGCTCTGAAACCCTTTTAACCCCTTCGAGCAGCTTCTGGGTGCTTTTCCTAGTCCAAGTGTCATAAAAAAGACTTGTTTCGCGGGATGTATGATATGATGTGAATCACTCTTCCGACTAAGGGTCACAAGCAAAGCTAATTATCCGAAGGATAATACGACAGACATATCCTAACCTAAATCGCCCAACATAGAACCTGTATCCCTGCGATTTTGAGCTGGATATGAATATGAGAGAATCGAGTGGGAAGAGGTTGCTAAAATTCCATTTGTTGAAGAGGACAGACTTTCTGGGGGCTATGCTGACGATACACAATCTCTGGATAAGGGAACGTTTTCTCGGAGCGATTTTGGTAACATGTATACATGTTCCAGTCACTGTATACAGGAGCGGAGTGCAGGAATTTCTATGTTTAGTTTGATTACTTTGTTTACCTTGATTAGTTTGATTTGATTTCAGCCCCGGAGCTATATAAAGGCCCAGTGGTTGTGTTATGTTTAGTGAAGGAATGATCATGCAAAGGTGACGATAGCATTCAGGCAGTATTATGACTCTTTGGTTTCATGTAGGATCAAAGGACATGCAGGGCAAGGTGCTCTGCCCAGTAATGATTGTGGTTGCAGGTTATCTGATTATTATCGCTCTGAAAGAACTCTTGTATTTAAAATCATCTCCTGGCTAGTAGGAGAATAGCAGACTTCACCAGACTCTTGATTTATGAAAATACTTAGGCCCTGCTTAGCACACAAGCAAAATGGCATTTTTCTTAGTTTTATGGCATTTTTCTATTGTTTGTTGTAAAAGAAATGGAGGGGTACTCAGCATACACAAAAAATGTCATTTTTTTTAAATTTAGTGCCATTTTTTTATGCCATTTTTCTGTAGTAGTAGTATGATATTAGGGTAATATATAAAGAAGAAAAATCATATGACTAATAAAGGTCAGTTAGAGTAATTATAATCGAGTATGAATATTTCTATGTATATTCTGAGTAGTATAAGATTATTTTACAAAGTGCTATTTTCACGTATTTCTTATAAATTCTCTTCAGATATCGATGCCATTGAGATTGTGATTTGCAGCGTTTAAGGCTACATGGAGGTTTTCTGCTACAGCTAGCAATGATAGTAGTAGATGAAGTGGGTGGAAGGTTTGAAAAACAGGTTTGCAGGGACTAAGTTCTAACTGGAGGAGATTATATGAGGGAGTTGCTTAATGTAAAATGTATACAGGTTCTGGTAACTGTATACAGGAGCAGAGAGCAGGATTTTCTATATGTAGTAATCTCTGTTAGAGGTGTTCGTATACAACCAGTAACGAGCTTACATCATTCTTAATTAAGATTGTCGAAATCTCAATTATCTCATAGGGCTTCCTTAGGGCTGTTCTTATCTTCTCCGCTATTGGATAGCAAAAATGTATATATAATTTCTTATTGATTGAGACTTATATCTTAGATATAATAATACGTTAAAGGGTAAAGAATGTAATAGTATTTAATTGATAGCATATCAAAAGTAAACTTTAAAGAAAGTACTTAGATAGTTGTGTGAAGAGCTGTAACCCTTGATTGTTTTTTTTTCTTTTTTTTGAATTATGTATTCGTTGTTAAAGTAGAAGAACCCCATCCTCCGTCTCCTCTACACACCTGGCGATTGAAATCTCAACACCACGAGATTATCACCACTTTTCCCAACTCCACCCCCCGCTATGGGTTCGCCCTAGGGGGTGGAGTGCATCTCCCCTTATCTTCTCCTGCACTTAGGTTTATCCCTTTGGGCTTTCTTCACCTTGGGTTGATGGATTTCGTCTTCTTTTGATGATGTTTCCACTCCCTACCCCGCTTTTCCTCTACCTCACTTAGAGCATTTGCACGGTCGGCAACGCTCTTCTCAACGCCCATGTTACAGATGGCCGGGAACACGGTTTGCAGTAAGGGAAAACATTTCAACAGGTCACGGTCAATTTCCCTGCTCTCTCTTTTCTTTGAGAGGCTGCCTACTCCAGACACAAACGCGGTTACCGATAGTTTCCATGGCATAGAGTTGGGTCTAGCCCTCTTTCTCCTCTTCTCGTCACGGTCGGATTGGCTGGCACCCTACTGCTTCTACACCCTGGGCCTCTGTTCCCTTCTGATCTCTGGGCTTGGGTGATTGTCATGGCTGCGTGCGTGGCTTTTGCCTGTGTTTGGAGTAGGGGTTTCATGCCTGCCGCCTGTGTTGCCTCCGGGTGACATGCACTCCCTCCCGGTTTCGCTTCCGGTGGGCCTACAGTTGCCACTTCGCCCTGCCACACACTTCTGTTTGTGTTGGTTTCGGTTACCGATATTTCTCATGGTGGTCTTGTCTGCCCTTGGGTCTGTGACGTAAGAGCCCCATGTATATATATATTTACCTCTTAGTGTATGGATCTATGGCCTACGGCATTGTCCTGCTGGCTCCTTGGCCCCTCCCCTGCTGCGGCAGAATGGGGTTAGTCGTGGGCTGTGGGTGGTTTGCTTATGGGTTCGGCTGGGATTTTGCTTCCTTGAGTGTTGGTGAGGTTTCTGTACTTTCCTTGGTTGTTCACTGTTGGGGGGGGAAGCTTTCTTACGGGCTGCACGTCGGTGGAGGTTTTTTCGTTCGTTGTTTTCAGGCCTGTACGCTCTACTGTAGGTTCTACCCATAGTACCGGGCGCTTTAGTGTCGGGCAGGGTCAGAGGGTTTTCGCACGAGGGATGCGGGATTGACTGTAGGTGGAGGTTTTTCCTGTCTTAGAGCGATCTGCATACGGGAGTTTGTACCTTTTTTTCTTTTTTTCTTTTTTCTTTTTTTTTTTTAGTATCATTTTAGTATTGTTTAAGGTACAAACTCCCGTATGCAGATCGCTCTAAGACAGGAAAAACCTCCACCTACAGTCCATCCCGCATCCCTTGTGCTAAAACCCTCTGACCCTGCCCGACACCAAAGCGCCCGGTACTATGGGTAGAAACTACAGAAGAGCGTACAGGCCTGAATACAACGAACCAAAAAACCTCCACAGACGTGCAGCCCATAAGAAAACTCCCCACTCCAACAGTGAACAACCAAGGAAAGTACAGAAACCTCACAAATGCCAAGGAAGAAAAATCCCAGCCGAACCCATAAGCAACCCACCCACAGCCCACGACTGACCCCATTCTGCCGCAGCAGGGGAGGGGCCAAGGAGCCAGCAGGACAAAGCCGTAGGCCAATGATCACACACTAAGAGGTACCTATATATGTACCTGGGGCTCTTACGTCCCGGA
>Ga0307509_10002084_pt1 | contig 32944 bp, 48 predicted proteins | sample 10_EM_MG_FD_202245 | JGI IMG/M metagenome (GOLD analysis project Ga0307509, IMG submission 202245) | Populus trichocarpa ectomycorrhiza microbial communities from riparian zone in the Pacific Northwest, United States - 10_EM | ecosystem: Host-associated > Plants > Roots > Unclassified | place...
GAAATCCATCAGATGACTCCTATGAGTCACTGCGCAACATGCCTTTAAACCAATCGCAAATCATAAAACATGTCAGGTGCGCAAAGCGCGTCACCTGCGTGAGACTCGTGACTCATAATGTGAGTCATGCGCGAAAGTCATTACATCATTATGACTCACAATCGTGAGTCATAGAAACATCAACCAATCATAACATAACGATGACACGCAAGTGCGAGTCATGTAAGAACTATGAGTCAACTGACTGCATGGCGTGAAACATAAACATACCTTATGACTAGTAACTACTAGTCATGTGAAATCTGCCTTGCTTAGTCACGATTTGTGACATTAGCTCCCGTCCCCCCCTAGCTCGAGACCCTTCGAGCTCTCTTCCAAATTCAACGCAAAACTTAAAATCAATTTAAACAATTTGAAAAACATTAACATAGGGAAACAAATTTTTTATACGTTACCATCCTGGGGCACCGTTCGTTTCCTCAGGTTCCTTCTGGACATCGTTTTTTGTATCCCCGTTCGTAGGGGACCCGTTAGGTGTCCGTTCCTTGGGTGGCAGCCCGACTGCCACGGAGTATTCGTCGTCGTGGTCAATGTCTCTCACCAGAGCGGCCGCTTCGCTTACTGCTCGTCGAATCCGTATTTTGAGTTCGACGCTTTCGTATGCCCGTCGTCGGGCTTCAATTCCGGCCTTTCGTGCCGAGTCTTCCGCGAGGACCACTCGCTTCTTCAGTTCTCGGTTCTCTTCCTTGAGGCGGCCCATCTCTTCGGCCATCCTCCACATCTCCTCCTGGAGATCGTTGACCAACTTTCCAGCCTCGTGGTGTTGCTTTTCTGCTGTTGCTGGCTCACCCCAGCGTACCGTCTTCGCAGCTCGTCGAGGTTGGTTTCGTCGAGTTTGCTTGGGCCACCAATTGGCTCCTTCTTTGTCTCTTAGGTGCACATCGCACCTGTCTTCGAAGCATGCACTCCAGTGCATGGCGGCGTGGGGGGTGGTCGAGGGTTCTCCATTTGAGGGCATCTTCATTTGCGTCTTGGTGATGATGGTGGTGGGAGTAGGATGTGTCTTTGGTATCGGGATAGGAGTAAAAGAAGAATAAAGAGTCTTCGGTAGGGGTAAGTGGTTCTTGGTCGTCTTCGTATTCGTTGTCTTTGTGGATGCTTCATGTGGAATGATGTTTTCCCTTTCGACGTTCCGAAGGCTTTTTTATAGATCTTTTCTTGGTCCTTGATCTTTCTGTCCATCCCGTGGCTTTCTTGTTCTTTCTTTCTTCCTCTTCCCATTCTTCTTGCATCGTGTAATCCTTATCAAAAGGATTATGCAATAATCGTACGGTCGCTTGTCTTTCTTCATGTTGTTCTTGCATCGGTTAATCCTTATCAAAAGGATTATGCCATAATCGTACGGTCGCTTGTCTTTCTTCATGTTGTTCTTGCATCGGTTAATCCTTATCAAAAGGATTATGCCATAGTCGTACGGTCGCTCTTCTTTCCGTTCGTATTGTCCTTGCATCAAGTACTCTAAAAGAATCATTTGATATTGTCTTGTGATCACTTCTTAAATTAAGTGTTTTGTTAATCACTCGTCATTCGTCGCATGATTCTTTTGTTGTATGATGTGTCGGTTAATTCTTTTCGGGAGAATTACGTCGTATCCGTTTGGTCGCTTCTTCTTGTTCGTGCTTCAAGTGATCTTAATCAACTTCTGTCTTGAAGTTCTCCGATCGCTTGCGTCGTCGTATGACCTTCTTGCATTGGCTAATTCTTATCAAAAGAGTTATGTCGTAATCGTTCGGTCGCTTCTTCTTCTTCGTGCATTTTTTGCATTGACCATTTCGTTATGGTGGTTTTGACATAAGTACTATCGTCTGAGGTCTTTTTTCCTCATCGATTTGGCTCTCCTTCTCTCCCGGATGTCATTACACGCGTTCAAGCACCTTCGAGCCCTTTCGTCTTCTTTCGTTCATTTGACTAACTTATAGTCTTTTTCATTTGGCTTCATCTCTGCCGGATGTCGTTACACCCGTTCGAGCACCTTCGAGACCTTTCGTTTTCTTTCGTTCGTTTGGCTCCTCTCCTGGTTGTCGTTATAACCATTCGAGTAATCTCATAGCCCTTGTTGTCTTGGTTCGTTCGTTTGGCTCCTCTCCTGGTTGTCGTTACAACCATTCGAGTAATCTCATAGCCCTTGTTGTCTTGGTTCGTTCGTTTGGCTCCTCTCCTGGTTGTCGTTACAACCATTCGAGTAATCTCATAGCCCTTGTTGTCTTGGTTCGTTCGTTTTCGAAACTGTACCTTCTGGTCTGGTCGTTGCTGTATAGATAACTAGTCCTATTGAGCAAGGTTCGCCGTTCGTCCGGTAAGTTTCTCTTGTCATCTTTCGTACTTTTTACCATTTTAGATCCCCTTCCCCTCAAGCCTTGGTCCCACAAGGCTTTCAGTTTCGGAAAAACAAATTCCCCATTTTCCGGGGTCGTTTTTAACTTTCTTATGGTCGGGTTTCTCTTATACTTCGTTCGTCTTCACTTCGTTTGTCGACCTCGTATCGACTGCGTTCGTCTTCGCTTCTCAATCGCTTGTCGAACTTGTCTTATGAGAAACCCATATAATTGACTTCATAGGTTCTTCATGTACTTTGCTCGTCTGCGCTTCGCTTCGTCGATCTCGTATCGACTTCGTTCGTCTTCGCTTCTCAATCGCTTGTCGAACTTGTCTTTATGAGAACCTATTTCTTTAAGGATTAGGGCTCCTCCAAGCCCTTCCCGCCCCTTAAAAAAATTCAACTATTTTTCCACTTTTTTGTTCTTTCTTTTTCTTAAATCTTCTGCTGTTCTCATAGATCTTCACCCCTTAGGTCTTTGTTCTCGTTTGAACTTCGCCCCTTAGGTCTTCGTTCTCGTAGTTCTTCGTCCCTTAGGTCTTCGTTCTCGTAGTTCTTCGTCCCTTAGGCCTTAGTTGTCATTGAACTTCGCCCCTTAGGTCTTAGTTCTCATTGAACTTCGCCCCTTAGGTCTTCGTTCTTGTGGAATCCAGAATGTCTCAATTAAGAGTTCCGGTCGTTGTCTTCTTTGTTCGTGTAGTCGTTTGCCGTTTGGTATTTGACGCAACCAAATGTAACAAACCAGCCTTCCGCGAAGGTGTTCGTAACGGGAAACGACTATCTTACTATCATAGGCTATCGACATAGCCTACGTAGTTTGCTTCGTCTATCGTTATAAACTAACATCTTGCGTTCGTCGTAGGTATAGTGATCGTAGGAAGTCCTATCGTATAGGAATAGAGTACTTGCATACAAGCGAAGTAGAATAGAGATAAGGGTATTGGGTATCTCGAACATATTGCACCTATGGAAGGTCACTGTCAATGGGCTTGGCCCGTGCCCCAGTATCTGAATAGTTTATTACTTAGATGGTTGCGTGAAGATCCTATATCCACGGCCCGTCGCGATCCTTTATATAGGCCTCTTACCGCAATAACCCTGACCCTGGTGACTCATATCTATGAGTCACACGATCATATGACTCATAATGAGTCATGCCCGAAATCCATCAGATGACTCCTAGGAGTCACTACGCAACATGCCTTTAAACCAATCGCAAATCATAAAACATGTCAGGTGCGCAAAGCGCGTCACCTGCGTGAGACTCGTGACTCATAATGTGAGTCATGCGCGAAAGTCATTACATCATTATGACTCACAATCGTGAGTCATAGAAACATCAACCAATCATAACATAACGATGACACGCAAGTGCGAGTCATGTAAGAACTATGAGTCAACTGACTGCATGGCGTGAAACATAAACATACCTTATGACTAGTAACTACTAGTCATGTGAAATCTGCCTTGCTTAGTCACGATTTGTGACAGACAAGTAAGAATTTCAATGACTGGCGTTGTAACAGTGAGAGGGCTTGTGTGCGAAAACATTCCCAATGGCACTTGTACCCAATCGCTTCAAATAAAACTTTCTTTATAGAGTAAGTTAGTGCTTGGCATTCATTACATCTGGAGGAAAAAAGTCTGGAGACACCTGGAATAGGCAATAAGCCAAGACCTTTTGTGGCATCGTGCATAACTTACCCTTGTACCCGGTGTCGGGCTACTTTTACTTTCACCTCCAATCGGATGGTGTGTCGCACGCTGTCGTATCCGGTCCCTGCGGTTGGTTGTGACCTCTTGCTGAATCGTAGAATAAATCACGGGAGAATTGATCTGATGATGAATTATCTAATTGGCCGGACAGTAATGATAGAAGGAAGGTGGTGCTTTGCCCAATTGAGAAAGATAGGAAACGATGTGTATTGGTTGACTAACCGTGCCAAGGTTGTGACAGAGTCACACCCCTGATTGCTCGCTTTCTCGCAACCAGGGCACTCTCAAGAGAGTGCCTAACAGCTTAACGGAAGATATCAGCTCAACAGAAGATTTGATTTGTATGTGAATTTAACAATTATCGACCACAACCAAACCCCCCTGATTCTTTAATTGTCCTTCTGGCTTTTCCAGCAATTGTTTTAGGCCTTTATAAATAAGTCTCCGATTTTATTTTCTCTCCTTTACAGCTTTTACTCTTGCTAGGTGGGTCTTGGGTTTGGACTACGGTAAGGGCCAAAGTGACGTTCAGCCAGATGCCCTGTAAAATGTAGGGGAAAACAAATGGGAGGCTTATTTGCAAAGGCCTAAAACAATTTCTAGGAAAGCCAGGAGGACATTTAAAGCATGAGGGGGGGTTTGGTGGTGGTTGGTAATTGTTAAATTCACATACAAATTGAATCTTTCGTTGAGCTGTGTAAGTTCTGGTGTCCACCAGGGTTGTGAGTAGGATGATGGGGGTCTGGATGGGGTGTTGGAAGTGATGAGATGCGTGATTTTGGCAAGGCTGTCGTTGAACCAGATGTCAAGGGTGTGTAGAGTAGGGAGGGATAGGGCGGCGGGCAGAGTTACGTTGGCGAGGACGGGAGAGATGTGATCCCAGTCGGTGTTTTTGCAATTCAGACCCTTGGGGGGGGGCTTGAGGAGTGGGGTAGACAGAACAATTGAGAGGGCAGAGTGGTCTGAGCCTCTGGGCAGAAGAATAGGGTTCCAGGGGGAAAGATATGGAACTAAAGCATTGTTGGCAAATGACAGATGAAGAACTGTTAGGCGATAGGTGGTGGTGAAGGGGAACCTAGTATAGACCCCTGGTGTGTTGAGGAAAGAAAAAGACAGATCTGAGTCTCTGTCGAAATAGAAGGAGCCTATGAAGTGTTCATAGTCGGAAAGATACCAGGCAGGATCCGAGGAGGGATGATGGATGTTGTGGTCCCCAAGGACAAAGGTTGGATAGATTTGGTGGGGAAATAAATAAAAAGGAGAAACTGAGCTATGGTGGCCATCGGCAATAGAATACGCATTGTACAAGAAAAACAAAGTATCAGAAGTATCAAAAATGGCCTCAGGGGAGTGAAAATTCACTGCCATGAGGTCACCCCTATCAAAAAATAATGGAAGTATAGAAACAACATTTAGTAGCCTTTGAAGAACATAAACAGCAACTTGTGGCTTAAAAACATCTGGTGAAGGGGGAAAAAAACATTTAAAGTTATGAAAAACAGGAGGAGAGTTCTTCCAAAGAGGAAGATCATGAAGAACAACAATATGAGGAGAACTTTCACCCAAGGTAAAAAAACTAAACGAGTTTGAAAAATATTACTGCTCCCAAGCCAATTATGCTGAACAATGGAAAGATTTAAAAAACCAGGGTGTTGGAAGAAGGGGCATTGTGGAGGGCTCTGTGTTGGGACTGGGCTTGCCAACATTAAATTTCCATATTCTCGTTGGTTGGCGCAGGCTCACTCCAGTTGGCACTGGTGTGAGCCCAGAACAGGGTGCAACCAGCACCAAAAAGAATCCTGTGAGCGAGAGGGGCACCACGCCATATTTGGGCAGATGCAGGGCATAAAGGTTTGACTGTCTCGGGCTGAGTGGATTTGCTCAAGGATTAGAAGTGAGGGCCATCCCATTCAGGGGTAGCCTATACCGCAGAATGAGTAGGTGGAGCCTGCGGGGTAGTTTGAGGAGGGTTCGCATCGGGGGCATCAGGTAAGTGTTGGCCCCGAAGGGAGCAGAGAGTGGCAAGAATCTCGCGGTGGACCGGAGTGGTGCCGTTGAAGGAGGCATGCTGGCCATCGCAATTGATACAGAGGCGAAGTGAGGCATTGCAGCACCCTACAACTAACTTCTCAAAACCCGCTTTGGGGCAGCTTTTGTTAACACATCTGTGGGCAGAATGATGCTGCAGGAGGGTGCAGATGGGGCAAGCTTGAGCCTCCTCTTTGCACAAAGGAGCCGAATGACCATAGCGCCAGCACTTCCTGTACTGTGTAGACTTGGAGGTGGAGTAGGCGGTGGGACTGAGCAGGCATGAGAAAAAAGCCAGATTGATTTGCCCAACCGGGACACATGAATTGGGTCCAATGCCACAACCACAGATGTTGTCACCTTCAGAGCCCCCTTCGCCGGCTCTGACTGGAGGAATCTAGCCCCAAAGACGGGGACGTCAATAGCATTGCTGATAGATTTGAGGAGCGAGGGAATGAGGTCAGCAGGTTCACCTGGGAGAATTGCAAGAGGGAGGTTATGGATGAGGAGTTCAACACATCTGTGTGCCTCTCTGAAGACCTGGAAAGCATTGTCTCTGACAGAGACAACTGATTGAGCCTCTTCTTATTGCATCAAAAAATGGAGAGTAAGCAGAGGAGGGGGTATACGGGTTAGCCTTCAGAGTGACAGCACCATTGCGGTTGACATACACAGTGAGGGATAGTGGTAGGGAACAATTAGATTCCTTGAGAACAGCGGCCATGATGTCTAGGAGTATGGCAGTGATAACAAATGAATCATTGGGGAGGGTTAGGGAAGTTTGAAGGGCAAAGAAACGACACTATTCGGCTGGAAGAGGTGGGTCCTTTGGGGACACTACTCTTGCTGGACATAGTAACTTGTGCCCCGGTGGCCTTTTTCTTGCCCTTGTTGACCTTCCTGGTGACCTGTACGCTGGTGGCTTTTTGAGGCTGGAGGGGATCAGAGACCATGAACCATGGTGTAGCACTGCTATGAAAGATTGATGTGGCTGGGTAGCATTGGGAGTAGAGTTTGGCCTCCTCCAATTGGGGGTGGCGTGAGGCACAGATGATGGCGGCTGGGGGAGAGTGTGGGTGGCGCTTGGCATCAATGTCAGGGTTGCCATACCACATTCCTTGAATAAGGAGAGGAAAGTCTGCGGCTGTAACGGTACCAGAGGCGAGGTGAGTAACAAGTCCTTTTGTTTCCCTAAGCGCATTTGGTAGGGGTTGTAGGAGCTGTGGGTCGTGGCACTTGGAGCCAAGAAGGAGCTCCTGGGGTAGCACAATTGGCTGAGAGAGGAGCAACTCCGGAGGACAGGTCCTTGAGGGATTCATCAAGGCTGGATATGGGTGGTGGTGAGGGGGTGGCTGAGCAGACCTCCTGGGGGGATGAGAGGCTCTCAACCTGGGCAGTGAGGAAGGTTACTGAGGGGCCTATGTCATTCTCCATGGCAATCAGCGGGGCAAGAAGAGGAGCCAGAGCTTGTTGACTGTCAGGCAAATTGTCAGTATGAGTGCTGAAGACTGTGGGAAAGGAAGCTGGGTCAAGACAAGCAAGCCTGGCGGCATGCCCAAGGATATTGGCGACATTACCAGCCTCCCCAGAAAGGGAGGCATGACTGGACTGGGAAGAGGATGAGTGAGAAACTGGGTCGACTCTAGTCTCCTGGCGGAGGGAGAAAGAGCGTGCAGGACTTGCAGCCAAGGCTGGGCCTGCAGCTGTTGAAGCAAGAGGAGTAGAAGATATCAGGTCAAGGCCACCAGGCCATGCCGGAGGACTGGGACCATGCAAAGCCAGAAAACACAGTCAAACCAGCAGCTTGACTTTTATGAGCACAAATTCTCTTAGGAAAGGTGAAATATATATTGCGCTTGAAAATGAAGCCCAAGTGAAAATCCAAAATGGTGGTATTGTGAAGAAATAAAGACCAAACCCGGGGGTTTGACATGGCCAAATGCAGTCAAAATTTTAAGTGAGAGGTGAATAGCAGGCATGGACTGTGGAGTTCTTCTACCTTCTTTTTCTTTTTCTTTTTTGAATCATGTGATTATTGATTTAGGTACAAAATCCTGCATGCAGCTCGCGCTATGGCATATAAAAAACCTTAATTCCAAAACTAACAAAGGAAATAACAAAATTCAAACAACACGTGCAAAAACTCTCCAAGCGGGATAATCAGAACCCTGTCACATCGCCATCGATGACTAACAAAAGAAAAGTAAACTAAAATCCTCCTTATAACCAATAACAAAAATACTCAAATGTAATAAAACCTCCCCGCCATACCTGCCTACTGCCGCAGCCAACTAGGAACAAAGGAAACTCATAAACCAAAAAGAAAAACCCGGAAGAAGAACTCAAGCAGGGGAGATAAAAGTAGCTATACCTCGAAGGCCAAGGCCGAGCTACGGAGTTTTTGCAGGTGTTAAGCACTATCTGAGTCTGATCCCCGCTCAGGAGTCACAGTAATGGCTCGAATACGCAACATGGTTGGAGGAAAGCCCGTGCGGGTAGCGTAGAGATACTCAGCTAACCCACTAAGGAGGGGGACCAAGAGCCAAAGAGGAGCGTCAGGACCAATGTCATCCACACCTGAGAGATGGGTGAGGCGAGGCTGGGCCTTAGTAGGGCAGAGGGGAATTGTGTGTTGGAAGGACTCGTCGTTTTCCTCACAGAACGGGCAGAGGGTGCTGGAATCCCTGTTCCTCCAGGAGATATGTGCGGCAAGGTGGCTAGCACCTGTACGCATGTGGTGAATGTGGCCACATATAAACTGTGGAAGGCCAGTAAAGGCATGGGGAGTGAGGGAGGCACTGTACGAATATGAAAGGGGCACTGGCAGACTTAGGGCTAGCCAGTCAGTGAGGAGTGAATGTATCAGAGGAGTTCTGAGGGCATGGTAGGTGACGGTGGGTTCCCTCAACAGCGGGAGCGCTATGAGATCGGTTGAGGTGAGCGGGAGGATAGGAATATCTGCAATGATGTCTGAAATCGTGACATAAGGAGTCTAGTGTCAGGTGCTTGGTGGAATTAGCAACTGGGCAAAGCCATGAAGTAATGTAGATGGCTTTGGATGAGCCTTGGAGGAGAAGGCGATGAGTGTCCGCAGAACCTACCTGGTCCCAGGTAGGCACAGACTTGGGTATGAAGGCAGTGGCAGGATTGAATTTCGAAGTGGCGCAGACCAGTTGGAGTGGAGGTGACCGACGGCTGGGTTTGCAGATGGAGGAAATGGGTGGTAGCGAGGCTTCCCGGTACAGACCGCCACGGCTGGTAGTGTAAAAACAATGAGTTGTCCACTGAAGCACTCCATGCCAGAAAGAGTCATGTTTCTTAAGTGTGGCTGTGTCCGGAATAAAGAGGTCGCAGCCATAGATGATAATAGGAAGGATGGCACCAAAAACTAACATTCTGTTGCACCAGGACATGAGGCCTTTGCCAGCTGCACTCAGCTGTCGGATTGTAGCGAAAGAGGCTTTGGTGAGTGCCAGCCGCCTTAGGAAATGAACGAAGGAATGAATATGAGAGGTGAGCCAGTAGCCAAGCCACCTCACAGCTTGAGAGGGCGGAAGAAGCATGTTGTTGATCACTATGGGGGCAAAGGAAACATCAAAGCGGTCCTTTGGGGTTCTCCAGTGAATGAGTTCAGTCTGGGGGAAGGAAAAGGTCACCCCCAGGTCGGCACCCTGCCTTTGGATGATGGCGAAATAGTGTTGAAGAGGGTGGATATTCGAACATACAGAATCCGAGCCGACGGTGATGGTGAGATCGTCAATGTATGAAATCGCCAGACCTTGAGGGATAGTCGGGTGGAGGCTGGCTATATACAGCACCAAAAGAAGAGGAGAAATCGGAGAGCCCTGAGGGGTGCCAACAGCGACCGGGCAGAAGACCTTAGGCGCGCCTTGGAAGATGAGTCGGCACTGGCGTTTGCAGAGGAAAGACTTGATCCAGGCAACCAGATAGGGGGAGACACCTCCTTTAGTGAGGATTCTAGCCAGCTTATTTGCCCAGACATTGTCAAAATCACCTTTGACTTCCAGGAAGAGAGTTTATACTTTGAAGGAAGCAGCTTGAAGCCGGCGAACTTCGTGGGTGAGGGTAGCAACAGCGTCGAAACAGCCCAGACTGGCCAGGGACCCACACAGATTGGGGTGTAAGAGGCCAAGGGAGCGGGCGGCAGAGGCGAGACGAACAGAAAAAACTCTTTCAAGGATCTTGCAGATGGTTTCGAGCAGGAAATTGATGGGAAAGGAAGCCGGTGTACGGTAATCAGGTTTGCCTGGTTTATCCAGGACAATGCCATTGGCCTTCTTCATGGCTAGGGGGTGGTATCCGTGGGTGAGGAGGGGAGTGAACACAGATGGAATGAGCCGCTCTTGGCCATGTGGACCTGCTTCCAGATAGAGTAAGGAAGACCACTTGGGCCAGGGGCTGACGTGTTAGAGGATTTTCGAAGCGCGGAGGACACTTCTGATGGTAAAACCGGGGGGACATCCTTAAACGCAGGAAGGATGAGGGGGGAAGGAGGAGAGGGTCTAGGAGGGAAAAAATCTTGTAGAAGTGTATTGCTAATTTCGGTGGGGGAGGAGGCGTTCTTGAGTGTGCGTAAACGATCCGGGGGTCTGCCGGCTGCAAGCTTTCCAGCATCCCAGACGGATCGGGAGTCGACGTCAGCCAGAAACTGTGACCAGTGTACACTCTTGGCAGATCGGATAGCCTTGAAATACGTGTTCCGAGCCACATGGGCCAGGGCGGGCAATGCCTGATTCTTTCTCATAAGGCAGGAGGTATGTTGATGGATACGCCGTAGATGTCTAAGTTCAGAAGTCCACCACGGTTTAGAGTTGGTGGATGGGCATTTGGTTGCCGTGTTGGTGGTGATGCGGTGTGTGATCTTGGCAAGGCTGTCGTCAAACGATAGGTCGAGTGAGTGTGGAGTGGGGAGAGAGGGGGGGGTTGCAAGCGTCAAATCGGCGAGCAGAGGGGAGATGTGATACCGATCTATGTATTTCGAGTTTAGCTCCCTTGGCTGGGGCTTTAGGAGAAGAGTGGAGAGAATGCTTGTGAGGGTAGTGGGATCCGAACCCGTCGGCGGGAGAGACGGGTTCCAGGAGGAGAAATATGCAAGCAAGGCAGAGTTGGCAAAGGACAAGTCAAGGAGTGCAGGGCGATGATTGGGGGTGAACGGGAACCTACTGTAGACCCCGGGTGTATTGCGGAGAGAAAACAGTTGATCTGAAGCCCTGTCGAAATTAGGAAAACTGATAAACTGATTGTAGTGGGAGAGCAAACGAGTCTGGTCCGAAGCGGAGTGATGAATGTTGAGGTCCCCAAGAACCAGAGTAGGAAACTCATCTTGGGGAAATAAATCAACAGGAGAAACTGACCTAATGTGACCACTAGGAATAGAGTAGGCATTATACAAAGGAAACAAATTATGAGAAGTATCAAAAAGTCCCTCGGGGGAGTGAAAGTTCACTGCCATGAGGTCACCTCTTTCAAAAAACAATGGAAGAACAGAAATCACTGTTAGGAAGCTTTTGTGGACCTAAGTTGCCACACGAGGTTTATACCTGTCAGTTGCAGGGGGAAAAAAAAATTTATAGTTACGAAAAACAGGTGAACAGTTCTTACAAATAGGGATATCTTGGAGAGGAGAATATGAGGAGAACTTTCTACCGAAGTAAAAAACCTCAAAGAGTTTGAAAAACATTACTGCTGCTGAGACAATTATGCTGAACAATGGAAATATTTAAACAACCAGGGTACTGGGAGGATTGGAATGGTGAAGGGCTCTGTGTTGGGGATGGGTTTGATGACATCTAAAGATCCATGTAGACGTCAGTCGGGGCGGGCTTACTCCTGTGGGCACCGGTGCTAGCTCGGAAGAGGGTGCTGCTAGCACCAAAGAGATTCCTGCGGGGGAGGGGAGTGGCGAGGTTATGTTGGACAGATGCGCTGCGAACAAGTTTTACTGTTTCGGGTTGGGTAGATTCGCAAGAAGGAGGGAAATGGGGGCCGTGCCTCGCTGGAGTAGCCGGTACGATTGGGGGAGCAGTTGGGACCTGGGGGGTGGTTTGAGCATGGCCCGCATCGGGGGCATCGGGTATATCTTGGTTCCTTGGTGGACGGAGAGAGGAGAGGATTTCGTGGCGGATAGGACAAGTGCCATCAAAGGAGGCGTGTTGACCCCCACAGTTGAAGCAGAGAGGGGGGCAGGCATTGCAACATCCTGCTACAGATTTCTCAAAACCCCCTTTTGGGCAGCTGTGGTTGACAAATCTGTGGGCAGAAAGGTGGTGGGGGAGAGTGCAGATCAGGCACGCCTGTGCCTCTTCTTTGCAAAGCTGTGCAGAGTAACCAAAACCCCAGCACTTCCTGCACTGGGTGGACTTGGAGGTAGAGTAGGCGGGAGCGACCATGCGGGCGCAGAAGAAAAGACAGATGGATTCGCCAACACGGGATACATGAAGCGGGTCGACCGCCACACCCACCAAGGTTGTCAGCTTCTCAACCCTTTTCCCTGGATCTCACTGTAGAATTCCAGCCCCAAATATTGCGATGTCAATAGCATTGCTAATTGATTCAAGGAGTGAGGGGAAGAGGTCAGTAGGTTCATTTGGAAGGATAGAATGCGGAAGATTGTGATTGAGGAGTTCGGCATTTGTGGGTGTCTCCCTAAACACCTGAAACATATTATCTCCGACAGGGAAGCTGTGATTGAGCTTCTTGGTCATTCCATGAAAAGAAGGGAAGTAGGCTGTGGACAGGGGGTAGGGGTTGGCAGTGAGAGTAATGGCACGATTGCGATTAACTGAGGCAGTAAGGGAGAGAGGTAAGGAGCAGTTGGCCTCTTTGAGCACAGCGGCCATGATGTCAGGGAGGGTTGCAGTCATGACGAACGAATCGTTGAGGGGGGTTGGGGTAGGGCGAGTGGCGAAGATACGATGTTTTGCGGCTGGAAGCGGTGGGGGTCCTTTGGGGACACTACTCTTGCTTGACGCAGCGACTTGTGCCACCATGGCATTCTTCTTGCCCTTTCCGCCCTTCCTGATAACCTGAGCCCAGGTTTGTTCTTGGGGCTGCGGGGGGTCAAAGACTGTGAACGCGGGTTGAGGACCCGTATGGAAGAGTGATGTGGCTGGGTATCGCTCAGGGTATAGCTTGGCCTCCTCTGACTGCGGGTGCCGTGAGGTAAAATGGATGGCAGCTTGGGGTCAATCCTTGTGGCGTTTGGTGTACGTCTCAGGGTTTCCATACCACTTCCCCTCGAAACAGGAAAGGAAAGTCAGGGGCGGCGACATTGTGGGTGGAGAGGCGGGTAGCAAGTTTCTTTTTCTGCTGAGCAGGCTTAGTCTGGACAGCCAGGGCGGGAGGAGGCAGGGCTTGAGGCGGCAGGGAGCCACTTGTGTGGCATGACGAGAGGAGAGTCCAGCAACGCGAGAGGACAAATCCTTGAGGGATGCCTCCAGGTTGGATGTGGCCGGAGGTGCGTGGGTGGCTGAGCGCCCTGTTTGGGCGGAGGCAAGGGTCTCAACCTGTGAAGTTAAGAAAGTAATGGAGGCACCTAGGTCATTAGCCATGGCGATAAGTTGCGCGAGAAGAGGGGCGATTTCTAGTTGACTATCAGGGAAGGTAGTGGCGGAGGCATTATAGACAGTGGGGAATGAAGCTGGGTCGAGGCGAGCGAGCCTGGCAGCATGCCCAAGAATATTGGCGACATTGTCAGCTTCCCCAGAGAGAGAGCCATAGCTGGACTGGGATGACGACAAGCGAGAGATTGGATCATCCCTACGGTCCTGGCGGGAGGAGCCAGAGTGAGCAGGACAAACAACCGAGGCCGGGCTGGCACCAGTGGAAGCGAGGGGGTAGACGACATTAAGGTTGGGCTAGCGAGCCAGGCCAGAGGACAAAGAGGAGGGGGAGAGCAAGACAGAAGTCAAACTACCAGTTTGACTTTCCAAGAATCAAAACTCTCTCAGCAAAGGTGGAATATATATTTCACTTGAGAATGAAGCTCAATGAAAAGCCAAAAATGATGTATCGTGACGAAGTAGGGACCAAACCCTGAGGTTTACTTTGGCCGAATGCAGAAAGTATTTTAAGCAAGAGGAAAATAGAGGGTACGGAGCGTGGAGCTCTTCTACCTTCACAATGAATACATGATATACAAAAGACAAAAGATCACTGTAGTTAGACCACACTTCAGCTACCCTGTTCCGCCCCCCTACCTTTCCCAACCACAGATCACTCTGAGCACGATTACTATCTTCTCCCACACACTTTCAGTCTCTACTATTTGGGCTTCGCATCCCTGAACCCATCCCCGCACATGGCCTCCCTCCAACACCTGCAGGCGCCCTGAGAAACAACACCCCAGCATGTCTTTCACCCCATCCTCCCTCAGGCAACCTTTACCACTTGGTCTTGCTCTTCCACGAAACAGCATCTAACATTGGCCTCCAAGCCGAAGGTTTCCCCCCCATCACTCCTGTGAATATATCCACACTCACCATAGGAGGACAGATGGTTCTCCCGCTTCTGTGTACCCCAATCAAGACCAGCATTCATATCGCTGCTGCTCGCGAGGCCTTCTCCTCTGAAGTTCACGACCTTGCTTCACGGGTGGCAAACTTGGATTTCCCACCCCAGCCGCAAAATCTAGCCCAGCTTCCAGCGTCCCTCCTTGACATCGCCTCTCGGCTTCCGTCACCCACTCAGGCTGACCGAGACTTCCAAGATATGACTCATTGTCCTCCCCCCTACGGTGTACGGCAACCCTCATGCGTTCGCCAACAAATACCCTCACACATAAGAAGCCAAACGGTTCAGGAAAGGCAAGTACCCCCCTTGCTCCCAATAGACCCCAGGACACCTAGACCGTGACTGGAAACCCTCCACTACCCCGGCCCCCAAAGCCAGCCATACCAATGCCCAGGCTGTCGCTCCACCTCTTAAGGGAAGGAAAGGCCAATAGGCCAAGCCCTGTGTCTCACCTTCTTCTATTGCAGTCGTGTCGGCAGAGGTTTTTGTGAAATCTCCCCCTCGTCTCCCACAAGCTGACTGCATGTTCTTTGCCTCAAAGATTACCTTTGAACCCCCCCAGAGGCCACTAAGATTGCAGCCTATTTCCCCGACATCGCTGCCTCTGTATTAAGAGAGGAAAACTGCTCCCTCACCCTTTCCTTCTCCTGTACAGTAAATGACAAGAGCTCTGAGACACTGCTGGGGGCAGACCTCCTGACTCCCGCTTCAGCCTATGGCCCGTAATTTGCCCCCCTCCAAGCTAGACTCAACATAGCTTTCCCGGTGGGAAACTCTCCTTGGGAGCAATTGAAACAAGCTGCGAATGAGACACCACGATCCATTCACTCCATCTCACTTGCTTTCCTCACCTCAAGCAATGATCAGCTTTTCCCCTCTCTTCACAAATCAATCTGCAATGCTAGGGGGATCTCCATACTCTCGGCCCGCTATCTCAACCCTGACCCCGAGTCCCGTGCACAGAAAACCGCTATGTAGGTAGTGTAACAGTGGCCCCACCTCAAGCTGATGAATGCCTCTCCTCTATCAACCTCTTCTCCGGCAACCACAAAGTAGAGTAAATGTTCTCCTGCTCCAAATCCGCCCAATGCCCCAAATGCTGGGAATTCAGTTACCACATTCAGCGATGTCCTGTCTTTCCATCCTTCCCCTTTTGTTCGCTCGCCCACACCAAGACAGACTATCACTGCCCTAACCCTTCCTACCCACAGGGTGGCAACCTCAAACCCATCCTCAACTACTGCCCGTCCTCGGTAGAGTGCTGCCCTCACTGCCCAGAGGAGCACTCTGCTCGCGGGAGGGATTGCCCCGCATGCCCACAGAGTACTCAGGATCGATATAACACATCCGCTCGACAGACACAGGACAATTATTATAATTTTTATTTATCATTACACTTATGGAGCCCGAAGGGTAAGAAGCTGTCACTAAGGTCAGTGGACAAAATTAACAGCGGATCAACGAAGAAGGAAAAACTTAAGCTATAACAACAACACTCACCCACTAACACAGCAATTACTGAAACCAAGAAAAATAATCTAGGATATATGTATAGCGTAGAATACCTAGTAGGAATCAATATTTGAGTTATATAAAGTTCTTTAAATGGTGTTGAAGGCGCAGGGTGATAAGGAGGGGTGCGTTGCCATGGATCGCTGATCCGCGGTTAATTTTGTCCACAGACAATACCATACATCTGGGATACCTGTGTGTCCAGTGCATGATCCGCCTCTTACTACATGATAATGCCCACTTTTCATTGGCCCTCCGGGATAAGCACTAACAGCCACTTTAATAAAGATAATCCTCCACTCCACCAAATTCCTAGCCAATAAAAGGAAATACATGTGTAAACCAAGTCAGCCCAGTTCCTCCTCTCAGTTGCTTCCTGGTATGCGCTAAGGTAGGTGGGGCATTCTTTGAAGTCTGCCTGGTATGGATCTTGGCATTTGCTGCATTTGAGGGTGGTGTGAAAACACTGTTTGCCCTTGGTAGGGCAGTCAGATTGGCCGCAGGTATGAAGGTAGGCTGGGTGTTGGGCACATAGATTGCAGTCGGTGTCATTTGGGCACTTGGAGGTGTGGTGTCCAAAGGTTAAACAGTTGTTGCATTGGGTGTCTTGTTTAAAGGTAAGATATTTCTCAACTTTGAACTTTGTGATGAAGAGGGAAAGGCCAGAGGTAATGGCATTGGTTGCTGCATCTTTGCCTGCAATTGAAAGAACCATGGTGGATGCTGATTTCTTGGAACGCTGGGCTTCTGTAGTGAGCCATTTAGGAGGGCAGGAGAGGTGGATGCCAGGGTTGAATTCTTGGACTTCAGACTTGACAGTAGTAATGGAACTGGAGGTAGGAAGGCCGTGGATTATAACCTTGTGCCAGAATTCATCCTTCCTCAGACCGGTTGCTGCAGGTATAGTGGCTCTGATGGCTTCCTCAATGGCAGGCCGGCGAGATTTGAGGACTGAGAGGGCATGAGTATTTTCTTTGGTGATAAGTTTGATGTTGTGGTTGGTGGTGAACTCTATCGTAGGAATAAGAGGCTTCTTGATTACAGAGTTGATAATGTTTCTGATGGTGAGGTTGTTGGTGCTGTCAGGGAGTGCTGTGCCATTTCTCTCAATGACAATGGTACTGTCGCATTTGGTCAGAACAGAAGGGATTGCCTGCTTGTTTGTTGGAGGTGTACTGGTAGGGGCTGCTGGTGCTCTGGGAGCTTTCTGGGCCCAGCTAAGGGTAGGGAGTGGTGCAATTGGTCTGGATAGGGGGGTAGTAGTGGTGGCGGGACCAGGTTGTTTGCTCTGTTGCTGTTGTAGTTGAGTTGTCAGGGTGGTAATCTGATCTTTTAAGTCCTGAGTATCCTGGATATGATGTTCTTGAACAACTTTCAAGTGTTTCTCAAGGGCCTTAAAGGTCGTCAAGAGGTATTGGTAACAATCAGCCAAGGATTTGTTCTGATTGATGAGGGCATTTGTTTGGTCTTGGAGAGATTCAAGGGTGGTATCGTGCGTTAACATAATTAACCGTACACCACGGACAGCCATGGCAACACCACTACTCCACCAACCCCACTATCAATGAAAAACTAAAATAAAAAAACAAAAATGTAAATACATAGTGAAAATTAATATTTGGTATACCATCCATCAGCCTTAATAATTGCTTCCACTCTATCCACCATTGATCCTGCCAGAGTTTCAAAAACCTTTGGGTCAAGAAGTTCCCAACAACCAGTAATAGCTTCCTCTATTCCTTTTTTGACCTCATTGACAGGACCCTTTATAAGATGTAGCTCAGGATAGTGCTTGTGAAGCTTATCTTTCACTAGAGACCAGACATGCTCAATTGGATTGAGGTCTGGTGAATAGGCAGGAATTTCCAGAAGAGTAACTCCCTGCCCTCTGAGCCATCTTCTAAAGGGCAAGTGAGTCTTAGCATTGTCAATGATAAGAAATACCTCTTCTTCTCCAACCTGTTCTCTGATATCCTCCCATATCCCCAAAAAGTCATACTGATCATAAACATCAATAATTGACTTTCCAGTAACTCCACCCCTAGCAGAAGTAGGATCAGGAAAAACAGGCAAAAAGAGACCATGAGTTTGACCATAAAAAAAACCAGTCATCATCTGGCTAATCCCCCTCTCTCCTCTCCTAGCAGTAGGTTCAACACAATCCTTATTCCACTTCTCTTTTGGATATCTAAATACCCATTTTCTCCTCTTTCCCCCTCCTCTTTCTACAGCTACCTCATCTCCCCACATTGCCTTCCTTCTCCACATCTTTCTTGTCCAATTCCTATGAGCTAATGCCCATTCCAATCTCGCTTGAGCTAGATCCTCATCCAAATGAACCCTCTCTTGTGCGAGCCATTTATTTTCAGATGCTTTTGTGCAAGTCTTCTCTTCACTTTCATAGCAGAAACATTGGGAACAACTTTGTTGGCCATCTCAGAATAGCTAGTATTGGGATTACTGAGAGCTTCCTCCACCACACCATTATCCTGCAACTTGGTAGTTTTAGGATACCTTCCTCTACCCTTTCTCTCCTTCCCCTCTTGATCTTCTTTTAAGATTGTATCTTTAACTGTGTTGAGAGGGATTTCAAGAAGGTGAGATATTTGGTGAGAGCTCATTTGAGGCTTGTGTAACCTGAGAATTCTCCCCCTGGTATTCTCAGAGAGGTGCTTAGAGGGAATAGGCTTTTTGTCAGGGCTGCGAAGAATAGGAGGCATAGTTTCTTAAAATAAAAGCATTAAACAAAATGGTTGGGTTTTGGTTGAGGTAGAGAAATTTTTTTATGTGGTGTTCGAAGTGAGGGGAGGTGAGGAGGGTTGCGTTGCCGCCGATCATGGGTGTAACAATCCTACTCTGGTGTGGTTAATTGTGCGACACGTAACGAATTAGTTACGTGGGTATTATTATACTATTGAATATCCGAGAGAGTATTCTTCTTTCCGAGATTAACTTATAATCTCTTCCCCGTTGATAGACTATCTTATAGTCTTCTTATCTCACACCAATATCTTATTGGGGAGAGGTGACGAGGGAACTTCTTCCTATCTTAATCTTCTCTCAAGTGAGAGAGATGTGAGACTGTCCTTGTCTTAACAAGGTCGTGGTTACTCTAACGCTAAGAGCTGAATTGCTTGCATATAATTGAGAGGTAAAGAGTAAAGATAAAGGTAAAGGTATATTGTAGAAAAGTACTTAGATGGTAGCGTGAAGAGCTCTAACTACTGTGACCTAGTCTTCTACTTATAGACTCTTCACGCCAACAACCCTGACCCTGGTGACTCATAACTCGAGTCGCGCGGTCTTATGACTCATAATGAATCATGCCCGAAATCCATCAGATGACTCCTATGAGTCACTGCGCAACATGCCGTAAACTAATCATAAAACATAAAACATGTCAGGTACGCAAAGCGCGTCACCTGCGTGGAACTCGTGACTCATAATGTGAGTCACGCGCGAAAGTCATTACATCATTATGACTCACAATCGTGAGTCATAGAAACATCAACCAATCATAACATAACGATGACACGCAAGTGCGAGTCATGTGAGAACTATGAGTCAACTGACTGCATAGTGTGAAACCTAAACATATATGACTCACAATCGTGAGTCATAGAAACATAAACATACCTTATGACTAATAACTATTAGTCATGTGAAATCAACCTTGCTTAGTAACGATTTGTGACAATGGGTGTAAGGTTAATTTTGTTAATGCACGATAGATTCGCCATTATGGGCAGCATGAGATATATGGGAGACAACTGTTTTGATAGGAGAAGGGGAATCTTCTTGCATCATGGTGTCGTCAGGAGAGGTGGGGGATTCAGAGCCGTAGGGGTTGAATGGCGGGGCAAGGGGGTTTCCACCCCTCCTCCCTCTGCCCCTTTGTCTATTAGACATCAGAGGGTAGGCTAGAAGGACTCTGTTGATAGAGGTGATAAAGTAACAAATAAGCAGAGATGATTTGTTGATGAAAAGTCTTTATAGTGGGCAATGAAGTGGTGAGGGTTGGTTGTTGACCAATGAGGTGAAAGCTCGGCGAAAAATTTGGTCTTGTTTTTTCTTGCGCTGTGGTTGTAACGGCAATGGAGTCCAATTGCAGGACCACCTGGACCGGTCTGACAACCCGGCTGGCCTGTCGTCACCAGATTGTCCTGCTCCCTTTGCCCCACTCCAGGTAACATTTTCCTCAGTAATGCTCCGCCTCCTAGGCAGAGACCCCAACATGTCATCACCAACCATCTCCCAAGCGAAGCCGCAGAAGAATCCCTTGACTCTGACTCCTCCGAGGGCTCTGCCCGATAATGGCGAATATCTTTACTAGCTTTACCACAGCACAGCTGTCTTCCCGTCCTTTCCTGCTGTTCACCATAACTGCCTTACAAGCATGGATGTTTTTCTCTCACATTTTCTTAGCTTTGCTATGTTACCACACCCCCCTCTTGTTATTGCGATCTCAGACCCTCCTTTAAGATGTTCAGTTCTTCTGACCTTCCCTCAAGCTCTCCCTTTTGCCCCGACCCCCCCTGGCCACCTACAGGTAGCCGCTTACTAGACACCCATCTGTCATGTACTACCGTCTGCACAACTCCACAGAAATGCTCTCCATGGACATCCTCTCCCCAGAGGGCCTTTCTGTGCCCCCCCACCATTCTCAGGGTCACCTCGGTGTACCTGCTCCCCACCAACCACCCTCCCTACAGCTCAATATCTCCCGACCATGTTTTGTACCCACCCTTTCACCCTCACCTGATTCTCGTGGACTTCAATCTTCACCACCCCCTTGCAGACCCCCTTCAGTGCCTTTACTGACAAAGAATACAGACTCTCAGCCACTTACCTCGATGTTGCCTTTGATGCACTGTATCACCTCCTCAACACTCCTGGGGTCTACACCCAGTTCCTATTCGACACTATCTCCAGACCATCAATACTGGACCTCGCCTTCGCGAACCCCCCCCCCTCCCCCTTTGTGTCCTCCAGGGACACTCCCCGCCCCTCTACAAGTTCGGACTTTATTCTCATTGTCGTCACGCTCCAACCACCAACAATCATCCTTCCCCCGGCGTCTGAACACCCAAAATGTTCGCGTTTAGCCACTTCCCTCAAAGATCCCTGGACCTCCTGGAGGCCGCTAGCCCTGCCGAGGTGTCAGAAACTCTTTTGGTTCCCATCTTCTCCCCAAGGGTCACCCCCCCCATATTCTCAGCCAATCACATCATGAGGATTATATCCCCCTCACATTGGAGGAAGTGTCCAGAGCACTAGCCTGCGGCTCAAATCCCTCTGCCCCCAGTCCGGACCACATCCCCTACTCCGTCTTCAAGTTCCTCCACCAACTCAAACCTTCCCTCCTTCCATCCCTTCTGGACCCACTGCTAGCCAATGGGTTCCACCCCCATCACTTATTGAAGCCCTTGGTATTGTCCTTAACAAGCCTGGGAAACTCTTCTATGACTCCCCCTCCTGGTTCAGGGTCATCGTCCTTCTCCGCACCCTATCCAAGATCCTGGAAAGAGTTGCTACCTCTTGCCTTACAGCATATGCACTCATCTGGTCTGTCATCCACCCCCTCCACTGTGGCTCCCTTCTGGGGAGAAGCACTGCCAACACCGCCCTGGTGTTGCAGCATCATGTTGAGTCCTTTCACTGCCTTTGCCACAATGTCTCCACTCTGTTTCTGGACCTTAAGGGTGGGTTTGATAATGTGGAAATGTCAGTCCTCCTGTCCCTCCTCCGCCGAAAGAGCATGAGGCCCTACCTGGTGCAGTGGGTGGGATCATTCCTTCGGGACAGCACCTGCCATCTTACCCTCCAGGGGTCTCCCCAAACCTTCGCACCATTTGCTGTAGTGGTTCCTCCACGTTCCTTCACGTTCCCCCATATCACCCCTCCCATTCGTATATGTAGCCTCCATTTACACTGAGATCCCCAAAGGGCTTATAATCTCCAATGTGGATGACTTCAATGTCACTGTCACCTCCCCTTCCTATAGGACCAATTTCCAGCTCCTCCAGCACGCCTTCTCGCTGCTTAAACACAGAGCATCCCACAGAGCATCCCCTCGCAACATATCTTTCTCCATCTCTAAGATGGAACTCATCCACTGGAGGACCACCAAAGACGATGTGGCAGTCTGTCACCTCCTGTGCACCTGGAAGGACAGGTCTTCTACCCTCAATCCTGCTTGCAATGGCTAGGTTTCATCCTCACCCCCTCCTTTGATTCTAGGGCCCACTTCTCTAGCAAATATGCTATAGCCAACGCAGCATTGGCTACCATCAGACACCTCTCTCCTCCTGGGTTTGGCCTCCCTCCACATCTTTGCCTCTGGCTGGCTAGCTCACTCCTGCCACCTATTCTTCTGTGAGGATCTACGGTCTGGTCCCCCCTCCCTCTATCATGGACTCAATGTCAGTGTTCTGGCGATGGGTCTGTAGATGGATTACAAACTGCATCTCAACCACCAATACGGTGTGCCTCCATAGGGAAGGATGACTGCCCCCTCTTCCATGCTTAGTTTGCCATCACCGCCGCCGCCTTTCCGGCCTTAGGCTGATCTGCTCGCTGCTAGAAGTCAACCCTGCCACGGTCCATCTCCCTAAGGTCGTGCCCACCTTCTTGCCCCACTGTGCCCAACTGTTAGCAAGAGGGAATGTTACCAACAGCCGTTACCCTTTCTTCAACCTTGATTGGGATCGTCTCTCGGACAACGCCAAGAACCCAAGATACCTGCCCAACACCATTACCACCCTGACCAACATGGCAGTCCCCCTCATCCAGGACGTTAATACACCGCCCCCCATCTCCCTTCACCTAATGGACTACCTCCCTCCCTCTCCCCCAGTCATTCCCTTCTATAAGAGTGTCAAAGATAGCCAAAAGCCATACCTCCTGACCAACTGGGCCACGCCCCACCACCTCTATACTACCCCTACCCCCCCATCTGTCTGCCCCTACCCCTTTATCAGTCTTGGGAAATTCGTCACAGGGAGCATCCACCAGATGCGCTCTGGAAAAAGCTCCCTTACAGCTCACAACTCATGGGACAACCCTGAGCCTGACACGACCTGCCCCCTCTGCTCTGATGCCCCTCAGTCCTTTGAGCACACCATACTCTCATGCATCTCGACCGCCTCACAGTGATCCTGCCTCCTTCAAGGGGTTTCCAACTAAGGCCTCTGGTCCAACCAGCATATACTTATAGGCCTAGCTCAGTTCATCCGCATCACGGCTTCAGGCACTCCTCCCATAATGCCCCGCCTCCCCCCGTCTATTCACCAGCCCCTGCCAGAACCCCTCCTGAAGTCCACACTCTGCCATGCCCTAGGCCCCTTGAGCTAGTCCGCAGCCCAATACATTTCTTTCTTTAGCTAAGGCTATTATGCGTCACATAGTGGACGCATTGGGGGAAGCAGTTACCAATATTTCCTTTCTGTATGGGTTTTTTGATTTTCGGTTTTATTTTTGCCATATTGATAAGATGTATGTCATTTCTTCTACCGCAGGAATAATGAACATATGATTTAAAAAAAAAGAAAGAAAAAGAAAAAAAGAAAAAAAAGTCTCCCTGGTTAGAGCATCCTCCATCTCCGCTACACCTCCGGCAAGTGAAATCTCAACACGATGAGAAATCATTGTCACCTCCATCTACTCCCCTCTCCCAGTCAGGCCACATCGCCTCTGACTGGTGAAGCTACCTCCATCCCCTCTTCTCTTCAGTTCTGATGGTCAGACCTGGCAAGCTTGTTCCTAGGGGTTGGTGGAGTTTGGCCTCTACCCCTCTCTCTGGGCTCGTGTGGGCAGCCATCCACAGTCAGCAACCCCTTATGTGTCAAAGGTTAGTCTTTAGTCTTGAGCGATTGGTAAAGTAGTTGTCCCCGGTGGCACTGCTGTCTGGTATTGCACTATCTCCATTGTGCTCAGCAGGGACAGTCGGACTTTTCAAAAGATCGTGACCTCATTTCCGTCGGCCCTCCTTGTCCATCTCATGTCAGTTAGCCCTCCGCCCTACATTTCTCCGACATTTGGATTGGCTGGCACCTGACTGCTTTCCGCTCTAGGCCGACACTGAGACCTCTGATATCTTCTGATGTCCAAGGGCTAGGGGATCATCTTTAAACCTTCATTATCCGAGTCAAGTTTCCCGAGATAACCAACAAGATCTTCCTTCAACTGTGACGAGCGTCCCTTCTTTTGGCGGCACTTCCCATAATCTCAGTTGCTCTTCCAATGCCTCGGCTGGCGGGGCTATATTCCTCTGGGAATATCTTTCCCCTCGTTGTGTCCCTGAGACCCAACATACATGAGTCCTCTTCCCTTCAGGGACTGGGCCAGGTGGGGTTCCATAACTGTTTAACTTATAGGTGGTTTGACTTGGGGGAGTGGGTTTGTTTTTCTTTTTTGGGGGTATCTACTGCCTGTTGGTAATGTTTTTCTTTTAGGCTAAGCTCTTGTAGGGGTTATTGGTTTGTGGCAATCAGCCCCGTGGTCTCATCTCCTTGTAGTTTCTACCCAGAGTACAGGGCGGAGGTTTCTATCTTGTGCAGGGTGAGAGGGTCTTAGCTTGTGGATAGTGGGATGGACTGTAGTTGGAGGTCTTTGACTGCATGGCCTTTGTTCCAGCCGAATGCCCCTTGTGCCTAACATCATGCATGGGTCAAAAAGATAGCTTGCATCCTGAGCGTCCTGTGCATCTGACCCACCTGACACATAAAACATCAATCGCGAATCAGGACACAAGATCGGATCGACTTTGCTTCCTGATTCTGTGTTTTGTAGTGCCCTGCATCAGCTGGGCAGCCTGACACAGACCCTTAAGTCCTGTGCATCCTGACTGCATCTGGTGCCCTGCTCCTACGTCCTGTCAGTGTCCTGTGCTCTGCGCCTTCATCCTAATCTTCTTAAGTCCTCCATCGTTCCACCCTTATGACTCCTAATCACCACTACGTAATTCTCTCATCATCTGATTCTGGCCTCTTCCGTCCTGACACCGGATCTCTCCCCCCTGTAATCAGGGCTTCTTTCATCTTGCCACGTCGCATCTGGACAATCGCTGCTCTTTAGTCCTGTGTTAGGATCTCATGATCGTGATCCGTCAACTTCAGAATAGTGATTACTTCTTCTAAGCATCTCCAGATTTTAATATGACATGTTCTGACACTGCGCTCTGAGCTCCTGATTCTGTTAGGATGTCCTTTGACCCAGGATAAACAAGTTCTGACGCTATCACGAAGTTTCACGGCTTATACTTTTCTTCGTTCCCCACGCAGGAGCGATGAGTTTTACTACTTCCTCATTGAGTTCTATGTCTTTAAAAGAATCTGAATAAATTATTACTACAATAACCTCTCAAAAGTACTGTCCCACATCCCCATTAACTGTAACAAACCAGCCTTCCCTTCAGGTGTTCGTAACGGGAAACGACTATCTGACTATCATAGACTATTGATATAGTCTATGTAGTTCACTTCGTCTATCGTTATAGACTAACATCCTGCATTCGTAGTAGGTATAGTGATCGTAGGAAGTCCTATTGTCTAAGAATAGAGTACTCGCATACAAGCGAGGTATCATAGAGATAAGAGCATTAGGTATCTCGGACATATTGCACCTATGGAAGATCACTGTCAATAGGCTTGGCCCGTGCTCCAGTATCTGAGTGGTGTATTACTTAGATGGTTGCGTGAAGAGCTCTAACTACTGTGACCGAGTCTTCTACTTATAGTCTCTTCACGCCAACAACCCTAACCCTAGTGACTCATAACTCGAGTCACGCGGTCTTATGACTTAGAATAAGTCATGCCCGAAATCCATCAGATGACTCCTATGAGTCACTGCGCAACATGCCGTAAACCAATCATAAAACATAAAACATGTCAGGTGCCCAAAGCGCATCACCTGCGTGGAACTCGTGACTCATAATGTGAGTCACGCGCGAGAGTTATTACATCATTATGACTCACAATCGTGAGTCATAAAAACATCAACCAATCATAACATAATGATGACACGCAACTGCGAGTCATGTGAGAACTATGAGTCAACTGACTGCATCACGTGAAACATAAACATACCTTATGACTAATAACTATTAGTCATGTGAAATCTGTCTTGCTTAGTGACAATTTGTGACATTAGCTCCCGTCTCCCCCTAGCTCGAGACCCTTTGAGCTTTCCTTAACATTTTCAACATAAAACATAAAATCAAAATAAACAATTTGAAACAATAAACATAGGGAAACAAAAAACATACTTTACCATCCTGAGGTACTGTTCATCTCCTCAGGATTCTTCTGGACATCGTCTTCCGTATTCCCGTTGGTAGGGGACCCATTTGGTGTCCGTTCTTTGTGTGGCAGCCTGACTGCCTCCGAGTATTCGTCGTCGTGGTCGATCTCTCCCAGAAACGCCACTTCGCTTGCTGCTCGTCGAATTCGTATCTTGAGTTCGACCCTCTCATATGCCCGTCGTCGGGCTTCGATTCCGGCCTTCCTGGCCGAGTCTTGCGCGAGGACCACTCGCTTCTTCAGTCCTCGATTTTCATCCTTGAGGCGGCCTAGCTCTTCAGCCATCCTCAACATCTCCTCTTGGAGATTGTCCACCAGTTTCCCCCCCTTGTGGTGTTGCTCTTCTGGTGCCGCTGGCTCACTCCAGCGTACCTTCTTTGCAGCTCATCGTGGTTGGTTTCTTCGTGGTTGTTTGGGCCACCAACTCGCTTCTTCTTTGTCTCTTAGGTGCACATCGCACCTGTCTTCAAAGCATGCACTCTAGTGCATGGCGGCATGGGGGCTTGTCGAGGATTGTCCGTTTGAGGACGTCTTCATTTGTGTGGTGATGGTGGTAGGAGTAGGATGTGTCTTTGGTATCGGGACAGAAGTAAAAGAAGAATAAAGAGTCTTCGGTAGGGGTATGTCGTTTTTGTTCGTCTTCGTCCTCGTTGTCTTTGTGGATGCTTCATGTGGAGTGATGTTCTCCCTCTCAACTATCCAAAGGCTTCTTTATAAATCTTTTGTTGGTCCATGATCTTTCTGTCCATCCCGTGGCTTTCCTGTTGGCCCATTGCTCCTTTCTTCCTCTTTCCGTTCTTCTTGTATAGTATAATCCTTATCAAAAGAATTATGTCGTAATCGTACGGTCGCTTGTCTTTCTTCGTGGCGTTCTTGCATGGGGTAATCCTTATCAAAAGGATTCTGCAATAATCGTATGGTCGCTTTTCTTTCCGTTCGTATTGTCCTTGCATCAAGTACTCTAAAAGAATCCTTTGATATTGTCTTGTGATCACTTAGTCGATTAAGTGTTTTTCAATCACTCGTCATTCATCGCATGATTCTTTTGTTGTATGATGTGTCGGTTAATTCTTATCAAAAGAATTTTGTCGTATTCGTTTGGTCGCTCCTTCTTGTTCGTGCGTCAAGTGATCTTAATCAACTTCTGTTTTGAAGTTCTCCGATCGCTTGCGTCGTTGTATGACCTTCTTGCATTGGAGGGTGTGTTGCCATAAGTACTATCGTCTGAGGACTTTTTTCCTCAACGCATTGGCTCTCCTTCTCCTTTGCTATCTTTAATATTTCTTGGTTAAGCTCCTCTCTCACAAGTGCTTGTCTTTCGTTAAGCTCCTCTCTCACAAGTGCTTGTCTTTCGTTAACCTTCCTCTCTCACAAGTGCTTGTCTTTCGTTATTGATACTTTCACAATTGCGGTTGCAACTGCTCTAGTGTCTTCGTTTGTTTTTGTTTGGCTTCTCTCCCGGATGTCTTTACAACTGTTTGAGCATCTTGAGCCCTTTTCGTCTTTGTTCCTTTGGGTTCCTTCTCACAGCTGTCGTTACAGCTGGTTGAGTAATCTCATAGCCCCTGTTGTCTTTATTCGTTCGTGTAGCTCCTCTCACAGTTGTCGTTACAACCATTCGAGTAAACTCATACCCCTTGTTGTCTTTGTTTGTTCGTTTCGAAACTGTACTTTCTGGTTTAGTCGTTGCTGTATAGGTAACTAGCCCTATTGAGCAAGGTTCGCCATTCGTCCGGTAAGTTTCTCTTGTCATCTTTCATACTTTATCATTTTAGATCCCCTTCCCCTCAAGCCTTGGTCCCACAAGGCTTGCCGTTTCGAAAAAAATTCCCCATTTTCCAGGGTCATTTTTAACTTTCTTATAGTTGGGTTTCTCTCATGCATCGTTCGTCTTGGCTTCGCTTGTCGATCTCGTATCGACTTCGTTCATATTTGCTAACTTATTCGCTTATCGAACTCGTCTTATGAGAAACCCATATAATTGACTTGGTAGGTTTCTGATGTACTTCGCTCGTCTTTGCTGCGCTTGTCGATCTCGTATCGACTTCATTCGTCTTCGCTTCTCAATTGCTTGTCGAACTTGTCTTATGAGAAACCCATATAATTAACTTGATAGGTTCCTCATGTACTTCGCTCGTCTTCGCTTGTCGATCTCATATCAACTTCGTTCATCTTCACTTCTCAATTGCTTGTCGAACTTGTCTTATGAGAAACCCATATAATTAACTTGATAGGTTCCTCATGTACTTCGCTCGTCTTCGCTTTGCTTTGTCGATCTCGTATCGACTTCGTTCGTCTTCGCTTCTCAACCGCTTTTCGAACTTGTCTTATGAGAAACTTATATGTCTTGTAGGTTCCCCATGTACTTAGCTCGTCTTCGCTTCGCCTGTCTATCTCGTATTGACTTCGTTCGACTTCGCTCGTCAATTGCTTGTCGAACTTGTCTTATCACAACCTAATTCTTAAGGATTAGGGCTCCTCCTAAGCCCTACTCGCCCCTTAAAAAAAATCAACTATTTTTCCACTTTTTGCTCTTTCTTTTTCTTAAATCTTTTGATGTTCTCATAGGTCTTCGCCCCTTAGGTCTTCGTTCTCGTAGGTCTTCGCCCCTTAGGTCTTCCCCCCTTATGTCTTCATTCCCAGAATGTCTCAATTAAGAGTTCCGGTCGTTGTCTTCTTTGATCGTGTAGTCCTTTGCTGGTTGGTGTTGACGCAAGCAAATGTAACAAACCAGCCTTCCCTTCAGGTGTTCGTAACGGGAAACGACTATCTGACTATCATAGACTATCGATATAGTCCATGTAGTTCACTTCATCTATCGTTATAGACTAACATCATGCATTCGTAGTAGGTATAGTGATCGTAGGAAGTCCTATCGTGTAAGAATAGAGTACTCGCATACAAGCGAGGTATCATAGAGATAAGGGCATTAGGTATCTCGGACATATTGCACCTATGGAAGGTCACTGTGAATAGGCTTGGCCCGTGTTCCAGTATCTGAGTGGTGTATTACTTAGATGGTTGCGTGAAGAGCTCTAACTACTGTGACCGAGTCTTCTACTTATAGACTCTTCACGCCAACAACCCTAACCCTAGTGACTCATAACTCGAGTCACGCGGTCTTATGACTCACAATGAGTCATGACCGAAATCCATCAGATGACTCCTATGAGTCACTGCGCAATATGCCTTAAACCAATCATAAAACATACAACATGTCAGGTGCGCAAAGCGCATCACCTGCGTGGAACTCGTGACTCATAATGTGAGTCACGCACGAGAGTTATTACATCATTATGACTCACAATCGTGAGTCATAGAAACATCAACCAATCATAACATAACGATGACACGCAACTGCGAGTCATGTGAGAACTATGAGTCAACTGACTGCATCACGTGAAACATAAACATACCTTATGACTAATAACTATTAGTCATGTGAAATCTGTCTTGCTTAGTCACAATTTGAGACATTAACCAACTGTCCTATATCAACCATGGGCACAACAACGGCCATTTCTCCACCAAATGAGACCCACATGATGTGAATGTATATTTAAATTGATCATAATAAACTGCCCTTCAATACTTTGTATAGTAACCACGTGCTTTACGTACAGCACGCAGGCAGCGTGGCATAGATCTAATCAACTTATCAATTAATGATTGTGGGACGGCCCACCATGCAGCCTTCAGCGCATCATTAAATATGACCCGATTGGCCTCATTTTTCCTAAATTCCAACAAGTGAGGGTAGCGCTTTCGTAGGATAGCCTTCATTGCTTTCCAAACGTGTTCTATTGGATTCAAATCTGCGTTGTGTGGGGGGTGTGGTTGTAGCCGCATATCATGGTTGCGGAACCAGGTCATAGTGGCCCTGGAAGTATGAATCTTGGCATTGTCTTGTAGAAAAAATATTCCGGGTTGGTAGCAGAAAATAAGACCTTCCTCCAGAGTCTGAATATATGACATTGAGGAGTACCCCTTATGTGCAGCTGCCTCATCTCGACACATAATCACCTAGTCTAACCGGCTACCTATCCAAATAGATCCCCAAACCATCTCTGACCACTCTGGTTTAACATGAGCCTGTAGATTGAACTTATCTTGATTATAGATTTGACTTGGAAGCTGGAAGGGCCAATCATTTGAGGTAGAATCATCGTTTTGAACGGTACATTCGTCCGAGTAGGTACCCTTTAAATTTCAATTAGCTTAGCCTGACAGATAGTCTGAATTGAAGAGATTCTACCTCCGCCAGCATTTGGTCCTTTCCATTCAGGCTTCTTGCATGTGCTAGGCGCTTGGCCACATCAACCTTCCTTAAAGGAATACTCTTTCATGCACACCATTTGCGCCGGTAAGACTTTCCCAAAGCACAGCGTAGGGTAGACACACTCATCGCAACAGGGCACTCAACTACAAGTTCTCTCCAAGGTATTCTTGGATGTCGCTTGACTATCTGCTGTACATATCTTGACTCTTGAAGTGTGACCTTTCTTGGCCTCCCAGATTGATGGTGGGCACCTAAGGTTTGGTGGTCTTTCCAGCGTTTTACTGTGTATGAGATGGTTCGGCGATCACAGTCAAACTCTTGTGCCAACTCAGCTGGTAATCTACTAGCCTCTCGTGAGGAAATGATGGCTGTGAATTTGACAGAAGTGAGATCTTTGCATACCGCTCCTGGAGTCCGAAATTTGCACTTAATCCTGTACCAATTAGAGGCATTAGGAAGTTGGATTGATGAAGTTGTGAAGGTTTGAGTGTGGGGGTGGTGGTAGCGGTCGGTCGCGTAATTTCAAGAAAGTTTTTTTTGTGGGCTAAGTGGGACAGTACTTTTGACAGGACAGTTTATTATTACTATATCTTACTCTACAAATTCATCTTTCCTTACATACCTTCTCATATGCTCCCCCCATTTCCCTCCTCCTCCGCTCTCGGATTACTATAAACTCTCTCAACAAGGACTAGTTCCAAGATCTCTAGGCTCAGAGATAGCTGACGCTACAGGATTGGTCTCACCCCGGCGTCCAGAGTTAGTCACACTGTCTTCTCCAGTGAATTGTCTGGACTCAGAGGATCTGAATCAAGATATCTGAGAAGCCCCACTGCTAATATGACGCCTAAATCGCAAAATCTATCTGTTGTCTGTGAATGGTTTTGGTTATCCACCAGGACCCCAGGATGTAGGTATATGGGAGTTGGACTCCCTGGTGCTGTCCATCACGGAAGGTTGTCGAACTCTGACTCTCTAATTGGGCAGCTACAGCAGCTTAGTCATCAGTGAACACCTTTACAGCGATCTTGGCGGATGCCATGCTCTTCCTCCATCGTTTCTTGGATGGTTGATCGAATTTTGTCAAGAATCATGGTTTGAACAACATCAGGGCAAGAAGCAGATGTTTGCTTCTGGCATGCAAAAAGATCTTGAACGGTTGCCATTATGTTAGCGTTCTCATTCACGAGATTGGATATGGTTCCGACTCACCTCCAACGGCTTCAGGTCTTGAAGTCAACCGGTTCCTTATATACTCTGTTCTGCCATGCTAGCAGTGTATGGTAGATTATAGCATATATTAACCAAATCATGATGCCGTTGATGTGTGTAAGAAATGCTGGATGGGGAATCCCATGCATTTTCTTACTGTCAAAGTACTTTCCCCTATTGCCTAGGGAATATGGAGCACCAGGAATCAATTTGTGATTTTCTGAGTCGAGTTCAGTCAGATTAGTTGTGACTGGACTCGTTGCCTCATTAATCAGGTCAAACGCACCTCATATCTTCTCGGTGAGCACATAAATCTATCCTTTTCCCGCAGGTAGTACACACGGCACGCAATTGCCCTTGGGTATTTCATGAGATTGTCCAATTTTACAATCTCATACTGTACGTGGTAAACAAACAGGGATCTTATACCAGAGTGTTTTTGGCATATCTGAAAAGGTTAGTATTGTCTGTTGATAAAATTAACAGCGATTCAACAAAGGAAAATCTTCAGCAATGACAACCATCCTCCCCCACCAACCCACTATCATGAAAACCAAAAGAAAAATTAAAAAATGTAAATACATAGTAGAAATTAATATTTGGTATACCATCCATCAGCCTTAATAATTCCCTCTATTTTATCCACAATTGATCCAGCCAAAGTATCAAAAACCTTTGGATCAAGAAGTTCCCAACAATGAGTGATTGCTTCCTCAATTTCCTTTTTCACCATATTGAAATTACCCTTCATAAGATATAGCTCAGGATAGTGCTTATGAAGCTTATGTTTCACCAGAGACCAAACATTTTCAATTGGATTGAGATCTGGTGAATAGGCAGGAATTTCCATTAGTGTAATTCCCTACCCTCTGAGCCATCTTCTGAAAGGTAAATGAGTCTTAGCATTGTCAATGATAAAAAATACCTCTTCCTCTCCAACCTTTTCTCTGATATCCTCCCATATCCCTAGAAAGTCATAATGCTCATAGA
>Ga0307509_10002085_pt1 | contig 32943 bp, 32 predicted proteins | sample 10_EM_MG_FD_202245 | JGI IMG/M metagenome (GOLD analysis project Ga0307509, IMG submission 202245) | Populus trichocarpa ectomycorrhiza microbial communities from riparian zone in the Pacific Northwest, United States - 10_EM | ecosystem: Host-associated > Plants > Roots > Unclassified | place...
CAGGACGAAGAGATCGAAGACTGGCTACTGGTGGAGTGGGGACACCCTCAGAAGAAATAGCAGTGGGGAGATTCTCAGAGTCAAGCTGGGCAAGATTCAGGGTCAAACAGTGTTCGCACTTTGTTCTGATGAACTGAATTCTTAGACAGATACTTCTTTACTAGAGAAGTCAAAGTAGCGTGAACATTAGTATAAATAGTAGGGCTCTCCCTGATGGTTGAGAACATCATCAAGCAACGGAGAAGAGACCTTAACAATATTATAAGTTATTACGATATTCTTCTATTACTTTATTGAACAATTCTTCTTGAGCCTTTCTGACCTATATTCCGTTGTCTCGAATATCCTCGGCCTAGTTAGCCCGGAATCCTACCGTGTTAGCTACCCCGTAACACATGGTTAAGCTTTTCGTGAAGCCATCCGCCTTGTTTAGCTCACTTCTACTAAACGTAAAATCAACAACTCCATGCTGCTGAAGCTCACGAGACTTGAGGAGACGAATGTCAAAGTGCTTATTTCGTGTAGTAATCCCTTCGCTTTTGACAGTCGCAATAGCTCTCTCACTATCACTATAGATAGTTATGCAGCCGTGGTTGTAAACTGGATAAGAGGCATCCTGGTTTTCTTCTGTACTTTGGGCTTTCGAGTTGGTTGACGGTGTAGCAGAAAGGTCCCTTGGGTAGCTAATATCCTCAACCAGCTGCCGTAACCATAAAGCCTGCTTTGAGACCTTGAGATCGGCACTAAATTCAGCCTCGGTTGTTGAAGTGGCTATGATGGCCTGTCGTTTGGACTTCCAGGATACAGGAGCGCCAAGAAAGAAGATATATCCACTGATTGACTTCCGGTCCTGTGGATTGCCTGCCCAATCTGAGTTTGTATATACAACGAGCTTGTACGGGCCAAGGCGTCTAGAGTTTGCATCTTTGGAAAACTGAAGCCCATACGTGATTGTTGACTTCAGGTACCGCAAGACCCGCTTGGCTGCTGTAAGATGGCTGGTACGTGGCTCGTGATTGTATTGACTAAGTTTGGTAACCGCAAAGGCGATATCTGGGCGAGTTCCCAAGGCAGCATACATCAAGGATCCAATGATGCTAAGGTAGTTCCTCTGGTCAACAAGCCTGTCATTCTCCGTTGCAGATAAATCCAGGATAGAGTCCTTTGCCAATGGTGTCGCCACAGTATTGGCACTTGCAAGGCCGAAACGGGAGAGAATACTGTGAATATATCCTTCTTGACTTAGGCGATATCCACCGGAAGTGAGTCGTGTAATCTCCTGTCCGAGGAATGTCCTAACTGGGCCAAGATCTGTACTCCGGTATTTCGCTTTGATTTGTCGTAGTATGTCTCTAAAGAGATTGTCATCACTGTACGCCAGCAGCATATCATCAACATATAGCAGTAGGTAAAGGGAGTTCCGGAGGCTGTATAGGCTAGGTTCTGCCGGAGATTTCACAAAACCTAGAGAGAGAAGAAAGCGATCAACATCCTTGTTCCATAATCGAGGTGCCTGTTTTAGCCCATATCGGGCTTTGTGAAGGTGCACAATTTGAGACTCATGAAGAGTAGGATTAATATGCTGAATCTCCGATGGGAGAAGCATGTATACATCGTCCTGGTCAAGTACAGGATTGAGAAATGCTGTAACGATATCAAGATGGTAGAGCTTCAGGGTCCGCTTGGCTGCAAGAGCAATCAGAATTCTGAGAGCATCTAGTCGACCAACAGGAGCATAGGTTTCCGTGAAGTCTACACCATACTGCTGTTCGTATCCTTTAATAACTAAGCGAGCTTTGTATCGTATCGTGCCGTCTGGATTCTCCTTAGTCTTAAACACCCATCTTGACTCGATAGCATGTGAGTTAACAGGTATACTTCCATCGACAAGATTCCAGGTATCGTTAAGCTGTAAGGCCTGTAGCTCTTCTACCATAGCCTGCTTCCAGAATGGCTGAAGCGGACTCTCCCATGCTTCCATGAATGTATTAGGATCTGGCAGTTGTTGTCCCTCGAGCAGTGGTATATAGGTAGCCACAAAAACATTATTTGCTTCCTCTCGGCTAAGACGGTCCTCAACATGCATTTGCTGGACTCTACGCAAAACCTCGTAGTTGCGCATATTTTTTGGTTTTTTCTGAATTCGCTCACTCCGCCGGACAGGCTCTTGTATATTTTGTTGCCTTCTCAAGTGTCGATTGCGAGGTTGGACGCTTTGGGCAGTACCGGTATCTCTATTCAAAGAAGTAGCAAGTTCGGTGTCTAAAGCAGGAGGGGAAGAGTCCGCAGCTGGGGAGAGCTCACACTGCACATGGATGCCGCTTCGGTTCATACTATTCAGGTCTCTTTCCGAACAGCCAAGGGATACCTCATCGTGCAGGTGCAGGCCGCCAGCATTGGTAACAATCAGATCAGGTACTGGAGATGCCTCATGCTCATCATGGTTACTGCCAGACTCAACATTCTCGCTCTCATGAGCTGCTAGGGAGAGATCACCAGTTAAGTGCTTGCCGCTAGACTGAGTACCTGGGGATCCCTCACAAGTCTTGTGGGTGCCGCCGGTCTCCGCAATAGATATTGCTTCGGGTATTTCCAACCCAGCTGGGAGAGCTCACTATCAGAGTGCTTGCCCCCAGCTTGCATCCACCTATCACCAAGGTGTATCGCATTTGCACTGGCTCTATTTGCATCACTGTTCTCAGATGGTGCATCGATCCCACAAGGGTCCTGACCCAATGCTAATTCAAAAGCGTTACCAATTGAATTCGCATCAAACGTCCTTGCATCAACCTCCTCACTTCCTCCAAGAACCTTCTCCCATGCATTTTGAGATTCAATAAACTGCACATCCGAGCAGTTGATGGGCTTTCCTTGACCTCGTTTCCCTTGAAAGTCCCACAGTCTCCATATCTTAGTAGAATTTATATAGCCCAACATCATAGCCATTTGAGCCCGTGCTCCAAACTTGAGAGACGTCTTTGAGTCCATCGTCGCATCAGGAGTCCTCAGGTAGGCAACACAGCCAATTTTGCGAAGATGGTCAATTCAGTATGCTGATCAAGGAGCACTTAGGATCCTAGCAATACTGTGCCCTATTTGGGAGGCGCGCTCAAGGACGATATATGGAGGACTATTATCAAGTGAGACAGAAGGTATCCACTGTTGTAGGTAGACAGCCGTATTAACAACCTCTGCTCAGAAGTCGATAGGAAGTCAAGGGTCGAGCAAGATAGACCGGGCACGGGTTGTTATCGTCTGTATCATCCGCTCTGCTACCCCATTCTGGTGCGGTGAATAAGGTACGGATGGCTCGAAGCTTATACCCCTCTCCCTTAGAAGTCTCCTAAACAGCTCATTGTCAGACTCGCCACGCCTATTATCTGAGCGGAACCGAGCCACCGGAAACTGTGGATAATGACTACTTTGGTAGTTTAAGAATTCCACAAAGGCATTTGAACATAGTTCAGCATTCTTTCTTTGCAGAAAGTACACATATGTCATACGTGTATAGTCATCAATAAATAGTATGAAGTAGCGAGAGTCAGCCTTGGAAGGGGGTATGGGTCCACAGCTATCAGAATTTAGTAGTTCAAATGGCCTTGATGTTCGCTGTACTGGCTTCCTCGAGTAGTGTCTCTGTAGTTTAGATCTTATGCAAGTAATACACTTGTCTTGTCCATTTATATCAACCTTGCTATTCGGATGAGAGACTCCAGGAACCAAGTTCAATTCCTGACTTCGAGCAAGTGCAAGGTCATTCACATGGCCTAAACGGCAATGCCAACTATTCCATTCCCAGTTTTTGTATACCCTTTCCAAGGAAGCTCCTGCATAATAGGCTCTTTCATTTCGGGAGGCTTTAGCGGACTGTGGGTCTCCAGTCCCTGTGGGTCCTCGATCAGTAACCTCATAAAGCCCATTGATAAGGCATGCGAATGGGTGCTCAAAACCCTCTTGCGACTTTAAAGACCAAAGACCATTGTTGAAATATAGTTTGTATCCGAGCTTATCCAACTCGGAAACAGAGAGAAGTGAGACACGGAATTCAGGAACATAAAGGGCATCAATTATGACTCCAGATATATTAACCATGCCTCGATAGGAGGTAGAGACTGTGGTATAAGTACGTAGTCTAATCTGATGTGGTATAGTGAGTTTGTAAAGAGAGAGAAACCACGATCGCTTATTGCATATACTGTCAGAGGCATCTGAGTCCAGGATCCATTTATTGTATAGTTCAGTGGTACTATTTTCCTTATTGCCGTGACGATTCTTAACTTGCATAAATGCCATTCCACAAGTGTCTGCTGGTTTTTCTAGTAGCGTAGTATATTGGATTGTTGGAAGGTTTGTATAAGGATATATATTTATAATTTTTCCATTAAGTTGATCATCGCTGATAGTATATCCAGCAGCGGCATCAAAAGGCTGGTTGGCTAGTCATAATGACTTGGGAGATTGACTGGACGATGTTGGTGCGATGCTCGTATCTCTTAGACCGTCCCTCAAGTCCATAGTCTCACTGCTAGTGGCTCTCCAGGCAAGCAGTGCATTCCTACCTGGCGATGCTTGAGTTTGAGTCAATGCAGTGTATGTGCACTCACGACTTCTGTGGCCCCTCTCACCACATGCGAAACAGCTTCCAGTAGCAGGGGTGTTAATCGGTACTCTTCTTATCGGCGTAGCCATTCCGGTTGATTGATTCATGACTTGTACCTCAGGACACATAGTTGCTCTATAACCCCGTTGCTTACAGCGGAAACAAGTACCTGTAAAGGCAAAGGGCCGCCTACTTCCATAGGGAGATGCGCGATAAGATGAATTGCCTCCTCCGAAGGATTCCATTCGGCTCTGCTGGCCAGCCATCATTGTATTAGACAGTAATGCATCTCCGGACACTTGAGTTGTGTTTCCTGACTGCACCTCTTGCTGCCTGGCAATTTCCGACTGCTGAATCTTCTGAATTACATCCTCAACAGATAGGTCAGCTTCCTTTTCATAAATTATTTCTACTAGATTGTTAAAGCTCTGAAGTAGGGAAGAATGAAGTTTGTCTTTAAAGCTAGCATCATCAATCTTTTGCTCGCTTGCTGAAAGCTGAAATCGGATGTCATGTAAGCGAGATATAAATTCCCCCAAAGGGTGTCCAGGAACTGGTATTAGACTGAGGAACTGCCGGCGGAGGGCAAGTCGGCCATTAATCGAAGCTGCCTTATCTAGCCTTTCCCGTAGTATGTCCCACATTTCCTTTGAGGTATCTAGGCCAGTCAGGTACAATCAGAAGGCTGGAGAGGTAGATCCAAGGATAACGCCCTTTGCTTTTGCTTCTTGTTGATAAAAACTATCTCTTGTTTCCTGGAGCTCTTGGGAAGAGCCAATCATACTTGGCTCTCCAGCTGCACTAATGCTTGCTGAAGAAGTAGGAGAAGTGGCAAGACCGATAATATGATCGTATGCCCGGATGGCTTGCAGGTGAATGATGATTGCGTTTTTCCAAACGTTATAGTTGGTGTCCGTCAGGAATGGAATATCACCTGCGTACTTCGACCGGTAGTAGGAACTCATTTTATCGAGATGAGAAAGCAAAAGATAAAAGAAAACGAAAGGGAGAGTTGAAATCCGCAAGCCTATGAGATAACGGTGGATTTAGAGCAAAGCGAGGATCGTGATGTAGACAAGCAGCAATAGGATAAGCGACGAAACCGGGCTCATAACCTGTTGCGAATTGTATCACTGAAGGCGATAAACTTGTATTTTTAAGAGGGAGAGTAAAAAGCAAGTGAAAAGAAAGAAAGCATCAAAACAAGAAGGAAAGGCCACCGCTGGGAAATCATCCAACTGCGGAAAGGCGTACGCAGCACTACCACCACCCGGTACATGTTCTACGCACATCTATTGTAACAGTGTTCGATGTTGGAAATCGCAGTTCAATAGCCGCACTTGATATGCCCGCACTCTGTTGTCACAGAGGCATGCGCACGCACTAGTCAAAGGACGCGCAAGCTCTGAACATGTTTTCACCCCCCTTGTTCTTTCCTCTTCACACCTTCCTTCCTGTCCACAACTTTCCTCAAGCCTTTCCTTTGATCAAGTTATTATCAATCAATCATGATCCTCATCTCCACTTAAGCGGTTTCAGTCCACTGCGTAAAATCCTCACCGTAAATCATTGCCTCCGCAGCCTAGATTTTCAACATTCGAACAGTAAGCTTGCATGGCGCACTATACAATGTACTGTAGGGCATACAGATGGACTCGCCATCGATTGCGTGGAGACTCGTAAACATTGCGTACTATTAACGACACTGAATTTAGTAGTCTGGGAAAGAAAAAAGGGAGTATATAAGCCGAAAGAAGAGGCTTAAAAGGATCCAGAACGGTAGTCAGCAATCAACACTCATCTCTTCTTTCTTCATATCCACCCCTTTATGCACAATCCAATAAAATGGTGATGAGCGAATGAATTTTTCCCCCACCCTTTGTTCTTTTAGATACTGTTTACCTAGGATTGCGCTATTTCCTGAACGAGAGCTGTGCTTTAGACCTGTCATATCCCACATAAGAATGGGCGGTGGAATAGAGAGATTATCATAGGATAGTACGGTAGCGTGCCGTTAGCCCTGCTAGTATTTATAAAAAAAACACTTCGAGTCTCAGCGGAGCTATAAGAAGGGGCTGGAGGGGGGGGGGGGGGGGGGGGTTGGGTTTATGCTAGCATGGCACAAAGGGTAAGCGAGGAGAAGTTCCAGTGTTGGCTTTGGAACAGAAAGCTAACCGCTGGGCTGGTAGACAGACCTATTGTGAATCTTTCTCTTCGGTATTACCTCACGAAATTGTACCAGATACGAGTGACGTATATCTAAGATCGAGAATGAAGGGTTTGGCTGGATTGTGGGGTATTTTGTTTTGAGCCTGTGATATAAGACTCATGGGATGGGGTTTGGTTTCGAGGCTACGTTGGATTTTCCTGGGTGGGTGAGAGTTGGAAGTGTGAGTCGTCTTCAAGACTCGGGTTCGAGCTCACGGTGGGGGGAAGGGGTATAAACATCACCTTTGTCAAACTAATCCCTCGTTGGAAACTAACCACCGCCATCCTATAGTTGAAATTTGACCCTCCGCCGCTTTTCACGGTTAGTCAGAAATTCTTGACCCCTCAATTCTTTTCTGTGTCCATATCTAAATAACCCTCAGGTCTACACATCATATGGGGGAGGGGGAAGAGAATCGTGGAAAAATGAAAGAAACAATCGATATAGAGGAGATACAACTAGAAAACAAGGAGAGAGAAAGGGAAGCATGATGGAAATTTCAAGGCATACCGGTCTATATTTGTACAGTAAAAATATCCCCCATCAACGCCAACTCTAGACTAAAAATATAAATTTCATAAATACTGTGGTGACTTGACTACATAAGGAAATCCGTGCAGAGGTTTGGGCAGGTATTTCCATCAACCAGAAGAGGAACAAGAAAATCAAGGTTCCGCCGCGGGTTTATTCGGGGAGGAAAGGAAAGACTGGAATTAACATAGAGTGGGGATTGGGACTGCGGAAGGGGGTTGGGCGAGGGGGGCGGGCGACTGCGGTGACGTGCGTGATATGGGCTTGTTACGGCCCTTGCGGAAATGGCGTGTGGATTTTCTGTATTAGAAGGCGGTAAAGAGGGCGATGGCTTCGCGCCTTTATGCTACGCGAGAGGATTCCGAGGTAGGGGTAGCGCTATCACTCCTTGTGTCCGTCCTCAACGGCCCAAAATAGTGGCGTTTGGCCGTATTTATCTTGTTTATTAGGGCTGACGTCTTCTCATCCGAGTAGAATTTTCACTACCCCCCCGTGCCCATTGCGGGCAGCCCACCCGAGCAACGTTTGACCGTCGTTATCTGGGTTGTTGGGGTTGACGTCGCCTCGTCCGAGCAGTATCTCTACCACCCCCCCGTGCCCATAGCAAGCAGCCCGCCAGAGCGGTGTCCGACCGCCGTTATCTGGTTTGTTGGGGTTAACGTCGTCTCGCCCGAGCAGTATTTTCACCACCCCCTCGTGCCCATTGCGAGCAGCCCACCAGAGTGGTGCCCGGCCGTTGTTATCTGATTTGTTGGGGTCGACGTCGTCTCGTCCGAGTAGTATTTCCACCACTCCCTCGTGCCCATTGTAAGCAGCACACAAGAGGGGTGTTTGGCTGTTGATATCTGGGTTGTCGGGGCTGACGTCGTCTCGTCCGAGTAGTATTTTCACCACTCCCCCGTACCCATTCTGAGCCGCCCACCAGAGCGATGTTCGGCCGTAGTTGTCAAGTTTGTCGGGGTTGACGCCGTCTCGTCCGAGTAGTATTTCCACCACCCCCTCATGCCCATTGTAAGCGGCCCACCAGAGTGGTGTTCGGCCGTAGTTATCTGGTTTGTTGAGGTTGACGTCGTCTCGTCGGAGCAGTGTTCTCACCACTCCCTCGTGCCCCCGCCCAGCTGCCCAATGGAGTGGTGTATTTCCCATAAAGTCCGCCCGGTTAATATCGCAATCTTCAATCTCCACCAAACCAGCTACAATCTCAACAATCCCGAAGAAGGATGCCCAATGTAGACCACTAAATAGGGAAGGTTTTTGGAGATCAACGGCATAACAATACGGTTTCTGTGCTTCCAAGAGGATTTTAGTGGATATGTGGCTGTTGTAGTCGTCAAACAGCTTCAGTGCAAGAAGTTTCGCGCGATCTGAAAGGTCCTTTTTTGCATGCACTCCCCAATACACAGAAGAATATTCGAGAACTGGTGTATCATGGAGGTCGGGGGAGGAATTGGTCGAAAGGGCCTTGGCCTGTTGGGAATTCAGATAACTCAAGCAGGTTTCTGCCATCGCCGAGTGAGCTGAACCGAAAAGACCGGGATGAGCCCGGAGGTATTCTTGAAGGGTGGAGTGGATTAGCCGGACAGTGGAACCCTCCTTTTCTACCACAATAAGCCCTTGACAACAAGCTAGTAATGTGCTTATTGAAGGAACATTGTCGGCATTGAGATTCGGAGACCCGATTTCGACTGCAAGGGCGTGGCGCAGTTCATCGACCTTCAGGGGCCGCTCCGAGTGGGATATCCACATCAAAGCGGCCATTCCAAGCCTCGCCTTCTCCCCACCCTGTCCCTTTATCCGACCCAGTGTTGCGCCATAAGCATCCCCCAACCCTAAGCCCTCGGTTATTGAGCTGAGCTTTTGTCGCCTGCGATGGATTGTAGTTTCTTGGAGGATCGCATCGATATTGAGCGAGACTAGTAAGAATCTAAACATGTATCTGTCAGTGGATGCTTGAGGCGCTTCGCTGGTGTTGTTTCTACATACATTTCAGAAATATCTTCAGGAATTTTCCTCAGGATGTCTGCCTCTAGACAACTGTCCATCGCATCAGGGGTTGTGTCCTCTTCCAGCCTGCTGCGGAGATACCTAATGACATCATCTCTCTTGGTGCTTATGGGTAGACTCGCCACTCTTCCGGCAAGACGCCTTCCGATCTCGGGCCGAATATGCGGTCTTCCAGTCACGAATATTCTAGTGCCCGGAGACTCTTGGAGAATTTTGTTTAGCGAATCAAGAAGCTTAAGTCGATGTTCTGGCGCACATTCGTCAAGGGCGTCGATGCATATGAACGTGCGCTTTTTGGAAGAGGTGGTCTGTAGCATCTTTAGAATATTGGCATGTTGCGGTCCCCGTCCACCAATGAAATTCTTCTGGGCCTCATAGGCTTCCACCATTTCTTTCGGCACCCCTTCTAGCCCAACCACAAGTTGTTTGAGCAGGGCGCCCAGCATACTCGTTGATGACTGTTCTTTTTGGGCAGTGAAGTCAAAGTAGAAGCACGCAACGGTGACACTTTGTCCTCCAGCCTGATCGCACAAGCTGTCTATCACCATTGAGCTAACATCGCGGCTTGTCAGTGCTCGTGCTTTTGTTCTATTCCATGAGGGTTTTCCTTTCTACCTAATATATGTCTTCCCGACTCCCGGATCTCCATAACAAAACAAGACTGCACCATCCGATCCTTCTTCCCCACTACCGGCGTGCCATCTTCTAAATTCCTGGGTTTGCAGGAGCCATTCCCCTATGCTTTCGACTCGGCGGTCTTGGATGTCTCGGTGTCGCAACTTGGGATCTAGTTGGGATAGCCAGGCTAGGATATCAGATCGGTCATCGGCAACTATAAAGTTATTCCACACGTTAAAAATGTAGCTTGTGTTGAAACAGCCAATATTATTACTAAAAAGTTGGAACATTTTATCTTTTTCGTAGGTTGGGATATTGCAGATAATGGGGGAATTAGAGGGTCGGCTACAGGAATTCTTAGGGGTTGAAGAAAAGAGGGGCAATTTGTGCAGCCTCGCCAATGCCTAGGACCACCCTGTCAACCTCCCCCAAATTTGTGCCGACACCACCCGGCACGTTCCTCCCGCAAGAGAAATAGCGGCTGTTGGGCTGCGGTTAAATTTAAGTTAGGTTAAGCGGGGACTCCCTGCGTTGCAACCGCAGGTACTCGAGTAATATCTCAATGAAACCCTGCCATAATAATTCCAGCGACTTCAAAATAACCGAAAACTTAAGGTATATAACTTATACCATTCTTCAGCACTAATGACAGCCCGCACCCTCCCAGGCATGCTTGCCAGATTGCGAAAATAGTTCGAATCGGGGAACTCCTAGCAGCACTGATTTTTATTTGGTTGCGATTTTGGGGGTTTGCTTTAATCGCCCGGAATACTTTCATAGATTTTCAGCAGAGGTGCAGTACTTGGTTGGGCAGCTGGCTCAAAACCTGCCCTTAGCGGGGGCAAATGGCTACTGTGATACCTCGGTTGATATCCAACTTTCCGTCGCTTTCCCCAAGCCATCAGAGATACTTGAACTTTATGTTTTTCTCTATTCATATCTAAATAGCCCGCCTGGCTATACTTTATATGGGGTAGAGGGGAAAAATGGAACGGTGGAAAAATTAAAAGAAACAATCGATCCGCAAGGAGGATGTATCGCAGAAAACGAGGGGGGAAAGTAAATATCGTGGAAATATTGTGCAATCCTGGCTTATCTCAATACAACAGGGGTTTCCGCTACGGATGCCAAACTCTAGACTACAAATAGAGATCGATAAGCCCTGACTTGAATACATAGGAGAGTCTGTGTAGGAGTTTGGACGGTATTTGGTTGGACCGGAAGGGAAATAATGGGGCTGAAGACCTGTCGCAGGATTATTCCGGGGGAGGGAGGAGGAATTGGAGCAAAGTGGGGACTTGGACAGCCGGGGTAGGTTGGGCGGGGGAGTGAAGTGGGGGCAATGGTGGTGATGGGTGTGTTGTGGAGCTCTTGCAGCCCACACGGGGGTGGCACACAGGGTATCAGCATTTAGAGGTGGTGAGGGTGGCGGCTCCCCGGCCTTATAATAGGCTGTAAACGGTAGATTCCAGGGGGCGCTGGAGTAGCGCTACCACTCCCTGGTATCCTTTCTCAGTAGCCCGATCGAGTGGTGTTTGGCCGTCGTTATCTGGTTGGTCGGGGTTGACTTCGTCCCGTGCGAGCAGTATTTTCACCACGCCCTCTCGCCCATTCCAAGCAGCAAGGTAGAGTGGCGTTAGACCGTTGAGGTTTGGTTTGTTGGGGTTGACCTCGTCCCGGTCGAGTAGTGTTTTTACCACCCCCTCATGGCCATTACCAGCAGCCCAATGGAGTGGTGTTTGGCCCCATTCGTCTGGCTTGTCAGGCTTGACGTCACCCCGCCCGAGAAGCATTTTCACTACTCCGTCGTGCCCCCTCTGGGCAGCATAATGAAGTGGTGTTTGGTCGTTGTTATCTTGTTCGTCGGGGTTGACCTCGTCCAGTTCGAGCAGAGTTTTCACCACCCCTTCATGACCATCACCTGCAGCACAATGAAGTGGTGTTTGACCCCATTTGTCTGGCTTGTCAGGGCTGGCGTGACCCTGTCCAAGAAGTATTTTCACCACTCCCTCGTGCCCCCTCATAGCAGCATGACGGAGTGGTGTTTTGCCCTTGATATCTGGTTTGTCGGGGCTGACCCCGTTTCGTCCGAGCAGTACTTTTACCACTCCCTCGTGTCCATTACGAGCAGCCCACACGAGAGGTGTGTTACCCCCACAGTCCATTTGGTTGATATCACAACCCCCTATCTCTACCAACCCAGCTACAATCTCAACAATCCCGAAGAAAGATGCACAGCGTAAACCACTGAACAGGGAAATTTTATCGAAATCAAAATAACAATAGGGTTCCTGTGCTTTCAACAAGATTTTAGTGTGCATACGGTAGTTGCGGTCGCAAAATAATTTCAGCGCAAGCTGTTTCGAGCAATCCGAGAGGTCCCTTTTTGCGTGCACTCCCCAATATACAGAGGAATATTCGAGGAGGGGTGTGTTTTGGAGCTTAAGGGGGGGACAGGCTGAAATGGCCTTGACCTCTTGGGAATTCAGATAACTCAAGCAAATTTCTGCCATTGCCGAGTGAGCTGAGCCGAAGAGGTCGGGATGAGCCTGGAGGTATTCTTGAAGCGTAAAGTGAACTAACCGGGCAGCGGAAGCCTCCTTGTCTACCACAAAAAGTCCTTGACAACAAGCTAGTAATGTACCTATTGAAGGAACATTTTCGGCATTGAGATTCGGAGACTCGATTTCGACTGCTAGAGCATGGCACAGTTCATCCGTCTTCAAGGGCGGCTCCGCGTGAGATATCCACATCAACGCGGCCATTCCAAGCCTCTCCTTCTCCCCACCCTGTGCCTTTATCCGACCCAGTGTTGCGCCATATGCATCCCCCAATCCTAAGCCATCGGTCATTGAGTTGAGCTTTTGTCGCCGACGATGGATTGTGGTTTCTTGGAGGACCGCATCGATATTCAGCGAGACTAGCAAGAACCTAGATATGTATCTGTTAGCGGATGCCTAAGGTAGCTTTCCTAGTACCGTGGCTTCTACATACATTTCAGATATATCTTCAGGAATTTTCCTCAGGATGTCCGCCTCTAGTCTACTGTCCATCGCATCCGGGGTTGTGTCCTCTTCTAGCTTAGAGTGAAGATATGTGACAATATCACCTCTTTTGGGGCTTATCGATAAACTCGTCACCCTTCCACCCAGACGCCTTCCGATCTCAGGCCCAATATGCGGTCTTCCAGTCGCGAATATTCTAGTACTGGGAGACTCTTGGAGAATCTGGTTCAGCGAACTAAGAAGCTTGGCTCGATTCCCTGGCACACATTCATCAAGAGCGTCGATGCATATGAATGTGCGCTCTTTGGAGGTGATAGTTTGTAGCATCTTCACAATATCGGGAAGCCGGGGTCCCCGTCCACCAATTGCCTTTTTTTGGTCTTGATATGCTTGCGATATCTCTACCGGGATTTCCTCAAGACCGCCAACAACCTGTTTCAGCAGGGCGCCCATCGCGCTCGTGGGGGACTGCTCATTTCGCGCAGCAAAGTCAAAATAGAAGCACGCAACGCTAACATTTTGTCTTCTAGCCTGATCACACAAGCTGTCTATCACCAATGAACTAACATCACAGGTTGTCAGCACTTGCCCCATTTCTTCTCTTCCACGAGGTTCGTTGTTATTACCTAATGTATGTCTTCCCGACTCCTGGATCCCCATAGCAAAACAAAACTGCGTTATCCGATTCACCCCACTCACTACCGGCATTCCAGCTTCTAAATTCCTCGGTTTGTAAGAGCCATTCCCCTATATTTTCGACTCGGCGATCTTGAATGTCTTGATGTCGTAACTTGGGATCTAGTGGGGATAACCAGGCTAGGATATTAGATCGGTCATCGGCAACTGTAACGTTATTCGACACGCTGATGGCTGTAAAACTCGTGTTCAGAGAGTTGGTATTATTACTAAAAGATTGTGACATTTTCTATTCTTTGCAAGTTAGGATGTTGTGGGTGATCGGTCGTGGGGTTAGTCGGATACTGGAATTCTCTGGGCTGAACAAAAGCGGGGCATCTGTTGAACCTCACCGATTCCACAGGACCATCTTATCAGCACCGCCAAGTTTGTGCTGACAGCCCCATTCCTGTACAGTACAAGTACCTACCACATCTGCACTTAGAAATGCCACATTGCTGCACTTACGTTCTATCCGGCTGGAATGTACTGTACATTGATGCAGAGCACTAATCTGCGACGTACCCTCTCGGCCGCAGGATTAGTCGGCACCCCCCATTTTGCACTAAAGATGGTTGATTTTGAGCACTCACAACTTGTTTTAAAGCAATATAGAACTAACAAGGCCAATGCCATAGTGCAGGAAATTGCCCAGGCTTTCGGGGTAGAAATTATGAGAATCCCCCCACTCCACTAGGAGTGCTGATAGCTTAGGGTCCTGATTGGATATCGTTGTAATGTACCTTTTGTATTGGAAACTCATCTCGATTAGAGGTACCTTTTTCTCACTATGAGTATCCCTAGTATTGCACCACGGGAATTAACAGAGTTTCTCACTTATAAATCATAATATCTAGATGGCCCTAAAGGCTCTAGCATATTCTGAGAACTTTTTGCATCCACCAAATCTGTGATTTCGGGAAACGAAAATACTTTCTAGCCAAAACAGGGGGGGGGTTTCAGATGAATTTTTTCGCCAGGATCGTATGAACATCTTAAAGCGTCTGTCGCGGTAGACTTCCCCCAGGCGACCCGGAGAGATGCTGATTGGTGGGTTTTGTATGGGGAAACGAGCAGCGATCAGCACAGTAGCCACAGTTCATCCAATCAAGCAGGGAAAAAAAACTACTTGAAAGTTTCTTTTTTGGGTTCAGCTGCCCGGGTGAGGGGGATATCCAGGTTTCCTGGGAGGTTATTTATCCACTAGCTAGAAAACCCAGGGCGTATTTACCTAACCGTCCACTTCTAAAATCTGGGCGGTAGAGCTAGACGGTGGCATCCTTATCCAATAAGCGGTGCGAAAGCGTTTACCTAATCTACTACCCTCCCAAATTCTTGTAGCTAGGCTGTCAGAGGGTGACGTCGCCCCGGAGGTGCGTTTGCAAATTCAACCAGACTCTAGATCTCAAGCTAGTATAGGTAAGGAAGGGCCATCTACTCGAGTACCTTCCCACACACACCTTCAACCGCCAACCCCCCCTTCAAGTCAGCACCGTCTCGAGCTCCCAGACAGCCGTCTGTAGGTAAGCGAGCCCTTACAGGACAGGCGCATCAAGCCTTATGAAGGAATCAATCGAAAAACCTAAGTTACTCTGCATCTCACCTAACTTAAAGCAATAGCATAACTCTCTGTGACGTTAATGCAGGTCGGGAAGCCCTCTCCTGCCCGGTTCTAGAAAATAGAACCATCCTTTTTAGTATTTGTCGAGATTGCCAACTACAGCCTCGTTGAGAGAGGTCCATTGTTACGCCAAGTTGGATAATAACTTATACCCCACCCCTCTAACAATTGGGGCATATGTTCGTCAAAACCGCTCGCCTGACTTAAGTAGGAACCCAAAAAGTCTTTGATCATGACGAATGGCCTTCAACCTGAGGCTAGGTTAATAATGCATGATTAAAGATTCAACTTGCCGCCGAAAATTACTAACCGAGACAATCGAGTATATATCATACCTTTCGAACAATCCTAGGAGGAATCGCCGCATGAACGACACGCTCAGCTAACTACATCCCAAAACCTAAACAAGACTAGATAATTGGTACAGCGCGAGCGGAAAAAACTTAATAGAGGTTTCGTCTGCTCATATACGCTGAAGCAAAGTCAACTGTTTTAGAGCCGTGGCTTGCCGTACGACATCGCTTGTTTGCGATATCGTAAATCAGGCAGTTGAGCAAGCCTTGGAATACAAAAGGGATGCTCTATATCGGTGAAATACCCCGTCCAGGATAATAGCAGATAAATAATAGCAAACTTAACCCCCAGCTGAGGCGAAAAAAAGAATAAAAATACAGCGCGTGCACACAAGATCATGGTGTGTCGTATCAGCAAGCCCAAAAAACTAGATCAAGTCATAGGACGTCACTCGCACCATTTAAGGTTCGAACTGCACCTTTACATAGAGCACCCTGCCCTATAGCACGATACAGCTCAGTAGCATGCCGTAAACCCAGCGGAAGGCACTAGTCGTGCCAGTATATATGGAAGGGGAGCCACCTTTGGTCTCAGGGGTGATGAAAGAGGGGGTGGAAAGGAGGAAAGGTAAAGAAATCCTAACTTAGCTTTTTAAATACAAAATTAGCTCTCCGGGCTACGGATAAAAATATTGTGAATCTGATTTGGCTCCCTGTCAGTAATTCCCTCCAAAATCATAAGTGATTCAAGTGATCCGTATCTAAAACCGTCCATCAGGGGGTTGGCTACAGGGTGAGTTTTGTGAATTCATACCAGTATTATGGGGCATGTTGGGTGGGGGGCTGACTCCGGGGTTAAGAGACTTCCTGCCACATTGGCTTTTCTTAGATGGAGAAGGATGGAAAGGGTGCGTGGTCTTCCGGATTTAGTTTCAAGCTGTGGACTGGACGGGAGTGATATAAACTTGGTTAAACTGTACGATTAATGGGGACAAATCACTTCTGTAATACCTCAGTTAGAATCTAAATTTCCGTCGCTTTTCCCAAGTCGTCAGAAATCCTTGAGCTTTATATGTTTTTCTCTATTCATATCTAAATAACCCGCATGTCTGCACTGTGGATGGGGTGGAGGAGGGAAAGGGAATAGTGGAAAAATTAAACAAGCGATCGGTGCGCAAGGGGGCAAGAAGTAAATGATATGATGGAAATATCGCGCCATTCTGGCTTGTCTCAATATAATAGAAATATCCCTTGCTGACGCTAAAACTCTAGACTACTAATAGAGATTGACTGGAACATAGGAAAATCTGCGTAGAAGTCTGGACGATATTTGCTTCGACCGAAAGAGAGATAATTAAGCTGAGGTTTTGTCTTGGGATTATTGCGGGAGGAAGGGGAAAGGAGGAATTAGAGCAAGGTGGGGACTAGAACCGCCTGGGGAGGCTGGGTGGGGGTGAGAAGGGGGTGCAATGGCGGTGACGGGTGTTGTGGAACTGTTCCGGCCCAAGGAGGGATGGCCGACAGTTTATCTACATTTAGAATCCGTGGGTAAACTCGACTCGCCGCCATACTTCTTAAGGTAGCCACTATTCCTCTTAAGGACCAACCCCGTGACGAATTCGCCCTTCTCGGGATAGTAACTGCCATACAGGTAATAGAGGCGGGTCATGGCTCCTCGGCCTTACGATAAGCTGGGGCGGCAAATTCTGGGGGCAGAAGTAGCGCTACTACTCCCTTATACCCTCGCTTAGTAGCCCGATCGAGTGGTGTTTTGCCATCCTTATCTAATTTTTGAGGGTTGACATCGTCCCGTCCGAGTAATATTTTCACCACTGCCTCGTGGCCACTCCCGGCAGTACCCAAGAGTGGTGTTTCGCCGTCGTTATCTGGTTTGTCGGGGTTGACACCATCTCGCCCGAGCAGCACTTTCACCACTCCCTCGTGCCCCTTATGAGCAGCCCACCAGAGTGGTGTTCGGCCGTGGCCATCTCGTTTGTCGGGGTTGACGTCGTCCCGTTCGAGTAGTATTTTCACCACCCCCTCGTGGCCATTGTAAGCAGAGAGGTGGAGTGGTGTTTGCCCGTTGACATTTGGTTTGTCGGGGCTAACGGCTCGCGCGAGTAGTATTTTCACCACTACCTCGTGCCCATAGCAGGCAGCAGCAGAGAGTGGCGTTCGGCAGTCGTTATTTTGTTTATCGGGGTCGACATTGTCGCGTTCGAGTAGTATTTTCACAACCTCCTCGTGGCCATTCCACGAAGCACAATAGAGTGGTGTTCGATTGAACATATCTGGCTTGTCGGGGTCGACTTCGTCTCGTCTGAGCAGCATTTCCACCACTCCCCCGTGCCCATTCCAGGCAGCACAACAGAGTGGTGTTTGGCCCAATTGGTCATGCTTGCCAGGGTTGACGTCACCCCGTCCGAGAAGCATTTTCACCACTCCCTCGTGCCCTATCTCGGCAGCATGATGGAGTGGTGTTTGACCGCAGTTATCTGGCTTGTCGGGGTTGACGTTGTCTCGTCCGAGCAGTAATTCCACCATTCCCTCGTGCCCTGTCGAAGCAGCATGATGGAGTGGTGTTTGGCCGTAGTTATCTGGTTTGTCGGGGCAGATGTTTTCTCGTTCGAGCAGTAGTTTTACCACTCCCTCGTGCCCATTGTGAGCAGCCAACACGAGAGGCGTGTTACCCCCACAATCCGTTTGGTTGATATCACAACCTCCCATCTCTACTAACCCAGCCACAATCTCAGCAATCCCGAAGATAGATGCACAGTGTAGACCACTGATCAGGGAAATTTTATCCAAATTAACACCATAAAAATACAATTGCCGTGCTCTCAACAGGGCTTTGGCGGACATATGGTTGTTGTAGTCGCAAAGCAGTTTCAGTGCAAGCTGTTTCGAGCAATCCGAAAGGTCCCTTTTTGCGTGCACTCCCCAATATACCGAAGAATATTCGAGGAAGGGTGTGCTTTGGAGCTCAAAGGAGAGATTGGATGAAATGGCCTTGACCTCTTGGGAATTCAGATAACTTAAGCAGGTCTCTGCCATTGTCGAGTGAGCTGCACCGAAGAGGTCGGGATGAGCCTGAAGGTATTCTTGAAGTGTAAAGTGAACTAATCGGACAGAGGAAGCCTCCTTGTCTACCACAATAAGTCCTTGGCAACAAGCTAGTAATGTACCTATTGAAGGAGCATTATCGTGATTGATATTCGGCGACCCGATTTCGACTGCTAGAGCATGGCACAGTTCATCCGTCGTCAGGGGCCGCTCCGCGTGAGATATCCACATCAAAGCGGCCATCCCAAGCCTCGCCTTCTCTCCACCTTGTGATTTTATCCGACCCAGTGTTGCGCCATAAGCTTCCCCCAACTCTAGGCCATGGGTCATTGCGCTGAGCTTTTGTCGCCGGCGATGGATTGTGGTTTCTTGGAGGACCGCATCGATATTCAGCGAGACTAGAAGGAACCTAGATATGTATTCGTTAGTGGACCCACGAGGCAGCCCTCCTAGTGCAGTGGCTTCTACATACATTTCAGATATATCTTCGGGAATTTTCCTCAGGATGTCTGCCTCCAGTCTACTGTCCATCGCATCCGGGGTTGTGTCCTCTTCTATCTTAGAGTGAAGATATGTGATAATATCAACTCTTTTGGGACTTATCGATAAACTCGTCACCCTTCCACCCAGACGCCTTCCGATCTCAGGCCCAATATGCGGCCTTCCGGTCACGAATATTCTAGTACCGGGGGATTCTTGGAGAATCTGGCTTAGGGAACTGAGAAGCTTGGCTCGATGTTCCGGCACACATTCATCAAGAGCGTCGATGCATATGAATGTGCGCTCTTTGGAGGTGGTAGTCTGTAGCATCTTCACAATATCGGGAAGCCGGGGCGCCCGCCCACCAATGGCCTTTTTTTGGTCCTGATATGCTTGCGATATCTCTACCGGAATTTCCTCAAGTCCGCGAACCACCTGTTTCAGCAGGGCGCCCATCGTGCTCGCGGGGGATTGCTCATTTTTGGCAGCAAAGTCAAAATAAAAGCACGCAACGCTAACATTTTGTCTTCTAGCCTGATCACACAAGCTGTCTATCACCAATGTGATGGAGTAACCCCATCGTGGTATGTTAGGTTAGGGCACACTTGTAGGTGTGAGCAGGGCTATTGACCAGACCGTGCGGCGGTGACTGGTGTTGTGTGGTAGGAGCCCACTGTGCGGGCCACCACAAACTGTATCTAGTCTGAGCTGCGTTCCTTTCTCCTTACGAGAACAACTCATGGTCATCACACTCCTTTGCAACACACTTGTCATATATATCGGATATCGAACACATCTCAGTTTTCCTATCAGCGACTGACCCGGATCGTTCTCGTGACGACAGATCCGATCATTGCTGTGCCCTTGCGGTGCCTGTCCGACGGCATATTCCCTGCGCGGAAACCAGACCTCCATCACAATGAACTAACATCGCGGCTTGTCAGCACTTGCCCCTTTTCTTCTCTTCCACGAGATTCGTTCTTGTTACCTAATATATGTTTTCCCAACCCCTGGATCCCCATCGCAAAACAAAACTGCGTTATCGGATTCATCCCCCTCATTACCGGCGCGCCAGCTTCTGAACTCCTCGGTCTGTAAGAGCCATTCCCCTATATTTTCGACTCGGCGATCTTGAATGTCTTGATGTCGTAACTTGGGATCTAGCGGGGATAACCAGGCTAGGATATTCGATCGGTCGTCGGCAACCGTAAAGCTATTCGACACGCTAAAAGCGTAGCTCGTGTTAAAACAGTGGGTATTATGACTGCAATATTGTGACATTTCCCCCTTTTCGCAGGTTAGGAGATTGTAGACACTGGACGGGGTGATAGTCTGCTGCAGGAATTCTGAAGTGATGAAGAAAGGCGGGGTGATTTGTGCAGCCTCACTGAGGTGCTCGGACCACCCTGGTAATCTCCACCAAATTTGTGCCAACAGCACCCGGCCCATTCCTCACGCGTCAGAAACTATGGTTGTTGCGCTACGGGTATGAGTACAGTACTCGAGTAAACGTGGACACCCCTGTTGCAACTGTTCACGCAATATCCCAATCAAACCCTGCGAGAATAATTCAAGCCACTTCAACAATTGAACCGAGATCTTAAGGTCTTGTACAGTCGCACCTCGTTGTAAGGAACCTCTTTGTACGGGAAATTTCGCTATTCTGAAACCAGGGCTTCGGAGATCAAGGGCACCATACAAAATCTCTCGCTGTAGTGAAATACATAGTAAAGAATATTGTATAACGAATCTGTAAAGTATTTTTTGATTTTAGCCCCCCTGTCCACATACAAATCCATCTCGCTATAAGGAAAAATTGGCTGACTAAAGGAGAAGGTTCCCGTAAACCTGGCTGAACCCACTGCTGTGATCATACTGGGAGGGATAAAGGTTCAAGTCCTGAGAGTCTTCTGGATCCGGACACATGTACACACCGGGTTGAAAAATCCTGAAGCTGCCTTCCTCCTCATCAGCAGTTTCACTGCTCTCTCTTTCTGCTGCATTCAAGCGCCCCTCAGAGTGGAAATTTTGTCTTCCTTTACCCTTCTAGTCTTCTGCTTTCCCTTTTCTGTTCCCTCCAACCAAGCCAGTTACTGCTGAGTCGGTCAGGCTGTCTTCATGTGTGGCAGAATTGTGAGGAGAGCGTATAAAGTAATCATCGATTTTGGTCTGCTTTTTGAGAAATTCCTGATCGCTAAATATTCTTAGTGTTAGCAAACTACAAAGATAAGAGAAGAGGAAAGTAAAAGCATAAGCTTACTAGCTAATTGCTGTAGCAAGGTAAGTAGTTTGCTCAACCATAGTAGAGAGGGTGATCTTGCGCCCAGCTGGGATGGGAAGAGTGTTGATAGGAAGTGACTGGAGGTAGCGGGAAAGATTACAAAGGTGCTGGATAGCTTCTGAATGTGTAAGAAGAGTCGGGAAAGGAAGAGAATCAACTTCTTGATTATCATCACTGTCGCTGGCTGCATCAAGGCAGCTAACCTCGATATCATTAACACCTTGAGTGAGTAATCCAAGATGGACTTGCTCCTCAACCAACATTCTGGCATGCGGAATGCTCCTTTGAGAACCATCATCGGTAATGCCTTCAAGGTTATCATTATCGCTTAAGAAATCCTGACAGATTTTGTCAAATTCAGTTGTACTCAAGTCTGAATAGAGGTTTCGAAGGGTAGTGTGTATTGCAGCCATTGTGGTAGGGAGAAAACTGTCCATCATACTGGGAGTGCCGGTATTTGAAAGAGGTGCGGCTGACATTTTGCTGATGTTTGATTCATGAGGGAGGATGCCGGATTTCTTCCAGCAATTGCTAATGGTGGATGATGGAATAGCTTCCCTTGCATCTACTATCATGTAGATAGATGCTAAAATATCCAGCTTTTGGGCAGAGATTCAATCACGGTTAAAGTACTGTACCATATAATCCCTATATTGGCGACGGTATGCTACTTTAAATGATGCGATAATTCCCTGATCAAGACGCTGTAATTTGGAGATAGAGTTTGGTAGTTGGTAGAGTATTATAGTTAAAGATGAGTAAGGGTCGGAGGAATGGGGCCTTCATAATTGTCTGAAGGTGCATCTGGGTAAGGCTGACTTGGGCAATTATTGGTAATGAGAATAATTTTTCTACCCTGAATTCGCATCTTGTCATTTAGCTTCCGCAAGTACTCATACCATATCCCACTCAACATCCAGGCCTTTCTATTATATCGGTAGGTCATAGCAAGGTTATGAGGGTTGATTATGTGGCGGTGAAATGCTTGTGGATTCTGAGCTCGACGATTAACTGTTAATCGTTCCTTCTCACTTTGATAAGCATTTACAGAATGAAATGTTGTAACAGGTTTATTCCTGTCTAACGAAAATAGGGTAGGCCAGCGATAGACCTGCTAGCACTGGTACTAAGGGAGGCTTTAGGGGACCGGAAGTATGAGATAATAGTTGAAGGACAAATAGGACTCAGGGATTGCCGTTCAACCAAGTGTATTCTTAAACTAAAGGTCTGTCGAAGTCTTCTGTCTCCTGCTAGCCAGGAGACTGGTTTAAATACAAAACCCAAGAGCAATAGCCTTCCTGCAATCACGATCATTACCAGTAGCTGCGCACATACTACCGGAATCCTGTAATCCTGCAAGACCAAAGAGAGAAACAAACAAAGCTCAGCCTTCACCAGTGTTACATGACCATTCCATACCCGGAATCCTAAATATAAACTTCCAGCAAAGTAAACTAAATATAACAATACGATAGCATAGCCTATCTGACTCGGAGACAGTGGCGGAGCTGAAATCAAATCAAATAAACCAAATATAAATTAACAAAACATAGGAAATCCTGCACTGCCTGCTCCTGTGTACCGTTACTGGAACATGTACACATGTTACAAATGTTGTAATCCATAGCTTACCTGCTAGAACCTTTCCTGGTACCTTCTTAACATTTGAGTAAGCAGGCTGCTTGTTATACTGTAACCCACTTTCATCACAGTTCCAAATATCTTGTACTCTGTAGGATAAGAGTTCTGCCTAGATTTCCTCCCCGGTATTTTGAATAGCTTTTGCATTAGTACTGCCAAACTCCCCATATTGTTTCAACCTTCCTATCATCGATCTTGTCCTGAATTTCTGTAACCACCCAGGGGACAAGGCAAAACCCGTATAGTCTTCCTCACAGCTAATATCTATAAGCTTGGTTTGAATAACTTCAGCTTGGGCTCGTAGAACATCATGGGTAACAAGAACATTTGCAAATTCGGCCGCCTCCACCCACTTCGCTAGCAGGAACTCGTGAATGGGAACTAGGGCAGCTGGTTCTTTTTTCATCTGTCCTTTAGCTCCTAAACCATTACTCTGTCCACCCTGTCGGTTATATTTTGGTTGGTATAACAATAACTGATAAGATATCACATATCCAATTAGTAGACATCTAGTAGTCTAAACTTCCTTCAAGTCTATTAAATACAAATGCTACTGTGACAAAAATAGACATACGCTTGGCTTTCCTTTCAAAATATTTTCTTTCCAGCCTTTCAGATGCTCGGAAAGGCTTGACAGAGGAAGTGGACGGTCATCCTCTCTCCTTGGGCACTCTGGCAATTCCGCAAATTTGACCAGCATCATTTCTGGATGCGGGGATCATAGGAGGCCTAGGTTATACTTTTGTGATTGACTGAGACCTTTTCTCACTTTTGGAGGCATTGGAAATTTTTGACTGTGCGAGTGAAGGCTGCAAAATTCAGAATATGCTTTGGATTTCTTGAGTTGAAGCACGGATTTTCTACCATCTCTAACTTCCCCTCTTTTGCACCTTCCCCGCTTTCTCTCCACATACTAGCTCTAGTAGCCTCTTCATCACACTTTGCTTACTAACATTCTCTGAGATTTCAGAATTATTAGCTGTAATGAAATCTTGCTATCCCTTGGGCAGTCTGAAGCAGTCAAAAATGGTTCCAGGCACACTAAACTGACTGTGGAAGCTTGGCGCTTAGAAATCAAGTGAGTGATATCAAATGACTACGGTCGCATCCAGTACACAAAGCACCATGATCATGGTGGAGTGAAAGCAGATGTAGAACAAAATTAAATCAAGATCTAGACTAGGAGAGGAGTCAATGAACACGGGGGTTCAGTGAACATACCAAGCAAAATCACTCTTGGTAATGCACTTTTAGAGTATTGTTCGTTGAGCCTCCGTGGTTGTTGACCCCGCTCTTAATCTAAAGAATCAACTATGAAATAAACTTGAAAAGCCCGGCATGCCTCCTATCATAACAGTCTTGACAGAGTTCAAAGCCACATTCAGGGCCAGAACACCCATATCGTGTGCCGGGTGCCCTCTCTCCCTTCCGGTTCATACTGTGCAACATAAATCGACATTGGGCACAGCCCACAGGTGTACTTTGCATGCGGGAAAAGTGGTGCTGAGTAGGGGAGCCAGTAGGAGGAGCCAGCGTTGTCCTTTGCTGTTGCTTACTGTAGTGATGTGTAGTGGTCTTGTGAGTATAATACGATTTTCAAAGCTTTTGAAGTCCCGTACAGGAACCATATTTTGCCACTAGTAATTCAGCAAGAGTAAGCCGGAAGGTGTGGAAACTATCCTGGTACTCATGTGGGGGTGAAAGTTGTCGGGTAAGAAGGTAGGAGTTGATCACGGTTGTGTCTAATAGCCAATAAAAAATCAGGGGCCAGTTTCGGAGGCACTTCAATTATGTGAAGTAGTAGCTTCTATATTGATTGGCCACATCGACACCGACTTTATACTGATTATAATCATTTGTAATAACCGGGATAGGAACCTTTGCGCGGTCAGCAGAACCAAACACTTGGCGTATTACAGGGCCATTACTGCTCCTCAGACGAGGCTTTTTTCGTTCCGTAGTAACACGATCCTCCAAGTTATAAATTGTTGAAAGGAAATGTACAGCACTATTATCTTGCCATTGAACAGCAAGAACCTTGCCACTAGTGCAAGCACGCCGCCCTCCAGTAACCTCATTCCAGGGTATATTAGAGCGACTATCATGGAGGTGAGGGGGGAAGGCTTTCTGGTTCACTCTAGCTGTACCACAGCCACCTTCAAGTTGTTATTATGTGCGATCAGAACTCAGATGAAGGATTGATAATAGCCAACAGTTAAGACAATAAAATTGAGCCAACTACTGCTAAAATGATAGGAAAGATTCAAGCAAACTATATAGTCAGGTAGCTTGGATCTGGTTCACTAAGCTTCTGTAATAAAGAACAAACACTTTCAAAGAAACCATATAAAAACAAAAGGAATAATAATGAAAGTGTAAAAAAGAAGAAACTTATACCCGGTTTGAGAACAAATATAAAGACTTAGAAGAAGAAAGAAAGAAAAGAAAGAAACCATATTTGAGAGGAATAAGAAAACATGAATGAACACACCTATTCCTTCTTCCCGTAACTTTTCCAGTAGAGCGGTAGAGGGGAAATAGTTATCCATGTATATATTAAAGTGTCAGTCAGAGGTAGCATATGGTAAAGCTGTTGTGAGCTGAAATACAGCAGAGGCAGTAGGTGTTAGGTGCTCCAGAAGGACAAGCTCAGCAAATGATTCAGAGCGGGATGCAAAAATCCAGTTATATGTGTAACCCACATCACACAGTGCGAGTACCTTATAGCCCTCAGTAATAGGTTTACTAGGTATACGATATGTGTGTAGGCTACGGCCACCGAAGCGTATCATCATCTCATCGACGGTAACATTGGAAGAAGGGAGATAGTATTGGTTACAGCGATCTCGGATGAGACTGTTTAATGGTTCTAATTTCCGGTACCATTGTGACTGAGGAAGTGTCTGTCCTGGATCGGATATATGGAGGTACCGTTTAATCTGGCTGAACCGCTTGAGTGACATCGCTCTAAGGATTGAATCCTTCCGTATATTGCTCCAAAAACCTAGGCTTCCCATTCCTCTCCTAGCACCCATATAGATCAAGAGTGCTAAAAACACTCTTATCTCCTTCCCGGTCACCGGCTTCCCGGTCACCAGCTTCCATGCTCGTCGCATTGCGAGTTTGACCAGTTGGGCAGCGTAATCAGCTTCCTTCTCTGCCGCATATGCATTCATTCCACACACAAGTAGTTCCACAGCTTGCCCATCCCAGAATAGCTCAAAGATTTGCACTATTGAAATATTTGAATTCTCCCAAGGTAGTAGTGGCCTCCCCTTATGGTCTATGCGAGGGCCAAGGGGTATATACGGAGTGTTGGCCTGGTTCTCGTCTACTTCTTCAGGTGGAAAAGGTTTGGTGGCCTGCTTTCTTTGCTTTCCGGGTTTTTCTTGTACATTTTCCTGTTTTGAAGACCAGGGATTGGCAGAACAGGAACTGAGAGGCACTCGTACTCATCGTGAGGTAGGCATTGTGAATGTTGCTTCATGTCTGAAGTGAGAGTTGAGGTTGTTGTGTTACCATACCATCCCACCCTATCTGGAAAAGCGTCGTCCCCACTCAGTTTAGCGTGCCTGGAACCATTTTTGACTGTTTCAGACCGCCCAAGGGATAACGAAAAGAAAGATCTGAACTCTTGGCTTTCGTTACAACAAGGTGCGACTGTATACTATTCTTCAGCACTAATAATCTGCACCCTCCGAAGACTGCTTATCGCCAGGCTGCGAATATAGTTCGGATTTGGCAACTGCTAGCTGTGCCAGCTTTTATTTAGCCGCGATTTCTGGGGGGTTTTTTTTAATCGCGAGAAATACTTTAAAAGATTTTCAGCAGTGCAGCACCACAAAATCCCGCGAAACCCACCAGCTCTGTCAGCCCATAATCTCTGAGTTTTGAGTCGAAAGTCCAAAAGAAGGATTAGTGTTTCGCTGGCACGGTACAAGTACCAGGCAAGATGTGTTCGTACAAAGTTGGCCGTGGCGACAGTCCTGACGGGCTGCCAATGCAAGGCACCAACCAATCATCAGGTTTTTTCCAACAAAACGAACGGCACGATTACCCTGACCGCCCCGGCTGGTACAGATTCAGGGCAATATGCGAAATACATCGACAAGATTACGGAAGCCCTGAACGGAACAATCGGCCATGACGAGCCGAGCTATCTCCCGTTTAGAAGAGCACCCACGGACGTGGATGTCATAATTCACAGAGTGTCGCTTACCGCAATCCCGAACAACGATAAGGACCTGGAAGAAGAAGTCAAAAAGGCCTTTAATGTTACACACAAATTCGAGATAGCTGGGGCGAAGTTCCTGAAACCAAAGGAGCAGGATAGAAGGGACAAGAAAGCGACCTCGATTATAATGAGAGTACCAGAAGCGGAGGTCGACAACGTTACACCATCGGTCCTGTTTATGGGAAAATACAAGACATCAGCTGTGATGTGGCAAGCGTCGGCCACTACACAATGCCATAAATGTTGGAAGTTTGGGAACCCGATAGCAGGCTGCAAAGCTCAAGGGGAAATATGCCCGATATGCTCCAAAGCGCACACCCAGAGGGAGCATAAATGCCACTAGATAGCATGTAGCGGCCACAGGAAGATAATTCCACGCTGCTGTTTAATGACCCCTGCCAAATGTCCAGCTTGTGGAGGCCCACACTCCGCCCTAGACAATAACTGCCCCAAGAAGTTGAGAGTGAAAGAAGCTGCGAAGAAGAAGTACGATCTGCGGATGGCCTCCCTTGCCGGAAACAGTCGGATACAGCGAACCCCTCAAGATTAGGCCGTTGGGCCAGTATGAGGGGAGATAGCACTCAAAACACAATACCGAGAAGATGGAGAATAAAAATAGCTCAACACAATTGCTGAGGGAGCAATAGTGTATTTATTTCATTATTTCATATTATGAAGGGGTTTGATGTTTCCTTTATAGGTGTACAAGACCCACCATTGTTTAACGGCCAACCCTTAAGGGCGCAGGGTTATGAATGTATTTCTTTAAATGCTGACAAGGTTCGAGTTTGTACTTATATTTCCTTGAGAGTTTTACTTGATATTTCTTTTGTCGTGGTGCCTAGGGACCAGGATATTTTGTACTTGAGGATTTTCGCGAAGGAAGGGAGCTTGCTGGGCAATCACCGATCCCTCGGAATAATCAACACTTATAACAGACCAGCCGAAGGAGGTCACACAGTCACCGCTGAAAGCCTTTTTACTAAAACCAACGAGCCTACCCTGGTGGTAGGAGACCTAAACATTCACACCGCATACAGTGACCCTATGAGAATCCTCGAACCTGGAGAAAGCAGGAGGGGAGAGCCCTACATGAGATTGGCGGCATTGCGAGATTATACCATAATCAACACCCCGGGAATATACACGAGATTTCCGGACAACCCTACACTACATCGACCTTCCGTTATCGACTATACTTTGGCAAACAACTCGTTACTTGCAAAGGTGTCAAAATGGAAGGATGTATACCAAAGATCAGGTTCGGACCACATCATAATCGTCACGGAACTGGACTCAGAAGGGATCGCACTCGCTAGAGCGTCGCCGGACTGGGAAAAGATAAAATGGAGAAACGAAGAAGGGGAACCTAACCCGGTTATCGAATCGGCCCTGAAGTGATACTTGATTGAGGGAAACGAATACAAAGAAATTTATGAAGCGGAAGGAGCAGAAGAGAGATTTGGAGACAACCTAGCAAGGCTGATCCAGATGGTCAAGAACTGGGCACCGCAAAAGAACCCAACCAGGTGGTGCAAAGCATGGTGGACGGCTGACATCACTGAATTGAGAAGAGTATACACCTCGGGTGCCCGGTGGGTAAGGTGTGACGGGAGCGGAGTGGAAGAAAGAAATAAGGCAAAAAAAGCATACAAATCAGCGATAGACAAGGCGAAAAGGAAACACTGGAACAACTTCCTAGCAAGCGCGACGAAGAACGATGTGTGGACGGCTCACCAATTTACAAAACAAAGACAACCTGTGAGGATACTGGGAGGGTACAACGATAGCCCGGACGAGACCTCACAAAAGATAATGGAGCATTATTTCCCACCGAGTGAAGATCCGATATCACCACGACTCCCCCTTAGGAAAGAGCTAGCGGATAGTGACTGTGTGACCGCCGGCGAGGTCTCAGAGACTTTGGAAAAGTATAGCAACAAATCAGCCCCGGGGCCAGACCAAGTGCCATATGGGGTTTGGAAGAACATACACAGGATGGAAGGGAAGATAATACCAAAGTTAGCGGAAGCCATGTTAGAATGGGGCATTCACCCGCCTATGCTAAAAGAGTCAACTGGAATTATCCTACCAAAACCTAGAAAGAAGGACTACACGGACTGTGCGAGCTTTAGGGTAATCGCCTTAATGCAAACTTTTTCGAAGATCGTCAAACGAATCATCAACAAAAGGCTAATGGCGATAGCTTACAAGGAAGACATGTACTGCATCAACCAGACCGGGAGCCTGCCTCAAAGGTCGACGGTAGATGCTGCACTGTCACTAAAACACTGGATAAGGGAACCCCAATTCGCCGGGAAGAAGACTTCCACAGTCTTCCTCGACGTAAAAGGGGGCTTTGATAATGTAAACCACAGTAAGCCGTTGGATCTACTGGGGACCGACGAAAAGGTCCCAAGATACCTGTTAGGCAGATAAAGAAAAGCGTAGCTTTTCCACCTATTTTTGTGTACCCTGGGGTTACCCTACCTTCACCCTGTGAAGCTAACACCCCCCTCTGGCCCCGGCGTTGGGACGGCGCGACAACACCGGACGGCGTGGCTGTTGCGTCCCAACACCAAAGGACACTATCATTGGAACCTATCTCATAACACCGTATACATCGTGGCCGTCAGTCCGACCGGATGCTGTTCGCTGGATATATGAGAGGGGACCATTGGCGAGCTTATGCAAGTGTTCCGAGCGAAATCGGTCGATGTCGCATAAAGTTACAGACATAGCGGAACGGCACAGGAAACTATGCCACTAAAGTGACGGGACGTTTTCGTCGTGTCTACTCTAGAATGAACTAAGAGTATGACCGCACCCACACCAATGGTATAGTACCATATAGGATCACCCGGTAAGGGAAGACTATGAGGGAATTGTACCATTGGTACGATCCCGACTAAAAGTCTGACCAAAGCCTAAGCGCAGGAAGCAAGAGTGATATCTGCTACTACGATAGGTCCAATTACGAAGTTGGCCACTTCGTTCGTCCGATGATGAGGACACTGTCTAGCATGCAAACAAGTTTCAGTTCCTTCTGACCGAAGAAGGATTGTGAACTCTGACTGGAATGTGGTGCCACACCAGAGAAATCAAGAGCTCTCCAGTCCGGAAGTCAATGGTGGGGCGATATTATTCAGGGTCAAAATGTGTTCGCACTAGAAGAAATGTTGGGAATAGTTAGCAGGTACTTAGTTAGTATGATAGTTACTTGTAGGTCGCGCAGTCTATCGACGCGGGATATAAATATCGAAGTGCCTCCCGAGCTTTACTGAAATCATCACGATAAGGAGAAGAGACCTTATCAATATAATAAGTTACTACAAGAAAAATCTTTATCACTATTTTTACACACGTTTATATTGAGCATTCCTAGACACATCTCCGTCTATGATAAAGTGCCCTGGTCTTACCCATCTCGCTTGTTCTTAGAGATTTGGTACCACCTAACAATACCTAGTGGACTGGATCTCGAACTTTATACACACAAGACAAATCGCGCTAGCCTACTCGGGTAGCCCTAGGACCTCAAACAAGGTCGACAGAGGGATTCCCCAAGGATCACCGCTATCACCCCTACTGTTTGTGATATACGTCAGGGCACTACACCCCGCAATAGAACACTCAGATATATTTATGTCATCATACGTGGACGACTTCCAGATTACAGTAGCGTCAACAAGTTGGTACAGAAACACAAAAATACGGGAAGAAAGGATAGAAAGGATGAACAGTACGGCTGTCAGTCTGGGGCTATCATTCAGTATTGCAAAAACCGAACTGATGCACTGGAGGAAGCCTAAGGAGAAGGGCGAAAGGTCGGAATGCACAGTAATGTTCCAATCACACGTTATCGAACCCGCCGGGAAAGCAGTAAAATGGCTGGGATTCTGGCTTACGGATAATGGAGAAATATCAACACATTTCGGAAAGAGACTTGCGCTGGCACAAGCAGCTTTCATACGAATACAGAGACTGTCAATGCCTGGCAAAGGCCTAAACCGATATGGGGCAAGGAGGCTAGCGAAAGGGATAATTTTACCAACATTGCTATACAGGGCCGAGATATTCGACCTGACAGTGACAATGATAGGAAAGATGCAACCTTTTTGGAGTAGGGTCCTGCGGTGCATTACGAACGCCTTTTATGCAACAAATACAACCGTCGTGTCAGCGGAAGCGTGCTTGGCACCCATCAAGCTGTATGCGAAACAGGCCAGAGAAATGACAGCTGTCCGAATCACCACGGCAGTCCCAAAGAACAACATAGCCACAGCGATGCTACCTGGAGGGTACCCTTTGGTAGAGGAATACAGATACCCCACGAACAGGAGACAGGCGTTTGACAACAACAAAGGAGGAATGAGACCCAAGACGTGGAACTCAACAGCCACAACGACGGCCCAGGTCCGCCTGCCAATCGACAAGATGGGGGCGATGGCAGCGGGAAATTACACAGCGAGACCCTTCCCGATGAAACCAAACCGACTCTCAATGGTAACGGAACAGGCAGCAAAATCCTGGTTCGAAGCCAAGGAGGGGATCCGCAAAAGATACAGAAAGAATGGGTGGAATGGGAGTATCCGCCATACTACGAATACAGACCACCGTTTAGGGAATGCTGGTACTGTTATGGGGTAGCCAACACGGTAGGATTCCGGGCTAACTAGGCCGAGGATATTCAAGACAACGGAATAATAGTCAGGAAGGCTCAAGATGAATTGTTCGATAAAGTAATAGAAGAATATCGTAATAACTTATAATATTGTTAAGGTCTCTTCTCCGTTGCTTGATGATGTTCTCAGCCATCGGGGAGAGCCCTACTATTTATACTAATGTTCACGCTACTTTAACTTCTCTAGTAAAGAAGTATCTTTCGAAGAATTCAGTTCGTCAGAACAAAGTGCGAACACTGTTTGACCCTGAATCTGGCCCAGCTTGACTCTGAGAATCTCCCGACTGCTATTTCTTCTGAGGGTGTCCCCACTCCACCAGTAGCCAGTCTTCGATCTCTTCGTCCTGATAGACTATAATGGAATATGCAGTCTACATCAGCAAAAAAATCATCTTGCGCCCCATCTCTCCCCGCTCACCCTGTGCGCCGGACGTTCCAGGCGCTTATAACGTAAACTCGAGTTCTGGGTGCGTCCGCCCGGGTTCATGCCGTCTGGAAGTGAAAGGGCCGCCTCCAATGCGTCCGGACACCACAGGCAGCGTCTGGATGCATTGGACGCGGCCCTTTTGCGTCCAGACGCCTTAGACCCCCCCCCCCAGAAACCCTCCCTCCAGCGCCCAGCCTCTTCCTCCCTTCTCGCCTAAAGTCCACGTTCCCATGCTGACGTTCTGCGGACGCCTTTCAACCGCAACCTCTCACATCCCGGCCCCCCCCCAGACACGCCGGCCCGCCAGCTTTCCTCCCATGATACCCTCTCTCCTTTAACTTCGTCACTAGACTCTCTCTGAATCCGTTTCTCACCCGGAACCCGTCCAACATCACCTCCGTTTCTCCCCCACCGCCGGATTCCCTCCGTCTTCTCGCATATCCGGCGGACCTTTTCCAGTCTTCATTTTTTCACCCTATTTCCTCCCAACGCCCTCAGCCCTTGCTCCTCCCTCTGATCCAACCCTGTATTCTCCCATATCCGGCGGACGTCCCCCACCCCCTTGCCCTTTCGCTAG
>Ga0307509_10002086_pt1 | contig 32926 bp, 25 predicted proteins | sample 10_EM_MG_FD_202245 | JGI IMG/M metagenome (GOLD analysis project Ga0307509, IMG submission 202245) | Populus trichocarpa ectomycorrhiza microbial communities from riparian zone in the Pacific Northwest, United States - 10_EM | ecosystem: Host-associated > Plants > Roots > Unclassified | place...
CCCTCCCCCCCCCCCCCCCTACCCCCCACTAGATACATCGTCACATCCACAGTCGCCGTTAGACACGCGACAAAGGGGTAAATTCTACGAACAAGCTTTTATTCTCTAAACACATACGAAATCCAATTCAGTTCATGGCTGGTATGCCCTACGCAACTCATCCCAATTTAGCAACCCGGTGCTTTTTTCTTTTCTTTTCCGTGTCGCTGACTTGGTTTTATTTGCAGAGCCGCGTCGCAGTGTCCGTTCCACGAAAGGCGTGAACAATCGCCTCTCGGATATTGGTACAGATGTCGCGTCGCCTACACCTAATGCTCCCGTCGCCCCAAAGTCGCGAAAGAAGTCCACTGCGAAGGGTCGCGTCACGCCTCCTCCTCCTCCGCAGTCCGAGTCGCCCAAGAATGAGGCCGAGGAGAAAGGCGGGTCGGACGATATCATTCGCTGTGCGTGTGGCGCAACGGAGGAAGATGAAGATGATGATCGGATGATGATTCAATGCGAGGGCTGCGAGGCCTGGCAGCATACAGCTTGTATGGGAATTGCCAAGAAGCACATCCCGAAGGTTTACTTTTGTGAAGTTTGTAGGCCGGATCTTCACGAGAATTTGTTGGCGCAAATGGCGAAAGGGGAGAAGCCTTGGGAGAGGCGTCCAGGTGGGAGACGGGCCAAAGGAGCCAAGGGAGCTAAAGGAGCCAAGGGGGGTAAGAAAGCTACTACGCCTGCGAAGAATCAGAAAAATGAGGTTACGCCCACTAGAAATCCGAAGAAGAAGGAACCAACTCCAGTTCCTGTTCCGCCAAAGGAGCCTACTCCAGTGGCTGAGCCTAAGGTTACCCCGGCAAAGAAGGCCACTCCGAGGCGGAAGAAGGCAGAAGTGAGAAAAGAACCAGAGCCTGTTGCAGAGCCTGTTGCAGAGCCTGCCGCAGAACCGGTTGTAGAAGCTCCGGTGGTGGCGGCGGAGGAGGAGGACAAGATGGATGTTGATGTCCCTGTCGCGCCGGACGCTCCAGCGGAGCAGACCCCTGCTCCCCCCGAGCCTTCCGAGGAGATAGACCGTGAGCGTACAGTGTCCATGGAACTGTCCCCCGCAAAAGAAGCCGAAATCCTGGGTGCCAAAAAGCCCACAGCGGTTGTTGAGATACCGGCGGATCCTAAGACCGTTGGGTTTGCCAAATCTCCCGTGATGTCTCGGATTGATGATTCTCGTCCCAAGTCTCCCTTAGCTAAATCCAAGGATCACCGGCCAAAGGTAGAATCTCGGAGAGACTCGGTTGTATCCAGCAAGCGGAAAGCGATGGACGAATCCGATGGCGAATACAAGGCAGATGATGATAAAGTACCTTCCCAAGGGCCACAACCCCAAATCGTGTCGGCTGACAGACAGAAGCAGCAGCCCGAGAAAAAGGCTCGCCGTGTGTCTACAACCACTGCGGCCTCTGTTGATGCCTCCCCTACGAAAACGACACCAGAACGTAGACGCTCATCAGTACCAAAGCCACCTCCTAAGAAGCAAAAACAGGAGGACAACACGCCTCAGAAGGAACTGGTAGACTCTGTTGATGAACTCCGGAATGAGAGTCGTCGTAAAGTTGTTGCACATATGATTTCTTCCTTGCTCGAAATTGCGACCAAGCTAGTCAATGAGCATGATCTTCATCTTGGCAAGGACCAGACCGCTGAGCAACTGTGTGACAAGCTATGCCTGGAGGTAGAACATCATGTTTATCTGATTTTCTTCAAGGATGGTGCCCTATCAAAGGAATACTCTAGGAGAATTTTTTCGATCACGCATAACCTTCGCGCTAACAGCTTACTTAGCACCGAACTGTTGAGGGGGGGTGTTCAACCGGCGCAGTTGGCGGCAATGACCTCGGAACAGATGGCCTCCAAAGAACTTAAGGAATTCCAGCAGCAGGTGAGGTTGCAGTCGGAGAAGCATCACACTCTAATCACAGAGACTGGCCCACGAATTCGGAGAACGCATAAGGGTGAAGAGGTTGTGGGTGAACTCAAGGAGGGAATGTCCAATGGACAGGACACACTACTATCTGGTCCAGTATTACCTCTGCTAGAGCACAACGATAAACCTGCCACTTCCTCGAAATCGCCCACAGAAGAACCCAAGGACACCAGTGCTACGCCTGACCAAGGGGATACCGAACAGGGCGCGCGGCCAGCTCCTATCGACACTAAGAGTGCCGAGAAGAATCAATTTAACATTGAGAATGTCTGGAACCATGTCGAGTCACCTGATACGGATAAGGTCCCAAGACAATATGGGTTGGGTATAGCCCCTCCCTCAGCACGCGTTGCCGGTGATAGCAAAATCGATAAAGATATCGACATGCTCCTGAAGGAAGATGACGGTACCGGAACACCACCGTACTCGCCCGCCATGTCGGAATCGGATCATTATTCACCAGCTCCGATTGAGGAGGAGGAGCCTGTATGGAGAGGGCGAGTAGAAATGAATGGCATAGCAAGTCTTTCCTCTACGGCTCGCCTAATCGGGGGTCTCGAGTACATAGGATCATCAAAGTGGTACGAGCTTCTGTCCGACGTTTTGCAAGTTGACGGCCGTATCAAACACGATCGAGCAACGGAATACCTATGCGGCCAAAAGTTTTCCAAATCCAGTTCACTTATCATGGCATCGTTGACCCCAACGGATTCAACCGCGGATCGGGAGTTCAACCTGTTATTTGACTACTTTAAGGAACGAGATCGCTACGCCGTTGTGGGAAAGCACGCGCTTAAGTGTATTAAAGATCTTTACATTGTGCCCATCGACACGAACGATAATCTCCCAGACTGGTTCAACGTGCTCGACCCACCGCCTACGGTTCCAGAGAGTGGTAGAGAAACGAGACTTCTAGTCATCATATTCGTTGTTATCCGTAGCCACGTCGGTCTCTCGACTACCGCTCGCACACCGACTACGTCTGAATCGCCTTACCCACAACAGCAGCAACAGCCACAACATTCCCGCCTTACAGAGCAACCATACGCATCCCCGATCACGCACACTTCCCAAGCGCAGTATCATCAGCAATCGGCGTACTCTCCGCAGACGCCGCAGCCTCAACAGCAGCAGCAACAACAGCAACCCCCAATATATAACTATCCCACGGCCCCCGGCACCTCCCCTCCTCAGCAGCAGCAGCAACAACAACCCGGATACAATACGTATCCATATCCAACCCATAACGGCAACTCCACATCCCCGCCACCCGCGCCCGCATCAGCACCAGCACCTGGGCCAGCACAAGAAATCGAACTCTTGCAAATGGCCCGCGACCTGCACCGCATGATTCCAGACCTCCCGCTCGACCAGCTCCTCGTGATCAACAACATGCTCAAGGAAAACCCGGAAATGCAGACAAACGATCAGGAAATTGTCAAATTGGTTGAAGCTCATCTTGGGGGTGGCGGCGTGTACTAGTTTAGTTTGGTGTTTCCCTTTTTTCTCTCTCCTTCGTTCCTCCAGCCTTTCCTGGTCTTTTCATTTCCTCGCTTGCTTGTTCCCGGGATTTGTATTTTCTCCTGAATCTCTTTTCCAATTGCTGGACTTCTCTAGTCACTTTGTTTGTGGGTCGGGGGCGTTTAAAACTGTTTTTGCCTTTCTTGTTGCATGCTATGCTGGATGGATCGGTGGCGATGAGGGGGATGGCAGTGGCTAGCAGCACTTGGCTATTTATAAAGTATTCGGACACCCTGTGATGCATTTGTATCTGTCTCGGCGCCAAGCGTTTGAATACTTTATAACTGGCCTAGCAGCGGCTGGGGGCGGGGAGGATATCACCAGAATTGTTATGCAGGGAAAATACCGTGTCAATCAGTCAGTCAATCAGTCATGTAACACCTATTACATTTTCCTTTGTTTACTTTTTTTTCTTCCCCTGCCTAAATCCAAATTCAAGTAAATTTATTTCATATTATCACAGCTATTCCTCTCCCTCTTTTTATATTGCTCCGTCCTATTTTCTTTTAATTCATTCCTCTGTTATATTCTCCCTCTCCCTTCTATTGGCTCAAACAAAGGAGGATGCATACACGAACGAATGAATGAAAGAAAAAAAGAAAGAAAAGAAAAGAAAAAAAAGAACCCCTGATACCACTGCTTTTTGAACATTAAGTTATCTGCCATGCCATGCCATGCCTCGCTCTCTCTCTCTAGCTGTCACTTTCGTTAATCCTTCATTTTTTTTTATTCCTCCCCCCCCACCCTTCTCGATTTGATTAGTTTTTGTCCGTTTGCTTGCTTGCTTCGCTCGTGTATTGTACGTTTATTACAGTTAAGTCGCGTCGAGTAGTTATTAGTTTAGTTTAGTTTGTATCCCTTTCTATTTTTCCTCCTTTATAGCTATTATATGATATGTTCTATTCGTGTGATTGCCGGGGAGGGAGCGTGTAATAATAGTAGGTTAAGTTAAGCCTTTTTTTTTTTTTTTTGCTGGGAGGAAATAAAATTGTGAATTAATCCAAAGGTTGAAAGGAGGAAGTAGGTTACCGGTCGGCCCCTGTAGATCGTGCTGTGTTGTGGGGGATAGGTGGGATGTTCTCTATTTTATGGAAGGTTCGGGGTTGTGTGGGCTTTGGTGCTGGGATTTAGAGATTCGTTGATTGGTTGGTTGGCGGATGGATGGGTCGTAGGGTTAACATCACGTTGCGGGGGGAGTTTCGAATACTGTACCTAGCCCTTGGGTTACGCTACTGTTTCCCCCAGAATGTAGTGGTGTCTACAGCGCTGCAATTCTGGTACTGTAGGTACTCGGGTATCGACGTGGGTGATCGGACAGACAGGGATTAAAAATCTATGAGGATACATAGATTTTTAATCCCTGTCTGTCCGATAATCCACTTCCATAACCGAGTACAGTACGCCCGTTATCTAACCTATCTTACCTTGCGTGCTGCTTGTGCATGGCTAGCGTGTAACACCATGGAAACCGAGCCGGAGTTGCTTCTGGCATCGAGTTACGGTACTCGAGTAGTCCCTAGACCCCCCCCCCACACACCTGGCCTCATTATATTCCCACACGTGAATTTACTTTCCCCTCTCTCCTGTCTTCTTTATATCCCGCGTGAAGCTCCGCAGGTGGACGACCAGGCCTACCTTCATACTGGAGACTACCTCGTTCTTAGAGATATCGTAAGACGCTGGAGGTGCAAATCTGGTAAATCCTTTGAGCAAAGGCTTAGGAAAGGGCTTGTGCAAAGAGCTGTATTGGGCTAGGATTACCCACCCTTGGGGACCTAGTATTTGTATGTGGCGCAGTTGCTTTGTGAGGTCGCGTTTTTGGGAAGGTTCTGGATGGAGGTAGTACGAGCAGGTGAGAAGGGAGACTAGGCTGATAAGGTGACAACCGTGCTAGCTCTCTATTACCGATGCCACATCTCGAGTTTTTCGGGCCGTTAGATACCCTTGCTGTGGAACGTGGGTGTTGCCACGCTGTGCTTAAACCCTCTTGAAGTCCAACCGGACGGATAGACTCATCAATGGTCACTCGGCAGGGATTTAGGGTTCGAGCTGTAGGAGTATATGGTACTATAGACGATAGGATATGATACGGCGACCGTAAGTGTATCAGACGCCGTTGGTATCTCGCACAATACGATCCGATGCCCGGTAGTATGATAGTGTCTTTTGCCATAGGAGCTCGTGCCGCGGAAAGTGCCTATAAATTAGGTTTCCTGAACCGGAAACCTGATGCTGGGCAGGAGAGATTCCAGCATGGTTAGATGAGATAAAGAACTTAAACATGAGACCTTTGGCAGCACCTGAGGGAGATAATTGTGTGCAGGAGGGCCCACCGAGGGGGATGAGGCAAGACGGGTTCACTACATCCTTATCCTCAATGTCGTGTGCTAATTATGTACTTGAAAAGCTTAAATTGGAGGTTCTTCTTTTCCTTTTCCGTACACCACACGTAACCCCCCCCCATCTCCCCTCCCGTACCTTAATAAGACCTAGCGCACTCTCCCTCTCCAAATACTGGCCCCACCGTTTTCCGGCATCTTACTTTACAGCTGTAACTTACCATGCGGCTGCAGTTGCTTACAATACGGCAGTGCACGATATTATCTGGACATTAGCACTGCATCCTAGGGCATGGTGAGGCTTTTCCTGATTTGTCGGGGAGATTATCTAGATTCGTGACGCCCGACCTGAGCGGTGGACAGAATGCCCGGAGAAGAAGAAAAAATGCGGTTGGGAAAAGGAGACTAGGGTAGGATGGAATATCCCTCCCGGCTCGCTCGTAAGTCAACGCTACATAGCGCTGGGAAGTAGCTCAATCGCTCCTTGCAGGTTGGGGTCGGAGACTGGTGCTCGCAGAATGGAGGGTAATTTCATAGTTAAAAGGTTCTTTGCCGTATTAATTCTTGATGCGCAGGACTGAAGAGTTTTGACAGCCTCCTAACCTCACCCTCTAGCTCACACTAGGGGGGTAGCGGCATGTAAGGGTAATCATTATTAAACCGAGCACATAGCGGAAACCAATCACCGCTATACCTTAGTAAACCACTAGCCTCTGCGTCACTTTTCACGAGTGTCAGAAACACTGGCACCTCATATTTCTCTCTCTCTATCTAAACAATCCTTAGGTCTATACTTTAAAAGTGTGGAGAGGGAAAAAAAAAAGGAATTGAGGAAAAAGTGAGTGAGCAATAAATGCGCAAGAAGGATCTAGAATTGAAAAAGTAAATATGACGGAAATCTAAAATCACATCGGCTTATCTCAGTTTAATGGAGATATAATAGCTTCTTGGTAACACTAAACTCTAGGTTATAAGTAGAAACCGACAAATCTTGACTCAACTGTATGAGAAAATGCGGATGGGGGCTGTATTTGATGACAGGTGTGTGTATTCTCATCGGATATGATTTATTTCGGCTGAGCGGAAAATTTAAAGCGAGCTTCTGTGGTATGCTTCGGAGGAAAGGAAAGAGGGCAATTAGCATAAGGCGGGGCTTTAAACAGTGGGGGGATGCTAGGCCGGGGTGCGGGAGGTAGGCAATGGGGCGATAGACGTGATTATAGAGCTGTCGTAGCCATTGCGGGAATGGCACGCAGGGTATTCGCATTCGGAGGTGGTAAGGAGGGCTATGCGTCCTCGGGCTTAGGTTGTGCTGGGGGTGGCAGGTGCTGGGGGTTGAAGTAGAGCTACCACTCCCGCATGGCCTCTCTTAGCAGCCCACTCAAGTGGTGTTCGGCCGTACAAATCTTGTTCGTCGGGGTTGACATCGTCCCGCTCGAGTAACATTTTCACCATCCCCTCGTGCCCATTCCCTGCAGCACACGAGAGTGGTGATCGGCCCTGGTTATCTGATTGGTTGGGGTCGACGTCGTCCCGCCCGAGTAGAATTTTCACCACCTCCTCGTAACCACTATCTACAGCGCACCAGAGTGGTGCTCGGCCGTACATATCTGGTTTGTTGGGGTCGACGTCGTCCCGCCCGAGTAGTATTTTCACCATTTCTTCGTGCCTATAATAGGCAGCCCACCAGAGCTGTGTGTGGCCGTACATGTCTGATGTGTTGGGGTCGACGTCGTCCCGCCCGAGTAGCATTTTCATCACCCCCTCGTGCCCTTTCCCTGCAGCATACCAGAGTGGTGCTTGGCCGTAGATATCTGGTTTGTTGGGGTCGACGTCGTCCCGCCCGAGTAGCATTTTCACCACCCCCTCGTGCCCTTTCCGTACAGCACACAGGAGTGGTCTTTGGCCACCCTTGTTTGGTTTGTTGGGGTCGACGCTGTCCCGTTCGAGCAGTATTTTCACCACTTCTTCGTGCCCATTCAAAGCAGCCCACATGAGAGGCGTATTGCCCGCACAGTCTATTTGGTTGATATCACAACCTTCCACCTCTAGCAAACTAGCTACAACCTCAACAATCCCGAAGGCCGATGCACAGTGTAGACCACTGAAAAGAGAAATTTTATCGAAATTAAACATGTGCAAACACAGGTCCTGTCTCCGCAAGAGGATTTTAATGGATATGTGATTGCTATAGTCGTCAAATAGATTTAGCGCAAGCGACTTCGCGCAGTCTGAAAGCTCCCTTTTGGCATGGACTCCCCAATACTGAGAAGAGTATTCGAGAAAGGATGTGTCTTGGGGATAGGGAGAGGGGTTGGCCGAAAGAGCCTTGACCTGGTGGGAATTTAGATAAGTTAAGCAGGTTTCAGCAATTGCTGAGTGAGCTCTACCAAAAAGCTCGGGATGGGCCCGAAGGTATTCCTGAAGGGTGTAGTGGATCAATCGGGCCGTGGAAGCCTCTTGGTCTACGGTAACAAGTCCTTGACAACAGGCTAGTAGTGTCCCTATTGAAGGAACGTTGTCGCTGTTGAGATGTGACCCTATTTCGACCGCCAGGGCATGGCATAGTTCATTCGCCTTTAAGGGTCGCTCCGAGTGAGAGATCAACATCAAAACCGCCATGCCAAGCTTTGCTTTCTCACCACCCTGCCCCTTTATCCGATCCAGTGTTGCACCATAAGCATCCCCTAACCCCACGCCACTAGTCATTGCATTAAGCTTTTGTCGCCTGCGATGGATTGTGGTTTCTTGCAAGACAGCATCGATATTAAGTGAGACTAGCAAGAATCTGGACGTGCACCTGTCAGTGAATAATCTAAGGTAGCTTCCCAAGTGCTGGTTCAACGTACATTTCAGAAATCTCTTGGGGAATTTTCTTCAGGATGTCCGCCTCCAGACTACTATCCATAGCATCTAGGGCTGTATCCTCGCGCAGCCTGTTATGAAGATATCGAATAATATCATCTCTCTTGGGACTTATAGATACGCTCGTAACTCTCCCTGCAAGACACCTCTCGATCTCAGGTCGAATGTGAGGTCTTCCTGTCACGAATATTCGAGTGCCCGGTGACTTTTCGAGAATCTGGTTCAGCGAATCAAGAATCTTGACTCGGTCTCCCGCCGCACATTCATCCAGAGCGTCGATGCATATGAATGTACGCTTTTTGGAAGAGGTAGTCTGCACCATCTTCACAATATCGGAAAGTTTCGGTCCCCGCCCACCGATGGCATTTTTTTGGCCTCGGTATGCTCGTGATATCTCCTCCGGGGCCTCCTCCAGTCCGCAAACCAGCTGTCTCAGAAGGGCGCCTACCGTGCTCGTGGGGGACTGCACCTTTTGGGCGGCGAAGTCGAAATAGAAGCATGCAACAGTTGCATTCCATCCTCCAGCCTGATCACACAATTCGTCTATCACCAGTGAGCTAACATCGCGGCTTGTCAGCACTTGCCTTTATTCTTCCATTTATCGAGGTTTGCCCTTGTTACCTAATATAAGTTTTTCCGACACCAGGATCCCCATAGCAAAACAAAACTGCGTTATCGGATTCATCTCCCCCACTTCCGGCCTCCCAGCTTCTAAATTCCTCGGTTCGTAAGAGCCATTCCCCTATATTTTCGACTCGGCGGGCTTGGATGTCCTGATGCTTCAACTTGGGATCTAGAGGGGATATCCAGCATAGGAGATTATGTCGGTCATCGGCAAAGGTCAGGTTATTCGTAATCGCCGTGTTCGACACGTTAACAGTCGTGTTCAAAGAGTTAGTGTTGTTACTGAATGATTGAGACATTTTCTGTTTCTTTTTTTTTTGCAGTTTAGGGTACTGTAAATGGCGGATGGCGGAGTTGTTCAACTACAGGTTGTCGAGGTCCAAGTGGCCAAAGAAAAGCGGGGGGGTCTTTTGTGTAACCCCCTGGACACTTCAAGACAGTCGAATTGGTCTCCCCCAAATTGGTCAGCAATACCCTTCCTGTGCCTCCTGCATTGGTACAAGTGAATACATACCACACCGGTATGCTACGATGGCACAAAATTTGCGCTACGATGAACGAACACCCTCGTGGAACTAGCCCGGCATATACATGTAACGCACCAAACTCTGTGAATAAATCAGCCAGAAATCTACAGCCACCCGTCACAAGCCTTCGTGAAATAGAACTTCTTTTTGCTCGAGGAATGTGCCCCCCCGCTACACAAACTCGAATTGCGCAATACCACCCTTCTTGGGCCTACATCAGTTTCTGTCGAGGAAAAAATCTGCTTCATGAAGGGTTTTACCGAATGGCTATACACATTACCTCACTTAAAACACCCCGGTGTGGTTCTTTGTGAGTTTGGTACTGGTCCGAGAGGTACGTCCTCAGCCTCGTGCCAGGTTCTGTGGTTCTATGACAACGTCACGGACAATCACTCGTCTAAGTTTGGATTCGGACTGTACGGTACGTTCGCGTAGCGCACCGCACGATGCAACACGATACAGTACTCGAGTACTGTAACCTAAAGTAAAGCTACCAGACACCATTAGTTCCATTAGTATAAAGAGAGCTTTAGTTCTTATCGGAGATATATGAGAGCGAGGGTTCACGCATGGAGTATAGAGGAGGGAAAAAACCCCCGATATTGCTTTTTAAATGCACGATTAACCCACAATATCGCGGAGGAGAATATCATGGATCAAACTTGCATCCTCCCTAAATGCTACCAAAGCCTCATCTTCAAGTGTTTTGTCTAACCGCCCCCAATCTCTCTAGGCTGGCCATCTAAGATTCGCTTGATATTAAGAAATTTGACTTATCAGCACTTTCACCGACATGGACTCCTATGGCAAAGACAGAATTATTTGACATTGGATTTTACCGTGTGAGATTCCGTTTGCCGGTATCATATCTTGCGGCTATAATCCACGGTACAGGATCAGTTGTTTACGGTATGGTGATTTATGGTGCTTTTTAACTACTTATAGTCTAGAGTATGATAAGGCTTTCTCTACTTGGTTAAACGGTGGGGAAAAGGATATTAGGGTGGGATGGGATATACCTCCCAACTCGCTCGTAAGTCGACAGAACCAGGGAGCTGTTCAATCGCTCTTGGCAGGTTGGGTCGAATACTAGTGCTCGCGGAATTGAGGTTAATTTCATGGTCAAACTATATTAAACAGTTTTCAGAGCGGGAGCCAGTAAATGTTATACCTTAGCTAATAGCTAGCCTTCACGTCACTTTTCACGAGTGCCAGAAATGCTTGCGCTTCATACGCTTTTCTCTATTTCTAAACGGTCCTCAGGTCTGCACTCTAAGAGGGGGGGAAGGGGAGAAAAAGGGATTGTAGAAAAGAAGAGTTAACAATAAATCTGGATCTACAACTGGGGAGTAAATATGACGGAGGTCTAAAGCCACCCCGGATTATCCCAGTACAATGGAGATAGCTTCCCAACAACGCCAAACTCTAGGTCATAAACTGAAACTAGCGGACCTTAACTCAGCCATAAGGAAATGCGGATAGAGGCTAGGATGGGTATTTGATAAGTGTGTGCATTTTCATCGGATATGATTTCCTTTCTGCCAAACGGAAAATTTAAAGCGAGTTTCTATGGCATGCTTATCCCGGAGTAAAGGAAAGAGGGCAATAAGCAAAAGGCGGGGGGGGTGCCGGACCGGGATACGAGCAAGCAGGCAATGGCAGCGGTAGACGCGCTTACGGAGCTGTTGTGGCCCTTGCGGGAATGGCACGCAGGGTATCTTTATTCGGAGGCGGGAAGAAGTATGCGTCCTCGGGCTTAGGCTATGTTGGGGGTGGCGGATGCTCGGGGTTGAAGTAGAGCTACCACTCGCGCATGACCATTCTTGGCAGCCCACCAGAGCGGTGTTCGACCGTCGTTGGCTAGTTTTTTGGGGTTGACGTCGCCCCGCCCGAGTAGTATTTTCACTCCTTCCTGCCCATACTTGGCAGCATAGTGGAGTGGTGTTCGGCCGCCCTTGTCTGGTTTGTCGGGGTTAACGTCGCTCCGCCCGAGTAGGATTTTCACCACTCCTTCGTGCCCGTTCAAAGCAGCATGCCAGAGGGGCGTTTGCCCGAACAAATCCGGCTTGTCAGAGTTGGCGTCGTCCCGTCTGAGTAGCATTTTCACCACTTCTTCGTGCCCATTCAAAGCAGCCCACACGAGAGGCGTATTGCCCGCACAGTCTATCTGGTTGATATCACAACCTTCCTCCTCTAGCAAACTAGCTACAACCCCCACAATCCCGAAGACTGATGCACAGTGTAGACTGCTGAAGAAGGAAATTTTGTCGGGATCAATCATGTACAAATATAGGTCGTGTCTCTGCAAGAGGATTTCAGTGGATATGTGGTTGCTGTAGTCGTCAAATAGCTTCAACGCAAGCGACTTCGCGCAAGCTGAAAGGTCCCTTTTTGCATGGACTCCCCAATACTGAGAAGAGTATTCGAGAAAGGATGTGTCTTGGGGATAGGGAGAGGGGTTGGCCGAAAGAGCCTTGACCTGGTGGGAATTTAGATAACTTAAGCAGGTTTCGGCAATTGCTGAGTGAGCTCTAGCAAAAAGCTCGGGATGGGCCCGAAGGTACTCTTGAAGGGTATAGTGGATCAACCGGACTATCGAAGAATCCTTGTCTAAAGTAACAAGTCCTTGACAACAGGCTAGCAGTGTCCCTATTGAAGGAACGTTGTCGCTGTTGAGATGTGGTGACCCTATTTCGACTGCTAGGGCGTGGCATAGTTCATTCGCCTTTAAGGGTCGCTCCGAGTGAGAGATCCACATCAAAACCGCCATGCCAAGCCGTGCTTTCTCACCACCCTGCTCCTTTATCCGATCCAGTGTTGCACCATAAGCATCCCCTAACCCCAAGCCGCCAGTCATTGCATTAAGCTTCTGTCGCCTACGATGGATTGTGATTTCTTGCAGCACTGCATCGATATTCAGTGAGACTAACAGGAATCTAGATATGTATCTGTTAGCGGATAACTTGTGGTAGCTTCTCAAGAGTTGGTTCAACATACATTTCAGAAATCTCTTGGGGAATTTTCTTCAGGATGTCCGCCTCCAAACTACTATCCATCGCATCCGGGGTTGTATCCTCGCGCAGCCTGTTATGAAGATATCGAACAATATCATCTCTCTTGGGACTTATGGATATACTAGCTACTCTTCCTGCAAGGCACCTCCTGATCTCAGATCGAATGTGCGGTCTTCCAGTCACGAATATTCGAGTGCCCGGTGACTTTTCGAGAATCTGGTTTAGCGAATCAAGAATCTTGACTCGGTCTCCCGCCACACATTCATCTAGAGCGTCGATGCATATGAATGTGCGCTTTTCAGAAGAGGTCGTCTGCGCCATCTTCACAATATCGGAAAGTTTCGGTCCCCGCCCACCAATGGCATTTTTTTGGCCTTGGTATGCCTGCAGTATCTCCTCCGGGGTCTCCTCCAGTCCGCAAACCAGCTGTTTCAGTAGGGCACCTAGCATGCTCGTGGGGGACTGCTCCTTTTGAGCGGCGAAGTCAAAATAAAAGCATGCGACAGTGGCATTCTGCCCCCCTGCCTGATCACACAACTCGTCTATCACCAGTGAGCTAACATCGCGGCTTGTCAGCACTTGCCTTTATTCTTCCATTCATCGAGGTTTGCCCTTGTTACCTAATATAAGTCTTGCCAACACCAGGGTCTCCATGGCAAAATAAAACGGCGTTATCTGATTCACTCCTCCCACTCCCGGCCTCCCAGCTTCTAAATTCCTCAGTTTGTAAGAGCCATTCCCCTATATTTTCGACTCGGCGGGCTTGAATGTCCTGATGCTTTAACTTGGGATCTAGAGGGGATATCCAGCATAGGAGGTTGTGTCGGTCATCGGCAAAGGTCAGGTTATTCGTAATAATCGTGTTCGACACGTTAACAACTGTGTTAAAAGAGTTGGTATTGTTACTGAATGATTGAGACATTTCTATAAGCGATGGATGGTAGATTCATTCGGCTTCTGTAGCTGAATTCCTGAGGCCGAAGAAAAGCGTAGCCTTTTTATGGAACCTCCTATACTGGATACTTTAAGACTGTCCAATTGACCTCCCCCGAATTTGCATCAGCAACACCCTTCCCATGCCCCCCCCCCATTGGCAAATGTAAATGCCTCACGACTTGAGATGCTATCCTACGGTAGCACACATTTTGCACTGCGATGGGCGAACCTACAGCGCTGGCTGTGGAATTAGCCAGCTTAGCATATATTATTACAGTCTCCACCGTACTCACGACGAAACTGGGCTGGCGGCGAATAGGAAATTAACTGGTTTTATACGAACGTCACAGACCGTCACTCGTATAAGCTTAGGGTTCCAATGTTGAGAAACGGTAGTTCAGTGTCAGCTACCTACTCGACATTACTGATATGACTGTGTGCGTGGGGGTTAACATTCCGCGTAATGCCTTACGTCACTAAAGTGGGGTACATATACGAGTATCGTTCATGTTTCACATAGCTGAGTAGCAAGCTTTGAAAACAATCTTCCGCCACCAAACATACCGCAACCTTCACTTCTGAGCATCGAACGGCAAGTTTACACAGCGTACCATACTATAACTTACAGTAAACCTGCCAGACACCATTAGCCGAGCTGGTATAAAACACACAATAGATCTCACCGGAGGTGTATGGGGGTGGGGATTTACCTATGGCGGATAGAGGAGGAAAAGAAACCCCGATCTAGCTTCTTAAATGCACAATTAGCCGCCGATAAGAATACCGTGGATCCAACTTGTATCCTCTTTACTAGTGCCCCCATGGACACACCTTCGTGCTCGTAGGTTGCCGAAGAGCCCCACCGTTGTAACCGCACCTCGATCTCTCTAGGTTGGCCACCCAAAATTCGCTTGATATAAAGAAACTTGACTTATCAGCACTTTCTGCGGCATAAACCCCTATGGCATAATGCAGCATATTCTGACACAAATTTTTACCGTGCAAGATACTGTTTTCCGGGATTGTGCCTTACAGCTATAATTTAAGGCACGGGACTGGCTGTTCACAATCTGGTGATGTATGGTATTCTTGGAACGCGTATACGGTAGTCTGGGCACGACAAGGCCTACCCGGTTGGTGAGATTATATAGATTTGTAACCCCCAACCGGAGCGACGGACATAATTCCTCGGGAAGAAGAAAAGAAATCGCGTATCGTAGTGGGGAAAAGGAGGCTAGGGCAAGATGGAATATATCCCCCAACTCGCTCGTAAGTTGACACCACACAGAACTGGGGGGCCATTAAATCACTCTTGATAGATTGGGATGGGTACCGATGCTCGTAGAATGAGGGTTGATTTCATAGTTAAAAGAGTTGTTACTATTCGAGTATATTAATATTCTTCAATGTGCAAGACTAAAAAGCGTGGACAGCCTCCTAGCCCTCTGCTCGAGTACCGGTAGCACACACCAGAGGAAGCGCGCAAGCATGACTCTAGTTAATCCATGCCCGTAGTGGAAACTAATCACCATTATTATACCTTAGTCAACAACCAGTCTTTACGTCACTTTTTACGAGCGTTAGAAACGCTTGCACCTCATATTTTCTTGCACTTCGTATTTTCCTCTCTATCTAAACAATCCTTAGGTCTATACTTTACAGGGGGGGGAGGGGAAAAAAGGAAACGTGAAAAAGTGAGGGAATAATAAATGTAAGGAGGATCTACAACCAAATATGCAAGCGTGACGGAAATCTAAAGCCACACCGGCTTACCTCAATATGGTAGAGATGTAATGGCTCCCCAACAACACCAAACTCTAACTTATAAACAGAAACTAACAGGTCTTGACCCAGCTACGAGGAAATTCGGATGGAGGCTTGAACAGGCATTTAATAAATGTGTGTATTTTCATCCGATATTATTTCCACCTGTCAAACGGAAAATTTAAAGCGAGTTTCTGGAGCACGCTTACCCCGGAGGAAAGAAAAGAGAGCAATTAGCGTAAGGCGGGGGGGGATGCTAGACCGGGATACGAGCAGGTAGGCAATAGTGGCGCCAGACATGTCTATGGAGCTGTTACCACCCTTGTGGCACACAGGGTATCCGTGTTCGAAGGCGGGAAGGGTGTCTATGCGCCCCCGGGCTCAGCTCGCGGCGGGGGTGGCAGATGCTGGGTGTTGTAGTGACGCTGCCACTCCCGCACGGCCATACCTAGCAGCCCATCAGAGTGACGGTCGTTATCGAGTTTTGTGGGGATTAACATCGTCCCATCTAAGTAGTGTTTTCACTACCCCCTCATGCCCAAACTCAGTAGCACAATGGAGTGGTGTTTGGCCTAATTTATCCGGCCTGTCGGGGTTGGCGCCGTGCTCAAGTAGCATTTTCACCACGCTCTCGCGCCCATACTTAGACGCACAATGGAGCGGTGTTTGGCCGCGGTTTTCTGGTTTGTTAGGGCTAACATCGCCCCGTCCGAGTAACATTTTCACCACTCCTTCTTGCCCTCCCCAAGCAGCACGATAGAGAGGTGTTCGTCCGTACATATCTGGTCTGTTGGGGTCGACGCCGTCCTGTCCGAGTAATACTTTCGCCACTGCCTCGTGCCCATACTCAGCAGCGCAATGGAGTGGTGTTCGGTGACAGCAATCTGGTTTGTCTGGGTCGACATCGCTCCGCCTGAGGAACATTTTCACCACTCCCTCATGCCCATACTTAGCAGCACAATAGAGTGGTGTTCGACCGCGAGTTTCTGGTTTGTCGGGATTGACGTCGTCCCGTTCGAGCAGCATCTTCACCACTCCCTCATGCCCGTTCAGAGCGGCCCACATGAGAGGTGTATTACCCGCACAGTCTATTTGGTTGATATTACAACCTTCCAACTCCATCAAACTAGCCACAATCTCAACAATCCCGAAGACCGATGCACAGTGTAGACCACTGAAAAGAGAGAGTTTATTGAAATCAGTCTTGCGCAAATGCTGGTTGTGTCTCTCTAAGAGGACTTTACTGGATATGTGGTTGCCGTAGTCGTTAAATAGCTTCAGCGCAAGCGACTTCGCGCACTCCGAAAGATCCCTTTTGGCATGGGTCCCCCAATACAGAGAAGAATATTCGAGGAAGGGTGTTCTTTGGGAATCGGGAGAATGACTGATCGAAAGAGCTCTGACCTGGTGGGAATTCAGATAACTTAAGCAGGTTTCAGCCATTATCGAGTGAACTGTACCAAAAAGCTCGGGATGAGCCTGCAGGTACTCTTGAAGGGTATAGTGAATTAGCCTGACTGTGAAAACCTCCTTATCTACAGTAACAAGTCCTTGGCAACAGGCGAGCAATGTCCCAATTGAAGGGACGTTGTCGCGGTTGAGATATGGTGACCCTATTTCGACTGCCAGGGCGTGGCATAGTTCATTGGCCTTCAAGGGCCGCTCCGAGTGAGAGATCCACATCAAAGCCGCCATTCCAAGCCTTGATTTCTCGCCACCCTGCCCTTTTATTCGACCCAGCGTTGTACCATAAGCACCCCCAACCCCAACCCGCCAGTCATTGCGCTAAGCCTTTGTCGCCTGCGATGGATTGTGGTTTCTTGCAGCACCGCATCGATATTCAGTGAGACTAACAGGAATCTAGATATGTATCTGTCAGTGGATAACTTGGGGCATCTTCCTCAGCGTCGTTGATTCGACGTACATTTCGGAAATTTCTTCTGGAAATTTCTTCAAGATGTCCGCCTCCAGTCTACTGTCCATCGCATCTAGGGTTGTATCCTCGTGTAGCCTGCTATGAATATATCTAATAATGTCATCTCTCTTAGGATTTATGGATACATTCGTCACTCTTCCTGCAAGACACCTCCGGATCTCGGGTCGAACATGCGGCCTTCCAGTTATGAATATCCGGGTGTCTGGAGACTTTTCGAGAATCTGGTTCAGCGAATCAAGAATCTTGACTCGGTCTCCTGCCGCACATTCATCCAGAGCGTCGATGCATATGAATGTGCGCTTTCTGGAAGAGGTCTTCTGCATCATCTTCACAATATCGGAAAGTTTCGGTCCCCGTCCACCAATAGCACTCCCTCGCCCTTGATACGCTCGCGATATCTCCTCCGGGGCCTCCCCTAGTCCGCAAACCAGCTGCCCCAGCAGGGCGCCGACCATGCTCGTGGGGGTCTGCTCCTTTCGGACGGCGAAGCCAAAATAAAAGCATGCGACAGTGGCATTCTGCCCTCCAGCCTGATCACACAATTCGTCTATCACCAGTGAGCTAACATCACGGCTTGTCAGCACTTGACCTTCCTCTCCGATTCCTTGAGATTTGTCCTTGTTACCTAATATAAGTTTTGCCAACGCCAGGATCCCCATAGCAAAACAAAACCGCGTTATCGGATCCACCTCCTCCACTTCCACCGCCCCAGCTTCTAAATTCCTCGGTTTGTAAGAACCATTCCCCTATATTTTCGACTCGGCGGGCTTGAATCGCCTGATGCTTTAACTTAGGGTCTAGAGGGGATAGCCAGTATAGGAGATCACGTCGGTCATCAGCAAAGGTCAGGATATTCGTAACGGTCGTGTTCGACACGTTAACAGTCGTGTTCAGAGAGTTAGTATTATTGCTGAATGACTGAGACATTTTCTGTTTTTTGTTGCTTAGGATATTGTAAATGCTGGGTGGGTGGTAGAGTCGCTGACTGCCGGTAGTGGAATTCCTGGGGGCTGAAGATTCAATATCTTTCATTCGACTATATAGTTGACTACCCGAGAAGCGGGGTCTTTCAGGGAACCTCCTGGGTACTTCGGGACCGTCGAATCGGTCTCCCCCAGATTCGTCAGCAACACCCTCCCTGTGTCCCGCATTGGTAAAAGGAAATATCACACCTCTAGAAGGGCTGCCCTATGGTACCGGTATTACAAATTCTCCACTGTCATGAACGAACACCCTAGAGTACGGGTGGTGGAGTTAGCCGGCTTAATACCGTATGTACTAGTACATACTGGTATCTCCTCAAACCAGATGAACGAATCAGACGGGAAACCTACAGCCACTAGGAAAAAGTCTCTCCGACGGGGATTACGGTGGCCCGAGGGGAGTGGTATCGCGCCACACGGAGTTCGCGTGGCGGGGAGTGCACGTTACACGAGCGAAGGGAAATTCCATTTCACAGAGCATTCTACAGGGTTGCTATGCGCATCACTTCACTCAAAACATCACAGCATAGTTCCTCTTGAGTGCAAGAAAGGTCTTGTAGCCTCGTGCCAAGTTCTGTGAATATAGGGACCGTACCCTCTAATATTATACACTAAGGCAGAATAAAGACCCAATGAACAACTCTAACATAAATTACCATATAGAGGACATTCTTAGTATACTGCGCCCAGAACACAAACGAAACCACTCTGATTGGTACGGTGCGTGCAAAAACAAAGCTCAGTTCACCTTCGGCTGCCCGTGCCCCCCTCAGGAGTTCTATAGCAACGTCATAGACAGTCACTCGTCCAAGTTCGGTGTCCGAACCGTAAGGTTGCTCAGCGCATCACACAATACAATGCGATACAGTACAATAACTCACAGTACAAGTAGATCTATCAAAATCCATTAGCAAGGCCAGTATAAAAACTCCAGGTCTCGTAAAGGATGTACCGGGTGTTGGGGGTTCTGGCCACAGCGAAGGAAAAGGAACCCCGACCTATCATAGCTTTTTAAATGCAGTTAACTAGCACATTTCGGGTAAGAATATTGTCGATCTAACTTGAGTCCTCCTCACTAGAACCCCTATTCACACACTTTCCCCCTCATATCCTACCGAAGCCCTACCTTTAAGACCCTTTCCTAACTACCCCCCATTCTCTATAGGTTGGCCATCTAAAATTCGCTTAACATTATTAAAAATCTAAAACTACCTGTGCTGTATCAGGGCCAATGCAATCGAGTGATCACAATATCTGGCAAGAGAGCATATTCTGGGTCATCTTGAGACAATACTTGTTGTGCCATGTGGTTGGCAAGGTACTCTCATGGTCATACAGCGCCCAGGGCCAGATTCCTTGAGAAAGAAACCTCATTTCTTATTATCATAGGTTCTATTTTCGCTTTTCCACCATACTAATTTATCAAAAACCTGGTCCCTCTGGCTGCTTTCCGGGGTTCTTTGCGGGTGCTTGGTGCAGGGTTATCCAAGTCGGAATACCCCCGCTCCCGGTTTTCAATAAGCCACCAAAGTACAACAATCAAGACATTGTGGCTGAGCGGTTAAGGCAACAGACAAGAAATCTGTTTCCTTCATGAACACAAGTTCAAATCGTGTCGATGTCTTTTGTTTCAATTTTCATTTTCCCATGAAATAAAAAAAACCTAACCCTAGTCGTGGGGGTGGGTTACACAGGATAGCATTGGTGTCATAAGGAAACTTAATTCACCAGCACTCTCTACAACATGAACTCGTATAGTAAGAGACATCATTATCTAGCATTAGGTTTTACAGTGAGGGGTACCGTTCTCTAATATTGTGCCTTACAGCTGTAATTTTAGGTATCATACCGGATCAGCTGTTTACGACACAGTCATGTGCGTATCCTTCGAGCCCTTACTCGAGTATAGTCCAAAGCGTGATAAGGATTTGCCTGTTTTGTCGGGGAGACTATAATATAGATCCGTGGCGCCTAACCTGAGCGGCGGACGGAATACCCCGAAAAGAAAAAAAATATGTAGTGGGGAAGAGGATTAGGGCAGGACGGAGTACCCCTCCTAATTCTCTCGCAAGTCGACACCACGCAGCACTAAAGAGCCGTTCATTCACTTGTGACGGGTCCGGGTGGGATACCGGTGCTCATAGAATGGGGGTTGATCTCACAGTCAGAAGACTTCCCACTGCATTAACATTCTTTGATGTGCAGGGCTAAAGAGTGTGGACAACTTCTCAACTCCACCTTCTAGCTCACACCAGAAGGGTGGCAGCACGAAAGCATGGCCTCTATTAAACCATGCTCATAGTAGAGACCGATCACTATACCTTAGTCAACGACTAGCTTTTACGTCGCTTTTCATGAGTGTTAGAAATACTTGCCCTCCATATATTTTTCTCTATATCTGAACGATCCTCGGGTCTATGCTTTAAGGGGGAGGAAAGGGGGAAAAGAAATTGTAGAAAAAGCGAGTGAGCAACAAATCTGCAAGGAGGGTCTACAACAAAAAAATTCAAATGTGACGGAAACCCGAAGCCATACCGGCTTATCTCAATACAATAGAAATAGCCCCCAACAACACCCAACTCCAGGTTATGAACAGATACTGACAGATCTCGAGTCGGCTACATAAGGAAATGCAAAAGGGAAGAGGGCAATTAGCACAAGGCAGGGTTTTGAACGGTGGGGGAAAGCTGGGCTGGAACGGGGGGGGGTCAAGCAATGGCGATTACAAATGTGTTTATAGAGTTGAGGAGGCCCTTGCGGAAATAGCAGATTGGGTATCCGTATTAGAAGGCGGAAAGGTGGGCAATGCACCCTCAAGCTTAGGTCGTAGTGGAGCTGGAAGATGCTGAGGCTTCTAGTAGCGCTATTATCCCGGCATGATTATTCTCGGCAGCTGACCAGAGTGGTGTTTGGCCATCGTTATCCGGTTTCCCAGGGTTGACGTCGTCCCTTCCGAGTAATAGTTTGACCACTCCCTCTTCCCCACGCCCAGCTGCATGATAGAGTGGTGTCCTGCCGTACACATCTTGTTTGTCGGGATTGACGTCGCCTCGTATGAGTAATAGTTTCACCACTCCCTTTTGCCCATACCCAGCAGCATGATAGAGCGGTGTTCGGCCGTACATATCTGGTTTGTCGGGATTGACATCGTCCCGTCCGAGTAGTAGTTTCACAACTCCCTCTTCCCCACTCCAAGCAGCACGACAGAGTGGTGTCTGGCCGCACACATCTGGTTTGTCGGGATTGACGTCGTCCCGTCCGAGTAGTAGTTTCACCACCCGGTCTTGCCCACTCCAAGCAGCGCGATAGAGTGGTGTTTGGCCGTACGCATCTGGTTTATCAGGGCTAACGTCGCCCCGTCGGAGTAGCAGTTCCACAACTCGCTCTTGCCCACTCCAAGCAGCACGATAAAGTGCTGTTCGGCCATCTCCATCTGGCGTGTCGGGGTTGACGTCGTCCCGTCCGAGTAATAGCTTCACAACTCCCTCTTGCCCATTCCAAGCAGCACGATAGAGTGGTGTTTGGCCGTCCCTATCTGGTTTGTCGGGGCTGATGTCGCCCCGCCCGAGCAGTAGTTTCACCACTCCTTCGTGCCCATTCCTAGCAGCCCACCAGAACGGTGTTTGGCCGTCCCTATCTGGTTTGTCGGGATTGACGTCGTCCCGTCTAAGCAGTAGTTTCACCACTCCCTCGTGCCCATCCTTAGCAGCCCACCAGAGTGGTGTTTGGCCGTACACATCTGGTCTGTCGGGGTTGACGTCATCTCGTCCGAGCAGCAGCTTCACCACTCCCTCGTGCCCAATTCTAGCAGCCCACCAGAATGGTGCTCGGCCGTCCCTATCTAGTTTGTCGGGGCTAATGTCGCCCCGCCCAAGCAGCAGCCTCACCACCCCCTCGTGTCCACTCTTAGCAGCGTACCAGAGCGGTGTTTGGCCGTGCACATCTGGTTTGTTAGGGCTAACGTCGTTCCGTCTGAGAAGCATTTTCACCATTCCCTCGTACCCATACCTAGCGGCAAGCAAGAGTGGTGTTTCGCCGTACCGGTCCACCCTGTCAGGGCTAACGTCGTTTCGTCGGAGTAGGATTTTCACTACTCCCTCATGCCCATTCCAAACAGCACGATAGAGTGGTGTTTGGCCGTCCCTATCTGGTTTGCTGGGGCTGACGCCGTCCCGTCCGAGAAGCAGTTTCACCACTCCCTCGTGCCCACTCAAAGCAGCCCATACGAGAGGTGTATTACCCCCACAGTCTATTTGGTTGATGTCACAACCTTCCACCTCTACTAAACCAGCTACAACCTCAACAATCCCGAAGAGCGATGCACAGTGTAGACCACTAAAAAGTGAAAAATCATCGAAATTAGTCATGTGATACGAGCCCCGTCTTTTCAAGAGGATTTTAGCGGATATGTGTCTGTTGTAATCGCCTAACAGCTTCAGCGCAAGCGACTTTCCGCAATCTGAAAGGTCCCTTTTGGCATGGACCCCCCAATATAGAGAAGAATATTCGAGAAAGGGGGTTCCTTGGGGATCGGGAGAAATACTGATCGAAAGAGCCTTGACCTGCTGGGAATTCATATAACTTAAGCAGGTTTCGGCCATTGCCGAGTGAGGTGTACCAAAAATTTCGGGATGGGCCCGCAGATATTCTTGAAGGGTATAGTGGATCAACCGGACGATGGAAGCCCCATCCACAGTAACAAGTCCTTGACAGCAAGCGAGTAGTGTTCCTATTGAAGGAACGTTGTCGCTGTTGAGATCTGATGACCTATTTCGACTGCCAGGGCATGGCATAGTTCATTGGCATTCAAGGGCCGCTCCGAGTGAGAGATCCACATCAAAGCCGACATGCCAAGCCGTGCTTTCTCACCACCCTGATCCTTTATCCGAGCCATCGTTACACTATAAGCATCCCCCAGACCCAAGCCCCTGGTCATTGCATCGAGCTTCTGCCGCCTGTGATGGATTGTGGTTTCTTGCAGCACCGCATCGATATTTAGTGAGACTAGCAAGAATCTGGACATGCATCTATCAGTAGATAACCTGAGGTAGCTTCCTAAGCGTTGTTGATTCAACATACATTCAGAAATATCTTCAGGAATTTTCTTCAAGATGTCCGCCTCCAGTCCACTGTCCATCGCATCCGGGGTTGTATCCTCGTGCAGCCTGCTATGGGGATATCGAATAATATCATCTCTCTTAGGAGTTATGGATACATCCACTACCCTTCCCGCAAGACACCTCTGGATCTCAGGTCGAATGTGCGGCCTCCCAGTCACAAATATCCGAGTGCCTGGAGACTTTTCGAGAATCTTGTTTAGCGAATCAAGAATCTTGATCCGATACCCTGCCATACACTCATCCAGAGCGTCGATGCATATGAACGTGCGCTTTTTAGAAGAGGTCGTCGCCTGCATCATCTTCACAATATCGGAAAGTTTCGGTCCCCGCCCACCAATAGCACCCCCACGGCCTTGGTACGCTCGTGATATCTCCTCCGGGGTCTCCCCCACTCCGCAAACCAACTGCCTCAGCAGGGCACCCAACATGCTCGTCGGGGACTGCTCCTTTTGGGCGGCGAAGTCAAAATAAAAGCATGCGACGTTTGCATTCTGCCCACCTGCCTGATCACACAGCGCGTCTATCACCAATGAGCTGTCACGGCTTGTCAGCACTTGCCCTTTTTCTTCCACTCATTGAGATTCCTCCTTGTTACCTGATATAAGTTTTACCGACACCAGGATCCCCATAGCAAAACAAAACTGAGTTATCGGACTCATCTCCCCCACTTCCGGCGTCCCATCTCCTAAATTCCTCTGTTTCTAAGAGCCATTCGCCTACATCTTCGACCCGGCGGGCTTGTATATCTTGATGCCTTAACTTGGGGTCCAGAGGGGATAGCCAGCATAGGAGATCACGTCGGTCATCAGCAAGGGTCAGGATATTCGTAACAGCCGTGTTCGATATGTTAACAGTCGTGTTCAGAGAGTTAGTATTATTACTAAATGATTGAGACATCCTCTGTTTTTTGCTGTTAGGATACTAGTATTGTAAGCGGTGATGGTAAAGTCGTTAACCAATGGTGTCGAAACAGCCAAGGCTGAAGAAAAGCGGGGTCCTTTGTGAAACCCCTTAGGTACCTCAGAACCGTCCAATCAATCTCCCCCAAATTTATTTCCACAACCCTTCATAATAATGACTCAAAAAAGCTATCGAATATGCTAATGAACAGCCCCCCACTAGAGCTCTAGATAATTCAAGTCCAAGATTACCTCTAGACGAAACAAGATGGTGGACCAAACCTCCAATGAACTCTAAAAGTAACCACCATATGGACGGCATAATTTGTGTATATAATACCATCCCCCAAAACATAAACAAAATATGTTCAGTACAGCACGTGCAAAGACAAACCGAACCCTGCTCCACCCCGTCCATACACACTGCCACACTTGAGCACTATTATCTCCAAGCAGGTAATTTAGTTATTACCACTATTTCCCCGGCTGTATTATAGGAAAAGGACAAATACCAATTCCATCTCGCTTTCCCCATCACAATAGACTAGTCCCAGGACAAAGCGCCAAGCTATCTGCGGAGTCAGTCAGGCCCGAGAGGGAAAACAACAATGTGTCACGCGATATCACTCGAGAAGGAATATCCTATCATACCTAAATATTCCTAACACTGAGCGCAGAAAAAAGGTAAAATAACCATAACCCCCCCCCCCCACCCCCTATCAAACCCAGGGGCATACGTTGCTCGCAAGCCTATATCATACCAAGATATTATCATACCCGTAATATCCATACTCGCTGACAGAAGGCCCAATGCCCCCGAGTACAATACATACACAAACTAACGCTGCTGCCGGCAAGCCTGCAGAGCGCAAAAGGATATAATAATAATTATGATAGTATACCATACACAATCTCCCAAGCGGCGAAACAGCCATCGAAAAGCCTCACAACCCTTCCTATTAACGATATCGGTATGATATATAAACTTCCGGATTATAACTCCCCATCTCTCGTAACAAACAAAAAATGCGTGAAAACCCAACAAGGAAAAGAATGTCGTAGTTATACCACACCGTGGTTGTATCGTGTCAATACCCAATTCCTGGCAGTGCGGCAGCGAGTGATGCCCTATGGCAGGTTTCACAACCATATAATGATCACAAAAGACCAAACAAAGAAAAGCTTTACAGCAGAGAGTAATGCCCCCCTAGCGTTCCGAAGCGTGGAAGGCTAGGTGAGATGTCACCCACCGGGTATGATATCATAATACGAGGTTATTTCAGCAAACCTTGCTTCCTTTGGTGGGAGAGTGATATTAGAGGTACAGTACATATTATACATACCCCTCACCAGCGTTCGGGGGCAATCACGCAATCACAACCCTGCATACAAATTTTCCCCCTCCTCACACATTCTTCAGGCGAGAAGGGGCTATTCCATCATCAAATGCCGGTATGATATCACTGCCACAAACAAATCCGAACAACTCAGCACCCGTCAAAAAATTGAAGTTGAGAAAAACCAAATATGAAATCGAAATGAACAGAGGAGTAAAATCGCCTTTTTCAAACCGAATCGTCCATCGTCCAGACAAAGTAGTCAGGTCACTCAAGAAAATCAAAGGAATAGGGGAAAAGGTAAGGGAAATAGGAAAAAACAAAACAAAAAGGTCACATCTCTATTCGCCCATGGTATGCCATCCCGTCAGCCCGCCCAAATCCAATCACTGGAGCTACCGCAAAGTAACCCTTTCCAATTTCAGTGCTTCCCAAACAGAAGGGACGGGCAAAACAAACAGACAGGCAGCGTGCACACACCAGCATGACAGATGAATAGTAACACGGTAAAACTAGGCGACTAACGACTAACTAATGGGGCTAGATAACTGCTAAACTAACCAACCAACTAGCTCTGAGCCCTGCTTCCCGGCGGCAAGAACAATTCGTTGTTCCTGTAATAACCGTGAGCTCCTGCCTGCGGGTCTGGGGAGCTATGAGTTTGGGGCGGGGCTTCCTGGGAGTAGTACGATTGGGGTGGGGCATCGCCCGGAGTGGAGGAATAGGCACCGTACGGTGCCGAAGGGTTGCCTGCTCCTCCCGGAGCGGTAGACTGGGGGGTGAGAGATGGGTATGGCCCAGTAGATTCCGGGTACGGCTGGCTTGGGTACACGGATGAGGGACCGCCAGATTCTGGGTATGGTTGATTAGGATTCGGGCCGGTTGATAGAGGCCTAGATTGAGGCTGGTAGTGATAGCCGGTGTACGGGGGTTGACCAGTGACCTTTGGAGAGTGTGGTCTATCCATAGTTTGTAACTTGGATGGCTGCGGGTTGAAACCTCCACCTGGTGGTCGACTCTCCATGGGTGAATCATACACCGAAGTCGCCAATTCCTGGGGCTGGGATGGGCCATCAGCTGGAGGAGCACCAGACCCTGAAGGCGTATGACTAGGTTGGGGCCTCTGAGAATGGAACTCCGCAGGGGGCATACTTGGGCTAGAGGGGCCCTGACGACCGGGCAACTGTGTACCAGGCGGGGCCTGCCCGACGACATAAAAGGGCGCACCTCCCCCGTGGGGTGGATTATCGTGGCCATCACCTTGCGCGGGGTAAAAGTTATTACTTGTGCGACGTCCCCCCGGATATGGAGCTCCCGCGGGCTTCTGTTGGGGTGGGGTGAAAGCGGGATGGACATTGGATGGTGATGCAGCATTATGTTGGGGGGCAGACGTGTAGTACCTACCAGGCTCTCCACCGCCGGTCGGGTAGGCATCACCTCCATAGTTATATGGGGTTTGATTTGGCCGGCCATAGTGAGAGGTTGGTTGGGCCATAGATGTCTCCAGTAGAGATTCGTAGTCCTTCCTAGCCTTAATAAACTTTTCGTTCAAGGACATAAAGTCATCTAAACTGATAGTCAGCAACCCTAGCCAATCAAGAAAAAGCAAACATTGCACAATACCTTTCTTCTGAGAGTACTTTCCGATAAGCTCGATAAGCTTTGGGCGGATGGCAAGTGTCTGGTGATACAAGGTCTAGTCCAATTAGCACGAGCACAGCCTGATAAACCGCGCAAAAGTGCATACCGTAATCTCCTCATTGTCCTGAACGTTGGTATCCACACTGGTAGTACTCAACAGAGCCAATAGCTTCTCCACATTCTTAATCTCGGCGAAAACTTCTGCCTCCATCTGCGCCTCCCTTTGAACTTCCTCAGGAGTAGGATCCGATAATTTTTCAACATAGTTTAACGGGAAAATTCCGGTCTGGCCCCGCAAAGAACCCTTCCACCAATCCTTGTAGACAGACTCGAGCACGGCAATAATATCACCTTTCCTAAAAGCAAGCTCGCCAGCTTCAGAAGGAACAAAATCGAAAAGAGCACGGACTCGCGAGACAGTAGCGGCTGTAGTATGCGGTGCCACCGGCGAAGGCGCAGCTTGGCCTTGAGGTTGAGACGGCTGACCAGAGCCAGCGGGTTGTTGAGTTGCCTTCGCAGCAGCTGCCCCTTGTGCGGTTCGATCTTTTAACGATATAGCCAGTGCCATCTGGAGCTCTTCCTCCTCCTTTTGTCTATCAACATCAGTGATTTCTCTCTTGTGCGGCTTTGAGGGTGCCTGGATAGTAGGATCTATGAAACGTTAGCTCCAATTTACTCAGATAAAGCTCCAGAAAATACTCCTACTTTGAGATTTAAGCTTGTTATATGCTTGGTCCATGATGCCAAGATCCGGGTCCTTCGAAAACATCTCGGACCACTCCGCCATTCGCTCTAGAATCTTGGTCTTGACCTTCTGATGAGTATTCTATCGGGGAAAAAAGGTGATATCAGCGAACCGTGCTCCCCCACCAATTTCAGAATGGAATAAAACGCACCCGATCACCCGCAAGCCGTAGCAGCGCCTCCGTGAACGACCTCGATGCAAGCTCCCGATGCATCTTGGGACCACAATTTTGAGAAAAGGCATTTGCGAGCTAAAACAACCCCGCAGGAAAAATAATCAGCCCACACGCTTTCGCGAATGCTAGCTTCCAATAGTAGTTGTGAGCGGTCCCACCTCGAGTGTATAAAGTTGAACATCAGCATTTCGGTGAGCGAGCCTCTTTATCAACGCTGCGACAGCATTCTTAGGCCTGCCAACAAAGGTCACCATCAATCAGCAAGCGAGATTCCCCCCAAAAAAACTCCACGGATGAAAAACAAAGAGGCTCACCCATTCTCTCCAGAGTCATTAATCTTCTCCCAAGCGTCCATCATATATTCCCAGTTCTCCGAGGTCAAGGTCTCGTCCGTTGCTTTAGCTATATTGCGGTAAAAATAAACTCTTATGAGCACACTTATTCACATGGAACACGGTCGTATCGCGCAACCGGGGCGAGAAGGAATCCTTGCTTACCGATGACATCGTCGAACTCATTCTGCTGCGCTCGAAACATGATTTCTCTTTGCGCAAAACAACTATTAGATCAGTAGTAGGAAACAAACTTCCAACAGCCGGTTCAGTCCGGCCTGTTATAAGTCTTTTTTTTTCTTGGAAAGACTCCTCGTTCCCGGTATTTTAGAGAGAGAGATGATGTATAGTTGGTGGTGGTGGTGGTGGTGGTGGTGGTGATGGGCAAGTAAAGTGGGTGGTCCGACGGGGAGATTGGAACTTGTCTGCGTAATGCTCAAGCGCCAATGGTGGCAGTGGAGGCAAAACGCCGCGCGGGGCCTGCGGGGAGCCTTGATGAGTCAGCGGGCATAATCATCCGTGATACCGTCCCTTACAATTTTCTTTCACGGAATAATTGTATTATTCGGGTCATCCCAGCGTAGAAATGAACACTTTCCCCCCTATTCCAGCGAGTACCGGTAGTGATAAGACAGCATACATATTAGACGGCAATCCATCACTCGGGAGGCTACTGAGCCTTGAGAAAAAAAGAAAAAAAGAAAAAAAGAAAGGGAAAAAAAATGTCAAGTCTACCGAGCCCTGAAGCACCCATGAAGGACCCTGACCTACTGCCCATCAGGTTATCGGATTCCGTCTTGTGCGGCACACATACCGCGATGCTCGTCACTCTTTATCTAGATGCACCAAACCGCAACCAACAACACCGCAGTCCTTCCTATACGATACACACGAGAGCCCCGGAGCTCAAAAGCACGATATTTAAAATAAAACCACCAGCCCTATGAAAATAACCTCATCTCTTAATTACATCGAGTGACATATTATGATCATCTGATAAGATCTTCATCATTCCAATACCAATACAGGAATCATACTCTATCAAGGAAATTTAGCCTTGGCAAGAAACAATCCAGGCTGACGTGGCCTCGAATACCTTATTGTATGATATATACAATACAAATACCAATAGATGGGTGTGGCGGTCAAGGCATCTATTAGAGGAAATCACACTTTATTACCGAATCCTTGATTCGGTTCAGTTGCCGGTACTAGTACACAACGTGAGCGTATGATGGTTGCCCCATTTTACGAAATTTCTCGTAACCGACCCGTCCATATGGTATCCACAACGTTACCGTAAAGGCTAAAAAGCGTAGAATGAAAATCTCCGACAAACGCGCACAATGAGAATACCAAGGGGCACCAGCATCGCTCGCGGGAGAGAAAGAAGAAGAATGGGAAGAAAAAATGGTGAGTAGCATAACCTCGAAATAATCCCCCCCCTGAAAAAAGCTAGACGATAGAGGAAACAAAATGGAGGACGGGAAAAGAAGAAAGCGTCCTAGTACAAATACCATAAGAGATGAAAACGAATTACCGTACCCACACCCCATCAAACAGTTCCACCCATCTTCTATGTAAAAAAAATACCCAAGGTCCAACCACAACAGGCCAGCCAACCAGCCAAACAGTTCCATTCGCTAATGACAGTTTTTTCGTTTATTTTTATTTTCTTCCGCATATAGTCCGCCCGACGCCGTCAAAAATGAACCTGTAGGATAAACCATTGTGCATCGCTCAACCTCTCTGCCGTTCCTGTGCTCTAGCTTGACGCGCAGCTCTAACGAGTGGTGCCAAACTGGACAACGGATCTGCAGTTGAAAGGAACACATGCTAGATATATTCGTCAGTGGCAATGGAATAAAAAGCGATGCAGGAGTCATCATAACATACCTGAAGGAGTTCTCCGGCGGAAGCCCTACGATCCGGGCTGACCTCCAACGCAGAATGTAAAAAGTCCTTGAGTTCTGCCGACAATTGATCTGGCTCCTTGAGTCTAGGAGTACCGTTTGTCGCAATCAAGTACAACGCGCGCAAAGGCGATTCCGTCAAGTATGGTGGTTCACCCTCGATCATCTCGATTGCCATTATTCCCAAACTCCAGATATCAACTTTGCGTCCATACTCCTTCCTAGTGACGACCTCGGGCGCCATCCAGTACGGTGTGCCGACCATTGTAGTACGTTTCATCATAGCTTCGTTTATCTGCGCGCAAAAACCAAAATCGGCTGTTATTTCGAGTCAGGTTAGTTCATCAAACACCTTATCGGAACAATTAGCTAGATCCACTCACTCAATTTGATGTGGCCCTCAAGTGACAAGAGGATGTTATCAGACTTAATATCTCTATGGATCACGCCTTTCGAGTGAAGATGCTGCAACCCTTGCAAAGTCTACGAACAATTAGCCTCAAAAGCATCCGCGGATTCAAATACAAGATACCAACCTCGCGACAAACTGCAGCAATCTGGCCTTCTGTCATGATGTTGAAGGTAACCACATCAGTCAAACTTCCACCCTCCATATACTCCATCACAACCCAAAGATCGCCTCTATGCAAGAAACTATCCATAAAATTGACAATGTTCTTGTGTTTGCTGTCTTTCATGACCAGAATTTCGTTGATAATGAGATCCTTCTTTGGTTGCTGTTCAAGATTCATCTGTTTGATGGCAACAGACCGGTTTGAACCAACTTGATAGGCCGTGTATACACCACCGGATGCTCCTTGACCGATCTTGTTCAGACTACGATAGAGTCTGGTAGGGTCAGCATTGGTACAGATAGCGTTCAAGCGAGTCACGATATCGATATCCTTGCTGGGCTGCTTTCTGTGTTGCTGACGTCTCTGCACAGGGACAGGTCCAACATTTCCACCAGGGGGTGCTTGAGCTTGAACAACCTGTCCAGAGGCAGCCGTGGGAGCACGAGTAAGACCTTGTTGAATGGTCGGGGAAGCGCTCTGGTGCTGGATTACAGGTTTCTGGAAGTGAGTCTGTTGCAGCGCAGGTGACTGTTTCACCTTAGATGTAACTTGAGGACCGTTGGATTCATAGGGACCGTTTCTGAAGGGATCGTTAGACCTCGGAGGCGATGGCTCTCTAGGTACTCTTGGACTCTGGTGAACGGTGACCGCGGCGGGTGCGGGTGCCACTCGAGTTTCCTCGTGCGGCTGGTAAGTATCCTGCTGCAATTGTTCGATGGGAGACACTTGATACGAAGGTTGAGGAGGCGGAGGGGCGGGTTGGGTTGTCCTTGGCAAGTAGGGATTGATATGTCCCGGCTCCCTAGGCGGAGAAGCCGGCGGACGCGGCGCGGGACGTGTGGGGACAAGTGTACTGCCGGGTCCATCTCGGGAAAGCCCTGGGGAGAGGGGACTAGTGCGGGACTTCTGACCTGCCGGAATCGGGGGAGGGGCGCGGGGGTTCTCGAAGCTGTGCTCATGATTTGGCGGAAATCGGGGACTAATAGGAGGACTCATTAAAGGAGAGCTGACCATGGGAGACGGCCCGAGAGTCATCTGCCCGGGTAGGCCAAGTCCGTGCGAATCCTGCTGGGGAATCTTCTTCCAAACAGGATCTTCCGCCTTCCCACCACTGACATCGCTGTAAAATGCTACAATATCCATCACAGCTTGAGGATTCTGCTCCTGCTCCTTCTTTGTTATGCCGCTCTCCTGTAACATCTGTTGCCATTCCTTCGGTAGTCCCTATACGCAAGAGAAAATGTGAGAAAACACTAGGAGGGGCAGTTGGAAGGGAAGAATCCAAGCTCTGGAGGGTTTGCATACTGTAAACTCTCCAGTAATAAAATCAAAGCCGACATGGGTCAAATGGACCGGATTGGAGGGATTCGATATCTCGATCCTCTTTGGCGAACCCAACATACTATTCATAAATTTTGAGAAACCGGTCCTTGACTTGGCACTTGGTGGAGCCAGTATTCTGACTTCATCGGAATTGCGCTTGGGGCTTAAAGTGCCTGCGGACCCCGTGGTGTAAGCTTTTGGCGGGCCGAGTGGGGAAGTGGCATGTTCGCCCATGGTGAAGCTGTTTGATTGCCGTAATTGTGGTCTGGAGGATGTGGTTGTCATCTCGTCGGTATTGGAGTAGGCGAGTGGAGGTGGAGGTGGTCGTCGTAGTGTGTTCCTTCTGGATGAGGTTTCAAACCCGGAGCCCTCAGATGTCGATTCCTCAGAGAGCCTC
>Ga0307509_10002087_pt1 | contig 32925 bp, 29 predicted proteins | sample 10_EM_MG_FD_202245 | JGI IMG/M metagenome (GOLD analysis project Ga0307509, IMG submission 202245) | Populus trichocarpa ectomycorrhiza microbial communities from riparian zone in the Pacific Northwest, United States - 10_EM | ecosystem: Host-associated > Plants > Roots > Unclassified | place...
CTTGTTCGACGTCCTGCATCAACATGCTCTCGGTCAACTCGAGTTCGAGGCAGGCCGGGTCGAGACCCGTGTGGCGCAGAACTTCCGCGACGGTAGCTATCCACGTCGGCTCGCGGAACTGGCGCGCCGAAACGTTGACCGCGACGCTGATCGGCGGCAGCCCGCTGTCTTGCCAACGGCGACATTGCGCGCACGCTTCGCGCAGCACCCAGTCGCCCAGCGGCACGATCAGGCCGGTTTCTTCGGCCAGCGGGATGAAGCTCGCCGGCGAGACCACGCCCAGCTCCGGATGGCGCCAGCGCACCAGCGCCTCGACACCGTAGAGGCGGCCGCTGCGCAGGTCGATCTGCGGCTGGTAGAGCAGGTAGAGCTCGCCGCTGTCGATCGCGCGGCGCAGACCTTCCTGCAAGGCCAGGCGTTCGCGGCTGAGCGCATTGAGTTCATTGCTGTGGAACTGGAAGTTGTTTCGCCCGCGTTCCTTGGCACGGTACATCGCTGCATCGGCGTTCAACAACAGGGCGGCGATGTCATCGTCGGCGCCGACCGAACTGGCCAAGCCGATGCTGCAGGTCACCTGCACCTCGCGGCCGGCGACAACGATCGGTTCCGCCACGGAGGCGATGATCTTCTGCAGGGTCGGTATCAGTTCCTCGCCGCTCTTGTGCTGGTCGCAGAACAGCAGCACGAACTCGTCGCCGCCGAGGCGCGCCACGGTGTCGCTGCCGCGCACGCCATGCTGCAGGCGGCGGGCCACCGTCTTCAGCACCTCGTCGCCGGCGCCGTGGCCAAGGCTGTCATTGATCCACTTGAATTTGTCGAGATCGATGAAAGCCACCGTGACGCAGCCCGCGCCGCGCGCCGCGCGAGCCAGCGCCTGCTCCAAGCGGTCGCGCAGCAGCGCGCGGTTGGGCAGGTCGGTCAGCGCGTCGTAGTGCGCCAGGTGACGAATCCGGCTTTCGGTGCGATGGCCCTCGATCGCGATGCCGGCGATGCGGCGCGCCAGCTCGATGAGCTGGTACGCGGTCTCGTCGGGTTCGCTCACCTCGCGCGCATAGAGCGCGAAGGTCCCCAGCACGCTGCCTTCGGGCGCGAACACCGGCGATGACCAGCACGCCCGCAGGCCATGCGTGTCGGCCAGCTCGCGATAGTCCGTCCAGAGCGGATCGTGCTCGATGTCGCTCACGATCACCGCCGCGCGACGGTGTACCGCGGTGCCGCAGGAGCCTGCCTGCGGGCCAATGCACGCACCGTCCACCGCTTGGACGTAGCTCAGCGGCAGGCTGGGGGCGGCACCGTGCCGCAGGTGCAGGCCGTCGTCGTCGAGCAGCAGAAGCGATGCCATCTGGCCCGGCAGCTGCGACTCGATCCACCGGCACAGCCGATCGAGAATATCGGGCAGCGGCGCGCCGGCGGCGATCATCTCGAGCAAGCGGCTTTGCTCGCTCAGCATGGCCTCCGCGCGCAGGCGTTCGGCGACTTCCTCCTGCAAGCGATCGTTCGCGGTCTGCAGTCGCGCCGTGCGTTCGCTGACGCGTTCTTCGAGGCCGCCCACCAGACTGCGCAGCTGCGTGGTCATGCTGTTGAAGGCGCCGGCCAGCACGCCGAGTTCGTCGTGGGCCGTGATCTGCACCTGCTGCGACAAGTCCCCATCACGGATGGCCTGGGCGGCGTGCGCCAGCCGCTGAATCGGCTGCACGATTTGGCGCACGACCACGAAGCCGACAACAATCGCCAGCACGAGCATGCCGGCAATGATGGCGAGGGTGATGTACACGGCGTTGATCGCGGCCGCCATGGCATCCGAGCGCAACTGCTCGACGACGATGCGAAACGTGCGATCGCCGGCCGTGACCTTGGCCGTGGCGAGTACGGCCGCCGACCCCGTCAAGCCGACGTGGATGCCGTCGTGCTGCGGCGCGGTGAAGCTCGTGCCCCGCAGCACCACCGACGGGTTCTGATGCGCGACCATGCGATCGTCCGAGTCGACGATGTAGGCGCTCTGTCCGGGGGCCAATTGAAGCCCGGCCATGATGTCCCAGATGCTTTTCAGCCGGACCTCGGCGATCAGCACGGCTTCGACATCGCCGCTGCGCGGGTCCAGCACCGGGACCGACAAGGTGAGGAGCGGCTCGCCCTTCAGATCCTCGAAGCGGATCCGCCCGTAGTGGGCTCGGCCTTGCGTCAGCGCACGAGTGAATGCGTCCGCCGACGACCAATCGACGCTTTTCGGGTTGGCGACCTGGGAACGCACTGCGTGCGCCAGCTGATGTCCGTTGGGGCCGAGCAGCGTCAACTCTTCGAAAGCGCGTTGATGGGCGATCAACGCGTCCAGAACGCCTTGCTGACGCTGGGGGTCCACGCTCAAGCGACCGCGCGACCGGGCGGCCAGGCGCACTTCGCTCTCGACCTGCTGAAAGAAGCCGCTGACCTCGGCGGCTACGCGACGGGTCATCTCACTTTGCAGCTGCAGCGCCTGCTGCTCCTGGACCGCGTAGTTGCGCCAGCCCAATCCGAGCCCGACCAGCAGGCAGGGCACGACGGCCAAAGCCAGGAATGCGACGCTCAGGCGTCGTCGAATGCTCTTGCGCATGGACTGAGGAGCATGGTTCGCGAGCCGGGGTCAGCGCACGACCTTGTGCGCCTGGTTGACGATCGCGTCGGGAACCTCGACGCCGATCTGCTTCGCCAACTGCAGGTTGACCGTCAGCGCGTACTCCGGCGTTTCCACCGGCAGGTCGGTGGGCTTGCTGCCCTTGAGGATCTGGTCGGCCATGCGTGCGGCCTGGCGGCCGATCTCGCTGTACTCGGCACCGTAGTTCATCAAGGTCTTGTTCATCAGATAGACCGCGTTGTTCATCCCGACGGCGATGCCCCGATTCGACGCCGCCGCCAGCAGCGGCTCCATCGGAAACAGGCTGGGGGCCGGGGCGAGAAAAAGCGCCGAGCCTCTGGGCAGCGCCTCGATCAATGTCGCGGCGTCCGCGGAACCCGCGGCCTCGATCGCGACCAGCTCGACGCCAATGGCCGGCGCCACGGCCTGCAGGCTCTTCAGCGACGTGAGCGAGACCCGGTCGCGCGGGTGGTAGACAAAGTTGATCTTCTTCGCCTGCGGCACGATCGCGTGCAACCACTCCAGGCTCTTGGGCAAGGTGTCGCCGTTCTGCACCCCGGTGATCTGACCACCGGGCCGGGCAATGCTGGTGACCAGTCCTTCTTCGACCGGGTTGATGACCGGCGCGAACACGATCGGAACGTCCGTCCCTGCGAAGGTCTTCTTGGCGGCCTGGGCGGGGCGGGTCCCGATCGCCAGCATCAAGTCGACCTTGCGCTCTTTCTGCGCCTTGACCTCTTGCTCGATCGCATCGGTCTTCGGGTCGAGCACACCGGAATAGAGGTAGGTCACGTTCTGGCCTTCGACATACCCCAGCGCCGTCATCCGCTCCTTGAACCCATCGAAGACGGCGTTCATGACCGGCACGTAGTTCACGACGCCGATGGTCACGCGGCGCGGCGCCGACTTCTCGCCGCAGGCCGACATGAGCAAGCCAAGCGCGAACACACAGCTCAGCGCTGCGGTTCTGCGCAGGAAGTTCAGATTGAGCACCTTGTCACCTCTTCAATTCGTCGTTGGCCGATGTGTTGGCAGTGGGTTTCTTCAGCGGATCACGAGCGTGGCCTGATCGAGCAGCGTGTCCTGAATGTCGACGCCGATGCGCCGGGCGGTCTGAAGATTGATCCGCAAGGTGTATTCGGCCTTCGCCACCGGAAGCTCCGCAGGCTTGGCACCGTGGAAGATCTGAACTGCCAGTACGGCCGCCTGCCGACCCATGGAGTCGAAGTCGGCGCCGTAGAACAAGAGCGACGAACCGCCCAGGTGCGACGGGCTGTTGGTCGCGACCGCGACGCCGTTCCTCGTCGCGGATTCGATCATCGGTTCCAGCGGATACAGACCAGGAGAGATCGGGAACAGAAGCGCCGCGCCCCTCGGCAGTCGCTCGATCAGTGCCAGCGCGGCCTCTCGGCTGGTCGCTGCAATCGAATCGACCTCGATTCCGATCGTGCTGGCGGCGGCCTGCAGGCTCTTGACCGTCGTCCGCGCCACCTGGTCATTCGCGTGGTAGATCACGTGAATCTGCTTCGCATGCGGAACGGCCTTGTGCAGCCATTCGAGGCTCTTGGCAAGAGAATCGGTGTTCTGCACGCCCGTCATGTTGCCGCCGGGGCGGGTAATGCGCTCGATCAGACCTTCTTCGACGGGGTTGATGACTGGCGCAAAGACAACCGGTATCTCCGCTCCGAGAACTTGCTTGGCCGCCTTGGCGGGACGCATTCCGAGGGCGAGCAGCAGATCGATCCTTTGCTTGTTGAAAGCATCGACCTCACGTTCGATCGCGTCCGAACCGGGATCGAGAGCGCCCCGATAGATGTAGGTGACTTGCCGTCCTTCGACGTAGCCCAGTTCGGCCATCCGCCCCTTGAAGCCCTGCAAAACGGTCTCCAGCGCCGGTACATAGTTGACGACGCCGATCGTGTAGTGCCTGGGCGAGTCACTGCAGGCGGCCAGCAGCCCCAGGCCCACGGCAAGGCCGAAAGTGAAAGTCCTCCACCCTCTGCGATGGCGCACGATTGACATGTGGTCCTCTGTCTGGATTGGCTCGGGGGCGCGGTCGTCCCTCGCTACGTTATCGGCACTGTCGGACGAGGGCTGAATAGCAAGAATCTGCCATTCACTCCTTGGCACACACTGCCGGAACACCAGCCCCTCGGGTCGACCAAGCGATTGGGCAAGGTCGTTTATGAGCGAGGCAGCAGCACGCGGCATGTGTTGAACAAGGCGAAGCGCGCGGAGCCTCGGTGACGGGCACAAGCTGCGAAGGCAGTGGTGCCGACGACTCGGACTGTCACGCAATCCGGACTGCGAGCTGATCAGGTTCTGCCTGCGGCCGTTCTCCAGGTGCTCCAGACTCATTCGAGCTCGTTCGTTCAACAGCCAGCGACGTCCGAAGGTCGGCCCTCGCGCCAAACGACGGGGTGGCTTCGGCTCGTCGTCGCAGCGAGCGGGCGAAGGCATGCTCAAGGGATCGGCCTATGGCCGCGCTTTGAGATTCAGTGCGCCCCTTTTTACTGCCGAGACGGTCGCGTCCATCTCTGTCGTGTGGCGCAGTTGGTTGGTACGTTGGCGCGTTCTGCTGGTCACATGGCGCGTCGTCCTGCCTAGACTGCTCTTCATCGTCCCACGGCAGCTGCAACGGACGCCACCACGGAAATGAGGAAAATCATGAGCACCATTCTTGTCACCGGCGCATCGTCCGGCATGGGCAAAGAAGCCGCCAAGCGCCTGCTGCACGACGACCATACGGTCTACGCCGCCGCACGCCGACTCGAGCAGATGCAGGACCTTCAAGCGATGGGCGCGATCGCATTGAAGATGGACATCACGCGAGAGGACGACGTCGTTGCGGCGGTCCAGACCATCACCGCCGGCCACGGCGGCGTGGACGTGCTCATCAACAACGCCGGCTTCGGCATGTATGGCTCGGTCGAAGAAACCAGCATCGCCGACGCACGCTACCAGTTCGACGTCAATCTCTTCGGCATGGCGCGTCTGACGCAACTGCTGCTGCCGGCGATGCGCAAGAAAGGGGCGGGCAGGATCGTCAACCTGTCGTCGATGGGCGGCAAGATCTACACCCCGCTCGGCGCCTGGTATCACGCGACGAAGCATGCCATCGAGGGCTGGAGCGACTGCCTTCGCATCGAACTGGCGCCTTTCGGCATCGATGTGGTCATCATCGAACCCGGCATCATTGCGACCGAGTTCGGCAATGTGTTGCTCGACCCCATGTTGAAGCGCTCCGGTCAGGGCCCATACAAGGCGCTTGCCCAGGGCATGGCGAAGGGAACGCGCGATTCCTACGACAGGCCCGGCGCGGCCTCGTCGCCCACGGTGGTGGCTGACGCCATCGCCAAGGCCATAGCGGCCAAGAGGCCCCAGACGCGCTATGTCGTCGGCAAGCTGGCACGCCCGTTGATTCTGCTTCGCAAGTTTTTCGGCGATCGAGTCTTCGACAAGGCCATCATGAGCCGGATCGGCTGAGGTGCTCGCGCAGAGTGGACATGACACAAGCCAGGACTTTCCCCGTCGAGGCCGGTTGGCGGACCTTGCTCAAGGACCTCGGCGTGAAGCCGGCCGACGTGATGCGCCGCGCCGGTTTGCCGGAGGATCTGCTGACGCGGCCCCAGGTCGGACTGACCACCGCCGAATACTTCAGCTTCTGGCGCAGCCTCGAGGCTGCGGTGGGTGACCCGCTGTTCCCATTGCGACTGGTCGAAGCGATCACGCCCGAGATCTTCTCGCCGCCGATCTTCGCAGCGCTGTGCAGCCCCAACCTGCGACTGGCCACACAACGCCTGTCCCGCTACAAGAGACTGGTGGCGCCCATGGCGCTGGACGTATCGGTCGACAAGCGTGGGTGGTTGTCGTTGAGCCCACGGTGGCTGGACGCCCGGGTCGCGCCTCCACTGTCCGTGGTGGCGAGTGAACTGGCATTCTTCGTGCGGCTGGTGCAACTGGCCACGCGTGAGCCCATCCGCGCGGTGCAGGTGACCATGCCCGCCATCCCCGATCCATTGCCAGCGTACGAACGCTACTTCGGCGCGTCGATTCGCAAAGGCACGGTGCCCAGCATCAGCTTCTCGGCGCCGGACGCCGAATTGCCCTTTTTGACCGCCAACGACGCGATCTGGCAGGTCTTCGAGCCCGACTTGCGCCGCCGCCTGACGGAGCTGGACGAGACGGCCTCCACCAGCGAACGCGTGCGCGCGCAGCTGCTGGAGTCGCTGCCCAGCGGACAGTCATCCATGGACGCCGTCGCCGGCCGCCTGGCGATGAGCAGGCGAACGCTGCAACGTCGGCTGGGCGAAGACGGCGTGACGTTTCAGTCGCTGGTCAATCAGACGCGCGAGGCGCTGGCGCGCCACTATCTGTCGCAAACCACGCTGTCGAATGGCGAGATTTCGTTCCTGCTCGGGTTCGAGGATCCGAACTCGTTCTTCAGGGCCTTCCACGACTGGACCGGCGTCACGCCCGATCGGCTGCGACACGGTGCGGCGCAGTGATGCGCCAACAGTTGTGCCACTCGAGCCAAGTTCAGATCGAGTGTTCGAGTCACGCCGCGTCGCCCGAGGCGCCGAACCAGCGTCTGCCGCTGAGTCGGCTGGTGGCCGACGGCCGATTCGACTTCGGCGATTGAACGGCGCTGTGCGCACCGGCTCGAGCGGGTGCGCAATCGTGAACCAATGCACACACCAGCCCAGCGCGGGCCTCGGCGCGCGCAGCATGTGGCGTAGCGTGTCGACAACCTAACGTGACCCCTGCGCGTTGATGACCTGACATGTGCCAATTGTTCGCCCTGAGCTGCAACGCGCCGAGCGCCGTGACCTTCTCGTTCACCGGCCTGTCGGCACGCGGCGGGCACACCGGCGAACACGCCGACGGCTACGGCCTGGCCTTCCACGACGACAAGGTCTGCCGACATTTCATCGACGAAGGCCGGGCCAGCGATTCGGCATTGGCCGACTTCCTGCGCCATCACCCGATCCGCGCCCGCATGGTGCTGGCCCACATCCGCAAGGCCACGCAGGGGGCGGTGCAGCTGTCGAACTGTCACCCCTTCGTGCGCGAATGGCAGGGCCGTCACTGGTCGTTCTGCCACAACGGCGACCTGAAGGACTTCCATCCGCGCCTGACCGGCCCCTACCTGCCGCTGGGCGACACCGACAGCGAGCGGGCGTTCTGCTGGATGCTGCAAGAGCTGCGCAAGCGCTTTCGCGGACGCCGTGCACCGGGCTGGCAACAGCTGGCGCCGGCGATCGCCGAGCTGGCCGACCGCATCGCCGGGCACGGCCGCTTCAATTTTTTGTTGTCCGACGGCGAGGCGCTCTACGCGCACGCCTCGACGCGATTGCACTGGCTGCAGCGCGAGCACCCGTTCCAGACCGCGCAGCTGGTCGACCACGACCTGACGCTGGACCTCAGCGTGGCCAACGGACCCGACGATCGCATGGTGCTGCTGGCCACCGAGCCGCTGACACGCAATGAGGCCTGGACGCCGTTCGACGCCGGCGAGTTGCGCGTGTTCGTGGCCGGTGAGCCGGTCTGGCATCACGCCCCCTCGGCCGAGCGGCCGGCCACGCCGAACGCTGCCGCTCTTGGAGCACCGCATCACGCGATGGCGTGATGCGCGAGCGAACGAGCGCGATCAGGCGGCTCGCCGGCCCTCGTTCACCCGCACCCGGCTGCGCTGACCGTCGACCGAAACCGGCACATCGCCGGCCACGGTCACGCGGCGCACCACGCGGTGCTGATCGCCGTAGTCGTTGATCGCGTAGTGCTGGGTCGCGCGGTTGTCCCAGATCGCCACGTCGCCGGCCGCCCAGTGCCAGCGCACTGTGTTCTCGAGCCTCGTGATGTGGTTCTGGAAGATCGCGAACAGGTGGTCGCTGTCCTGCGTGTTGTAGCCGATGAAGTTCTTGATGAAGTGGCCCGCCACCAGCGTGCGTTCGCCGGTCTCGGGGTGCACGCGCACCAGTGGGTGCTCGGCCTGGATCAGCCGCGACGTGAACACCTCCTGGTAGCGCTTGGCGCCGTGCGCGTCGGGCTCGATGCGCGTGGCCGCGTAGTCGTAGTCGTTGCCGTGCACCGCCCACAGGTTCTCGGCCAGGGTCTTCAGCGCGGGCGGCAGTTCTTCAAAGGCGGCTGCCGTGTTGGCCCACACCGTGTCGCCGCCGCGTGGCGGGATCACGACGGCGCGCAGGATAGACACCTGCGGAGGGTCGACCTCGAAGGTCACGTCGGTGTGCCACGAGTTCGCGCGGCCGCCGTGCAGTGAGTCGAGTTCGAGGATCTGCGTGCCGTCTTTCGACGGCACCGTCGGGTGCGGCACCAGCTCGCCCCAGAGGCGCCCGAAGGCCTGGTGTTCCGCATCGTCCAGATGCTGCTGGCCGCGGAAGAACAGCACCTTGTGCTGATGCAGCGCGCGGCGGATCGCCGCGAAGGTGGGTGCAGAGAGTTGGCCCGACAGGCGCACACCGCGGATGTCGGCGCCGATGCGGCCGGCCAGCGGGACCAGGTCGAGTGCCGCGGTCTCGTCGGCAGCAGGGGTGTTCAGCACAGCGCTCATCAGGGGCTCCTTCGTGGATGGTGGGCGATGACACAAGGCCATCGACCTTAGGCCGGCGCGCATCGCGGCGAAACGAAGGTTTTGGCATCTCGATATGCGCGGTGCGCCGCATAAGCACATGCGTTTGTCTCACGTTCCGCGCTGTCGGCATGCGCCTAGGCTGGCTCTCTGACGAACCCTCGGAGCCGCAGGCAGGCCTGTCGGTGTGCGGCGCCGGATCGTGCGAGCGCAGCCCCCAAAGCGCCCCAAGTCGTCCGCTACAGTCTCTGATCGCCAAGGCAGGCCCCGCGCGCCTGCGAGCATTCGAGATGAGGGAAGACGCATGCGATCACATTCGAGGCAAGGTCTTGCACTTTCGTGCGCGCTGGGCGTCTTCGCCGGTGGCGCGGGTGCGCAGCCCAGCGAGGCGGTCAGCCAGGAGTTTCGCGCGGTCTATCAGCAGATCATCGAGATCAATTCCTCCCATTCCGGCGGTGGCACCACCCGGGTCGCTGCGGCGGCGCGGGAGCGCCTGCTGGCAGCCGGTTTCCGGGCCGATGAGGTCACGCTGATGGAACCCTTCCCGGGCAAGGGCAACCTGGTGGCCCGATTCAAGGGCAGCGGGCACAAGCGACCGATGCTGCTGTTGGCGCACATCGACGTGGTCGAGGCGAAGCGCGAAGACTGGAAGAGCGACCCCTTCAAGCTGGAAGAGCGCGATGGCGTCTTCACCGCGCGCGGGGCCATCGACGACAAGGCGATGGCCGCCAGCTATGTCTCGGTGCTGGCGCAGCTCAAGCGCGAGGGCTTCGTCCCGAACCGCGACATCGTGCTGGCCCTGACCTCCGACGAGGAGCGCGGCGACGTGCCGTCGAACGGCGCCAACTGGCTGCTGAAGGAACACCGCGACATGGTCGACGCAGAGTTCGGCATCAACGAAGGCGGGCGCGGAGAGTTGAAGAACGGCCAGCCCTTCGTGCACGTGATGCAGGTCGGCGAGAAGACCTACCTCGAATACGAGATGGAGGCGACCGGCCCGGGCGGCCACAGCGCCCGCCCCACGCCGGCCAACACGCTCTACGACCTGGCCGAGGCGCTGGTGCGGCTTCGCCAGTATCGGTTCCCGGTGCAGCTCAACGATGCGGCACGCGCCTACTTCCAGCGCGTCGCGCCGCAGCAGCAGGATCCGGAATTGCGCGCCGACTTCCTGGCCGTCGCCGGGGGCCAGCCGAGCGCCGAGGTGATCGACCGACTGTCGAACCGCTCCAACATCATCGGCTTGTTGCGCACCACCTGTGTCGCGACGATGGCGAAGGCCGGGCACGCGCCGAACGCGCTGCCGCAGAGCGCGACAGCGACGATCAACTGCCGTGGCCTGCCGGACCAGGACCTGGACTTCGTGACGGCCAAGCTGGTCGAGATCGCCGGCACCAAGGTCAAGGTCAAGCAGACCGAACGCGAGACGCCGGCGCCCAGCTCGTCCCTGAACCCGGACATCATGCGTGCTGCGGAGCGCATCACTGCCGAGATGTGGCCCGGCGTGCCGCTGGTGCCGACGATGGGCGTCAGCAGCACCGACAGCCGGAGCTTTCGCGCCGCGGGGATCCCGATGTACGGCGTCTCCGGGTTGTTCGTGGATCCGGAGAACACCGGGGTGCATGGCCTGAACGAGCACATCGGCGTGCGCCAGCTCAACGACGGCCGGGAGTTCATGTTCCGAATGATCAAGGCGCTGGCAACGGATTGAGGGGGCAGGGCTCAGCGCACGATCGCACGAAATGGTCGACCGCGCTTGTCCGTCGCTAAATCATGGCGCTTGTTTGTCTGGCAAGAGCGGGCTACCCTTCTGAGCCATGACCCACCGGTGGGAGACCTTGCATGGAGCGCGTTTTGAGAAAGGTGGCGATTCCTTCGCTGAAGGGGGCTTCCGCTTGCCGCGCTCGCCGGGTTGACTACTGGGATTGGGATTCAGGAAGACGGCAAGAGGTGCCGGCGAGCACGGCAGGTCGGCGACCGGTGTCGTGCCAAGGCCGGGCTTTGCGACGTCGACCTGACCCCTCGCTGGCGCAACCTGCGGCATGCTGCTTCGGGCTCGGTTGATGCCGCAGGCGACCAGCTTGCAAGCCAAGCTGATGTTGGCACTGGCGGTATCGGTGGCGCTCGTGACGGCTGTAGGGGCCCATCTGCTGATCGAACGCGAGCGCGAGCGGCGGTTCACGGAACTGGAGGGCCGTGCCACGCGCATTGCCGAGCTCTATGGTCGCTCGCTGGCCTACCCCCTCTGGAACATTGACCGCGCCGCGATCGACAGCCAGCTGGCCGCGCTGGCCCCCAACCCCGAAGTTGCCCAGTTCCGCGTGACGGCACTCAACCTGGGCGTGGTCTCCGACGTGACCAAGTCGCAGGTGGCGGATATGGAAGCCATCGTGCGCGTTCAGGCGATCGACTATGCGCCGTCCGCCGGGGCCGCCCCGCAGAAGATCGGCGAAGTGCGCGTCGTGCTGACGCGGGCCGCGGTCGAGCAGGACATCGCCGCTGCGCGCGGCGCCATCCTGGCGCTGGCGGCCGCCATCATCGCGTCGCTCTACGCAGCGACCTTTGTTTCGCTCAGGCGCATGGTGAGCGCACCCGTCCGTCGTTTGGAGGAGATGGTGGACCGGGTTGCCGGCGGTGATCTGGACGCTCGCTGCGCCATCGAGTCGGGTGACGAATTGGGCCGGTTGGCGATGCGCGTCAACACGATGGCGGACCGGCTGCGCGAATCCGCCAAACGTGTTCGTGAGAGCGAGGCGACCTATCGCGGGATCTTCGAGAACGCGCTGGAAGGCATTTTTCGTTTGAGCCGGTCAGGTCGCCTGCATGACGCCAACCCTGCGTTGGCCCGACTGATGGGTTATGCCTCGCCGACGGAACTGATGCAGGCGGTCAACGCCGACCGCCGCGACGAATCGCCACCCGATCACCGGCGCCTCTTCACGCCTGAGCAGACCGAAATGCTGTTCGGCACGCTGGCGCAGCATGGCGAGATCGCCGGCATGGAGCTGCAGCTGACACGCGTCGACGGCAACCCGATCTGGGTGCAGCTCAATGCGCGCACGCTGAGCGGCGCCCACGGGGCCGGCCCGAAACCCGACGGATTCGACGGGCTGATCAGCGACATCTCGTCGCGAAAGCAAGTGCTGGAGGACCTGCGCAGCCATCGGGATCAGCTGGAAGAGGCGGTGCGCGATCGCACGGCGCAGCTGGTCGAGGCGATGCAGCGGGCCGAAGTCGCGAACCGGGCGAAGAGCGAATTCCTTGCCAACATGAGCCACGAGATCCGCACGCCGATGAACGCGATCCTGGGCATGTCGCACCTGGCGCTGGAAACCAACCTGAACCCGCAGCAGCGCAACTACGTCCAGAAGGTGCATCGATCGGCCGAGTCGCTGCTGGGCATCCTCAACGACATCCTCGACTTCTCGAAGATCGAAGCCGGCCAGCTCGACATGGAGCGCATTCCGTTCGAGCTCGGCGACGTGATGGCCAACCTGGCCAACCTGGTCGGCGTGAAGACCGAAGAGAAGGGCCTCGAGCTGGTGTTCGTGCTGCCGCACGAGTCGCCGGGCACGCTGATCGGCGATCCGCTGCGTCTCGGTCAGGTGTTGCTCAATCTGGGCAACAACGCAGCCAAGTTCACCGAGCGCGGCGAGGTCGTCGTCTCGGTCGAGGAGTTGGAGCGCAACGCCAGTTCGTTGATGCTGCGCTTCGAGGTGCGCGACACCGGCGTCGGCATCTCGGCCGACCAGCGGGGGCGGCTGTTCCAGCCGTTCTCGCAAGCCGATGCCTCGACCAGCCGACGTTTCGGTGGGACGGGTCTGGGCCTGGCGATCAGCCGCCACCTGGTGAGCTTGATGAACGGCGAGATCGGCATGGACAGCGAGCCCGGCCGCGGCAGCAGCTTCTTCTTCAGCGCACGCTTCGGCATCGCGCAAGAGGGCCTGCGGCGCGATCGTGCGCGTGCTGCGGGTGAAGACCTGCTCGGCGTGCGCGTGCTGATCGTCGACGACAACGACTGCGCCCGCGAATTGCTGCTGAGCATGACAGGCGCGCTGGGCATGCGGGCCACGGCCGTTGGCGATGGCGAGGCGGCGATCCGGGAGGTCGAACGGGCCGATGCCGGCGACGAACCCTACAACCTGCTGCTGTTGGACTGGAAGATGCCGAACATGGACGGCGTCGAATGTGCCCGCCGGCTGGCGCGGGGCGCGTTGCGGCATCGTCCGCCGACGGTGTTGATGCTGACCGCCTTCAGCCACGACGAAGTGATGGGCCGTCTGGCAGCAGAACAGCTCAGCGTGGCGGCCACGCTGAGCAAGCCGGTCACGCCGTCGACGCTGCTCGACAGCTGCCTCGCGGCGCTGGGGCGCGCCGGTCAGCGTGTTTCGCGGGGCGTGCTGCGCGAAGAAGCACTGGACGATCACCGCGCCCGCCTTGCCGGAGCCCGCATCCTCCTTGTCGAGGACAACCTCTTCAACCAGGAAGTCGCGTGCGGACTGCTGAAGCTCGCGGACATCGACGTGTTCGTTGCGAACGACGGTCGCGAAGCGTTGCAACAGCTCGCACACGGGCATTTCGATGGCGTGCTGATGGACTGTCAGATGCCCGTGATGGATGGCTACGCGGCGACCCGCGCCTTGCGCGAGCAGCCGCAGTGGCGTGCTCTGCCGGTCATCGCCATGACCGCCAACGCCATGGTGGGCGACCGCGAACGGGTGCTCGCCGCGGGCATGAACGATCACATCGCCAAGCCGATCAAGGTCGAGGAAATGTTTGCGACGTTGGCGCGCTGGGTGCGGCCCGCCGTGGGCACGACCACTTCGGGGTCAAAACGATGGACGGCACTCGACGCGCTTCCGGGCATCGACAGCCGCGGCGCGCTGGAGGCTTTGATGCATGACGAGCGTCTGTACCGTCGCCTGCTCGATCTCTTCCTCAGCCAAGAAGCCGCGTTCGCATCGAAGGTCCGCGCCGCCTATGAGAGCGGTGACATGAACGGCGCCCGGCGCTTGGCTCATGATCTCAGAAGCGTGTCCGCAAGCATAGGTGCGCATGCCGTGAGTCGGGCCGCCGCGGTGCTCGAGTCGGGTTTGACGCGGGCGGCCGAAGCCCACGAGATCGAGACCTTGATCGAGGCCGTGTCCAGCGAACTCGACCCCGTCGTCACCAAGCTGCGTGCACTCGTGGAAGAGATGTCGATTTAAAGAGAATGACCTCGAGATGCCAAAGAAACTAAATACTCGATTCAGCTTGCTTCATCGGTACTTGAGGGCATGCGTGGCTGTGATTTTGCTCGGGGTCGTTCCAGTCAAATTTTCATACGCAGACGATCTGGTTTTGGCGGCTGCAGACAGTGCGCCAACCGCATTCATGAAGGATGGAAAGCCGACCGGCTTGCTTGTCGACGTTGTGACGGAAGCTTTTCGGCGCGCAGGGTATCCCATCAAAATCAAGCTGATGCCATGGGCACGCTGTCTTGCAGAAGCCCGTGAGGGTACTGTCGATGGTGTTTTCTCTTCCTTCAAGTTGCCCGAGCGTGAAGTATTCCTTTCGTTCACGGACGTGCCGGTGATTGTTCAGACCGAGTCATTTTTTGTTCGATCGGAATCGAGCATGACGTTCAACGGCGACTTGAAGGAATTGAAAGACGTGAAGATCGGAGTGATTCTGGATACAAGCTATGGCACCAAAGTCGATGACATGATCAAACATGGCATATGGAAAGATGTCGCCAAGGCAAATAATGTCGACAGCTTGGTGGCCATGCTGGTGGCAGGTCGGTTCGACCTGGTTCCAAGCTATCGGCATGTGGTTTTGAATGCGGCGAAGAAGGCGGGCGCGCTTGACAAGATAAGAGAACTGAGTCCAAGCGTTGATGCCGTTCCAAGTTATTTGGCATTCAGCAAGAAGCGCGACTACGCGAAAGTGATAGATGCCTTCAACAAAGCCATGAGTGACATGAAGAGAGAAAAGGTCCTCGATGCGATTGAAGACAGGTACTTGAAGTAGATTTCCGCGCTTCTTCGCGCCTTTGGACCTGCCGTTGCCGCGCGCATGTTGCGCGCCTTGTTTGGGTACCCTTGGGCGCTTCCGGTAACTCCGGCACGTCCTCGTCGAAGGCGCGTTGTGCAGCCACTCCGGCGCCGACCCCAATGCCGCAGCATTCTCGTCTGCTGGCGCCGGTTGCCCGGCAAGATCATCGGTGCGTCGGCCGCGGCCAGCCGCCTCATCTCCGCGCGCTCGGCCGAGTCGAATACGCGCTTGCGACGCGCCGCCACGATGCGGTCCATGGTCGCGAATGTCACCTTGGAACTCACCTGCAACCCGAGGCATACGGCCAGGGCGCTCGGCAGGCGGTCCTCCCATCGATAACTTTTCACCGCCGATTTGACTCGTTCACAACGCTGAATCTCCTCTGGATGGCCTTTGGGGTCGACCGAGGGATAACCCTTGTTGATAACAAAATCTGATCGCACTGAATGCCGAACTCAACCCACTCGATGCGAGCGGAAACCACACTGGCGGGCTCAGACAGGAGACACCCATGAACGTCCAAGAGGGTTCGCCAGAGAAGGCGGGTCGACTCTGCCTCGACTGACGATGGACGCACTTACCACGCGAATCGGACTCGTCGGCTACGGCGAGGTGGGGCGCATCTTCGCGGAGGACTTGCGTGCGCAGGGACTCGCGGTACATGCCCACGATCGCCAGCTCGACGGACCGTCGAACGCCGCGGCGTTGCGCGATCATGCGGCGACGCATGGCGTGCGCCTCGAGTCGTCGCATGCGGAACTGGCCCGCAACGCTGACCTGGCCATCAGCGCGGTCACCGCGAGCCAGGCTGTCTCGGTCGCACAGGCGTGCGCGTCAGGCCTGCAGCCGGGCGCGTTCTTCCTCGACATCAATTCGGCATCGCCGGGCGCGAAGCGGGACGCGGCGGCGTTGGTGAACGCGGCTGGCGGCCGGTATGTGGAGGGTGCCGTGATGACGAGCGTGCCGCCGTACCGCCTGAAGGTGCCTCTGTTGCTCGGCGGCCCGGACGCGGCCACGCTGCTGCCGGCGCTCGGCCAGCTCGGTTTCGTCGCGCGCGTGACGAGCGACGCGCTTGGCGTCGCGTCGGCCACGAAGCTGTGCCGCAGCGTGATGATCAAGGGGCTCGAGGCGATGGTGATCGAGAGCCTCACGACCGCGCGCTTCCACGGCGTCGAAGACGCGGTGATCGCCTCGCTGCACGAGACCTTCCCCGGCATCGACTGGGAGCGCCAGGCCGCGTACTTCTTTCAGCGCGTGATCGAGCACGGCCGGCGCCGCAGCGAGGAGATGCGCGAGGCCGGCGAGACGGTGCGCGAAGCCGGGCTGGACGCGTGGAGTGCCGACGGCACGGCCGAGCGCCAGGCATGGGTCGCAGCGCTCGGCGATTCGGGCGTGTTCGGCACGCGCGGCACCGCGGGTTTCGCACGCTCGGCAGACTGGCGGGTCGAGGCGGATCGCGTGCTTGCACATCTCGCGACGAAGGACCGGCCGTGACGGGCCACCGTTCGCTCGCCCAGCGTGCCGCCGCCGTTTTTTCGTGCACGCTGCTGGCCGCGTGCAGCGGCGTGCTGTCGCTGGCGCCGCCGGACGTTCGTGCTGCGCTCGCGCCGACCGGTGTGCTGCGGGTCGGCGTCTATCCCGGCAGCCCGACGTCGCTGGTGCGAGGCGGCAACGGCGACGAGATGCGCGGCGTCAGCGTCGACATCGGGCGCGCGTTGGCGGCGCGCCTCGGCGTCGGTGCGGAGTTCGTCATCGTCGAACGTGCCGATGAGGTCACTCAAACGCTGAAAGCCGGCCGCGCAGACGTGGCGGTGACCAATGCCTCGGCGGCCCGCGCCAAGGAGATCGATTTCGTCGCACCGCCCCTGGTCGGCATCGAGCTCGGTTATCTCGTCATGCCAGGCTCGGCCGTGACCGCCGTCGAGACGGTGGACCGCAGCGGCGTGCGCGTCGGCGTCAGTGCCGGCAGCAGCTCGCAGGCCGCGCTGGGCAAGGTGTTCACGCAGGCGGCGCTGGTGCCGGTGGCGTCGCTCGCGGCGGCAACCGAGCTGCTGAAGTCTCACCAGATCGATGCGTTCGCGACCAACAAGGGCATCTTGTACGAACTCGCCGATGGGCTGCCCGGCGCGCGCGTGCTCGACGGACGCTGGGGTCTCGAGCACCTCGCGATCGCCATCCCCAAGGGCCGCGAGGCGGCCATGCCCTACTTGCAGCGCTTCGCGACCGAGATGCGCGACAGCGGCGCCGTGCAACGCGCCGCCGACCGTGCCGGCCTGCGCGGCACCGCGCCGGCGGACGCCCATTGAATTGCAACCCTTGAACGCCATGCCCACGCCAACCTCACGCCGTCAACTTCTTCTGGCAGGTGCGCTCGCCAGCGTCATGCCGCGGGCGCGTGCCCTGGGCGACAAGCCGCTTCGATTGATCGTGCCCTTTCCACCCGGCGGCACGAGCGACATCATGGCGCGCGCGATTGCCGGCCAGCTCGCCGAATCGCTGCACGAGACCGTCGTGATCGACAACAAGCCCGGCGCCGGCGGCTCGGTCGGTGCCGATGCCGCGGCGCGCGCTGACGCCGACGGCGCGACGCTGCTGATGGGCCACACCGGCACGCTGGCAGTGAACCCGTCTCTCTATCCCAAGCTGCCGTACGACCCGCTCAAGAGCTTCGTGCCGGTCGCGCTCGTGGCGCGGGTGCCGAACGTTCTGGTCGTCAATGCCGACAAGGGCCCGCGCACGCTGAAGGAGCTGATCGCGCGCGCCCAGGCATCCCCTGGAAAGCTCAGCTATTCGTCGGGCGGCAATGGCAGTGCAGCGCACATCGCGTTCGAGTACCTGAAGCTGACCGCGCACTTCGCGATGACGCACATCCCGTACCGCGGCACCGCGCCGTCGGTCACCGATTTGATCGCCGGCCAGGTGGACGCGACCTTCACCGGCTCACCGGCGGTGATGGTTCACGTGAAGAGCGGGCGCCTGCGCGCGCTGGCGGTGTCGAGTCGCGCTCGCTTGCCGACATTTCCCGACGTGCCGACCGTCGCGGAGAGCGGCTTTCCCGGCTTCGAGGCAGACCAGTGGTACGGCATCGTCGCCCCGGCGGGCACGCCGGCGGCACGCGTCGCACGCCTCAACGAGGCCATCAATCTCGCGCTCGCGCTGCCGGCCGTGCGCGCGCCGCTCGCGGCCGAAGGCGCAGTGCCCGCACCCGCCACGGCGAAGGCCTTCGGCGATCTGATCGCCACCGAGATTCCGCGCTGGCGCGAGGTCGTCCGCGCCGGCCACGTGACCCTGGAATGAGGTCGTCCCCTCGCTCCCAACCCACCGCGGATCGCCCCATGCGCCGACTCTTTGCTCGATTGCTTTTCGCCTGCGCATCGAGCGCCGGCGTGCTGTTGCTCGGCTGCGCGTCTGCGCCGCCACTCGCCGTCGCGCCGGCGGTGGCAGCAGCAATCACCGGCGGCAAGACCGAGGTGCTGTGGCTGGGCCAATCGTGCTTTCGCGTCACGACGCCGGGCGGCAGGGTCCTCGTCATCGATCCGTGGCTGCTCGCCAACCCGAAGACGCCACCGGAGTACAAGAAGCTCGAAGCGCTCGGCAAGGTCGACGCCATCCTCGTGACCCATGCGCACGCCGACCATTTCGCCGATGCCCCTGCGCTGGCCTTGCTGAACAAGGCGCCGGTGCGCGCGCCGGGCGATCTGAATGCGACCCTTGTTGCGCTCGGCATCCTGCCGCCCGAACTCGCGCCTCGCTTCAACAAGGGCGGCACCGTGACGGTGGCACCCGGCGTGACGGTGACCGCCGTGCACGCGGATCATTCTTCGACCCTGGTCTGGCGCAACCCGGCGACAGCGAAGGACGAGACGCACATCGGTGGTGAGCCGGTCGGCTACATCATCGAGCTCGAGAACGGATTCCGCATCTACCACGCTGGCGACACCGCGGTCTTCGGCGACATGAAGTACATCGGCGAACGATACAAGCCCGACCTCGCGCTGGTGCCCATCGGGGGCAACTTCACGATGGGCCCCGCAGATGCCGCATATGCCGTGCGCGAGTTGCTCAAGCCCAGGATCGTCGTCCCCATGCACTACGGCGCCAACCCGCTCGCCACCGGCACCGCGCCGGAGTTCGTCAAGGCCATGGGCGAGGGCGCGGTCAAAGTCATCATCGCCGAGCCCGGCCGCCCGCTGTTGTTCTGAACAACCATTCCTGGAGACACTGTCTTGAACCTCACCCGCATCGTCTGCACCGCGCTCCTGGGCCTGCCCATGGCGTTGAACGCGGCAGCCCAGTCGTTCCCTTCCAAGCCGGTGCACATCATCGTGGGCTACACCGCCGGCGGTGCGGTCGACGTGATCGCTCGCGGCGTCGGCCAACAACTGGCGGCCTCGATGGGGCAACCGGTCATCGTGGAGAACAAGCCGGGCGCTGCGACCAACATCGCCGTCAAGGCGCTCATCGACAGCCCGCCCGACGGCCACACGATGTTGATGGCGGCCAACGCGCTCGCCGCGAACGTTTCGCTGTTCCAGCCCCCGCCGTTCGATGTCGCGCGCGACATGGTGCCGGTCGCGATGGTGGGTCGCGTGCCGGTGGTCATCGCGACGCTCGCCGACTCGCCGCTGAACACGCTCGCGAAAGCGGTTGCCGCTGCCCGCGCGCAGCCGAACACGCTGACCTTCGGCACACCGGGGAACGGCTCGACGCCGCACTTGGCGATGGAACTGTTCGCGCGCACCGCCGGGGTGTCGATGACGCATGTGCCGTACAAGGGCGGCGCGCCGGCGATCACCGACGTGATGGGCGGGCACGTCGCGCTCGTTGCCGTGAATGCGCTCGAGGTGCTGCCGCACGTCAAGAGCGGCAAGCTGCGCGTGCTCGCGGTGATGACGGCATCGCGCTCGCCGGTGCTGCCAGATGTGCCCACGGTGGCCGAGTCCGGCTACCCAGGTTTCGAGGCGGCCGTGTGGTACGGGCTGGTGGCGCCTGCGGCCACGCCGGCGGCGGTGGTCGCGCGTCTGAACGCTGACGTGCAGAAGGCCCTCGCATCACCCGCGGTCAAGGCCTTGCTGTCGTCGGCCGGCGGCGAGGTGACGCCGGGAACGCCCCAACAGTTCGGTGCGCTGCTGCAGTCCGAGCAGGCGCGCTATGGCAAGCTGATTCGCGAAGCCGGGATCAAACTGGACTGAGGAGAGGCCTTCGCAAAGCGCAGGCCCAGCACAAGCGGCACCATGATCGCGTAGACGACGAGGGCCGACAGCCAGATCGCGCCGGGCCATTGCGCTCTGACGACGAAATAGATGCTGGAGAACGCCAGCGGACAGACGATCGAGGCCAGGCTCACGGCCGATGCGAGCACGCCCTGAAATTGGCCCTGCAGGCTCTCGTCGACCTGCCTGGTCGCCAGCGACTGCAAAGCCGGTGCACCAATGCCGCCCAGGGCGAAGATGGGCATGACCGCGAAGATCATCCAGCTCTGGGTGGCGAAGGCCATCGCGATCAGCGCAACGCACGCACTGGCGATGCCCGTCAGGATCGTCGCGCGTTCGCCGAGCAGCTTCACGGCAGGGCCGGGAAGAAAGGCCTGGGCCAGCGTCTGGCAGACACCGAAGGCACCGAGCGACAGGCCGATCCACAGTCCGTTCCACTGAAAGGTGTCGCTCCCCCACAGCGCCCAGCAGGTGCCGTAGACCTCGCCGGCGGCGGCGAAGATGAAGAAGATGCTCGTGATGGGCAGCAGGCTCTTCGCCGAGAACACCCAGCGCAGCGGCCGCAAGGGGTTCAGTGCCGCGAGGTTGATTTGTCCCCGGGTCGGCGTTCGCGATTCCGGCAGCATGAAGAACGCCAGCAGCAGATTGCAGGCGTTTAGGACCGATGCTGCAATGAAGGGCAACCGCAGCCCATGGTCACCGAGCGCGCCGCCGAGGACGGGGCCGATGATGAAGCCCATGCCGAACATGGCATTCAAAAGACCAAAGCGGCGTGCGCGCTTGGCCTCCGGAGAGATGTCTGTGATGTAGGCGGTCGCCACCGAGGTGTTGGCACTCGTCAGACCGGCGACGGCACGACCGAGCAACAGCATCCAGAGATTGGGTGCGAACGCCAGGAACAGGTAGTTGACCGCCGCGCCGGCGAGTGAAATCAGCAGCACCGGGCGTCGGCCGAGCCGGTCGCTCAGCGAACCGAGCACCGGTGCGAAAACGAACTGCATGGCCGCGTAGAGCGCCATCATGATGCCTATGAAGGGCGCCACGTTTTCAGCGTGGGTGACATCCTTCAGCAGCGAAGGCAGGATGGGAAAGATGAGGCCGAGGCCGACGGCATCCAGAACGATGGCGGTGAAGATGACGATGAGCGGTCTGTTCATGGTGAGCTCGAGCTTCGATTCTCTGCGAAAAATATGTACTCAGTACATAAAGTGTACTCGATACAATTGACGCATGTCCGAACCATCCGATCGCCGATCCCGCAAGCGCCTCGCCACGCGGCAAGAGATTTCCAATGCCGCCACGCGCCTCTTCTGGGAGCGAGGCTTCGATCAGGTGACAGTGGACGAGATCGCGGCGGCGGCCGATGTGGGGCGCATGACCGTGTTCAATCACTTTCGCCGCAAGGAGGACATGTTCTTTGACCGCGACGACGAGGGCCGCGACGTCTTGCGCGACGCCTTGCGCCAACGAGATCCCGGCGTCGCGCCGATCGAGGTGCTGCGTCTGCTGGCGCATCGGCTGGTGGCGCAGCAGAGCCCCTACGTCAATTTCTCTCCTGAGAGCCAAAGCTTCATGGCGACGATTGCGGGCAGCGAAACCCTCAAGGCTCGGGCCAGGGCGATACGCGACGAGCTTGCGCAAGTCGTCACGGTGGCGCTGGCCGAATGCGCAGGGCGCGAACCCACCGACTCCGCTGCACACCTGGCGGCCAACCTGCTCTTGGCGACCTGGACCGTGGCCTTCATCCAAGCGCACCGGACCTTTCAACAGAGGAGAGACGCCAAGGAAGCAAAGGCCACGTTTCTCGCTTTTGTCGACAAGGGAACCCTCGGTGCAAAGGCCGCATTGGCAGGTACGCCTTACGCCTGAGAGCTTGCCGCAGAGGTCACCTGCGGGCGGTCGCGTGCATCCACCGCGTCGGCGTTTGCGAGTTCGTCAGGCCTTGTGCGGGTGGTGTGCTCGCGAATGTGCAACCCATTCGCTGAATGCCAGCCGCCCCTTGGCATCCGGCGCTCGATGACGAGCCGTGCACCATTGGGCGAACTCGCGCGGGTCGACGTGCACCCGGACGGTCGCGACACCCTTGGCGAGGAAGAAGGCCTCCACTCGCGTCGCATAGCCCTCCCATTGCTCATGCGTGGGCGCGAAGGCTGGCCCGTCAGACATCATCGCCTTGATCTCGTCGTAGTTGTCACCGTCGTACCAGGCCAATGGAACGGGGCCGGCGATCCAGGGCCGCTGACGGACGGCTTCGGCCACCTCAGTCATCGCCGCGCCCCTTCTTCGGCTTCTTGTCCTTCTTGTCCTTGTGTCCGTGGCGATCGTCTGCGTCGCGCGCTTCATACCGCTCGCGAATCCAGCGTTCCTGCACGAAGTAGACCGGTTGGCCACAAGCGGAGTATTCCGCGCAGTGCTTTGCCCAATGCTTCTGATGTCCCGGCGGAACGTAGAGGTACACCGGCTCTTGGTGAACGACCACGGGTGCCGGCGCGACGATGATCGGTCTGGCGTAGACCAGTGGTGGCGGCGGCACATTGCCGATGTCGACGCGGCCGTAGACCCCGGGCTGGTTGATTCCGATGGACACACCCACGGAGGTCTGGGCTGCGGCCGATGTGGCGGCGAACAGGGTCAGTGCGATGGCGGTGGTTGCATTCATGGCTTGCTCACGGGAAAGAGAAACTCAGCGGGGGCACCGCGGCGGTCACGTCGACGGGCACCGTCTTGACGACCCCTGCCGATGTGGCTTCGATCGTGTACTTGCCGGCTGCGCCGCTGTCGGTCGCGAAGACCAATGCAACGGGATTCGCCACATAAGCCGTCCTGACCGGGGCCTGGATCGGCAGCGATGTGGTGAACGCACCTGTGGTGGCATCGACCGGCGCCCACGCCGACTCGATCGTGGGACCCCCGGTCAGTCCCTGAAGCGCCCGCACCGTCGCGGTCGGCGGGGTGACGGTCCCCGTGACCGTCCGCGGTGCTGAGGCTGCGGTCGGCGGAGCGATCGCGAGCGCAGGGCTGTTGACGTAGGTGTACGCGGTCGAGACCACGGGCACGCCGGTCATGACGGCTGTCACGTGGCCCGCCGAGGTCACGACGAGGTCGTAGGTCCCGACCGGAACGGGGTACAGCACGAACTGGCCGCTCGCGTCGGGCGGCGTGGCCTTCAACGGCACACCGTTGCTTTGCAATGAGACATTGGTGCTGCCGCCCACGATCGACGCATCGACGTAGCCGATGACGCGCATCCCGGCGTCTGACAATCTCGGGATCACGCTGATCACCGGCTTGAGGTTGTACTGCCCTGAGGTGCCGCGCTTGACGACCGACTTGCAGGCATCGAAGTCGAGCACGAAGTCGGCGACCTGGTCGCTCGCCACGTCGATGTCGGTGTTCAGTTTGATACCGCTCTGCTGCGCGCTCGGCGTCGTCAAGGCGGTCTCGGCACCGCCGGTCGGGGTCACGGAATTCGCCAGAGGGGTCGCTCCGCCATTGGTCGCGAGCACGAGCCGCAACTGGGTGTATTTGCCGGCGGGCAGCGAGGTCTGCCCGAGATCCTGAAGGACACCGTTGGACAGCGTCAGCAGGTCGATGCGCTGCGCCGGGTTGATGGTGATCTCCGACCATCCCGCGTCACTGTCCGCGGCATCGACGTTCTGGTTGACGCGCACTTTCTCGATCGTGATGTTGACCGCGTCATAACCGCAGGACGGCGCATCGGTGATCGCCAGACGAAGCGTCCCAGGTGCCGTACCCGTGCCGCCGATGCCACCCCCGCCGCCTCCGCCACAACCCGCCACGGCGATGGAAGCTGAGATTGCAAGTGCCGAACTCATGCGCACGATGTTCATGATCATCCCCTTGAAGTTCGGGCGCCATCGAGGCGCTCTTCCATGTAATAGATGCCCAGGCCGACTTGCGCGCGAGGAACCTCGGTGTCGTCAGGCCCGACGTCGTCGTGTTCGGCGAGCCAGCGATCCAGTTCCTCGAGAAGCGACTGCGCATGCGTGGCGCTGAGTTCGCGAAACGCCGGCAAGTGGTCGGCCGCGATGCTTCGGTACGAGACCTTGCGCTGAAAGCGAGGGTCGGTCGCGCCGTGCTGCAGGTTGTGGTCGATGGTGTCGATCAGGCCCGCGACGTCGGTGCCGAGGATGTCCAGCTTCTCCGCCTCGCCCCGCTGCGGCACGTACGCACGCGCCACGGCTGCCAGCCGGCCGTCGGCACGCTGAACGACCGCGCCCACCCTGAGCAACTCGTCGAGCACCGCGCGAGCCGGAACGTCGCCGCTGTGACGCCGCACGAGCGCGGCGAAGCCCGCCTCGCCATCGATCTCGAGCGCGCGCGGCTGTCCGTTGCGGTTCAGGAAGTCCGGGTCGCGTATCCACCCGGTGAGCACGCGTGCCGCGCGGTTGTAGCGCCCCTCGGGCAACTCGCCGGACTCGTTGCTCGAACTCACGAGGCGCTGCACGTCCTTGCGGGTCAGGCCGGTGAGAATGGACGCACGCGAGATCGAGGGCTTCTTGCCGGGGATCGCGAAGTCGTTCATCGCAACGTCCACGTAAGCACGCTTGGCCAACTCCTCGAAGGCACTGAACGGCATCGAATGTCGAAGAATCAAGCGCATCAGCGGGCGCAAGAGCTTCATCAATGCGGCGTTGAGCGCTGTGCTCGGTTGAGTCCGTATGTCCATATTTGGGATTTTTATCCCAAATATGGATCGAGGTCAATGTGCGAGCGCCGCGCTCCTCCTGGCAGGTCCACCAATTGCGTCCGCAACTCGTCGAGCTCGATGGTTCCACCGAGACGGATGAACTCGTGCTCTGCTTCGGCCGCCAACGCCAACTGGATGGGACGCGGCAGGGCACCGAAGGTGGTCTTCAACAGCATGCTCTCCTGCGACAACAGCGCCAGGACAGCGGTCATCAACGCCTGGATGTCGTGGTTCGCCCCCGGGCCTTGCTGGTCGGCGCGGGCCTGGGTCACGATCCCCGCCACCAATCGACCGCTTGCAGCAGCCTGCTGAGCGAGTTCCGTATCACCGGCGATCGGCAGCAGGACCGACCGCCACTCCGACAGGTGCGCAAGGAGGGCATGCGCGAGTGCGTCGAACGCGGTTCGTCGTTCTTCGCCGTCGACCAGCGCCACGCGCGTCAAGAGCAAGGACAGGAACGCCTGTTGCTCACGCAGCACGATCGCAAGTTCGGACTCCATGGTTGTTCTCCTGCCCCAGGGGCGTTCGACAAGTCCCATTGTGATTGGGAAAAATCTCCCAATCCGTAGGACAACAACTCATGGACTTGAGGGCACGGAGGAGGCGACGAGCCACTTCGCAAGCAGGCGCATGAAGGTAACCGAGGGCATTCAAACGGAACCCCAGGCAGATGAAAGTGACCACTCCTGGAAGCGATCAAGTCAGCCGGCCGCGAGTGCTCTCAATCGCCCCAGTAACTCGTTCACGATCTCGCCGTAACTGCGCCGCTCGGACTTGCTGACCCATTGCGCGAACGCGACCCGGAAGACGGCGATGCCCACCGCGGCCACGAGACTCGCGTCCGGCTCGTCGACGCCGCGCACGCGCAGCCCCTGCACGAGCGCTGCGGAGAGTGTCGCCATCTTGATCAGTTCGCGTTCGTGCAGGTCGGGGTTGGCGGCGATCACCGAGTTGCGCAGGCGCGCGAAAGGCCGGCGCTCGTCATCGAAGAAGTCGCCCGCCTTCACCAGGGCTGCGGCGACCGCGTCGACTGGTGACGTCTCGGCCGGCGCGTGGGCCAGGGCGTCCACCATCGTCTGCTGCAACCGTTCCGAACCATGGAAGAGGACTTCGCGCTTGTCGGCGAAGTAGCGAAAGAACGTGCGCGCCGTCAGCCCCGCGCGTTGCGCGATGGCGGCCACCGTCGTCTGCTCGTAGCCGATCTCGCCGAACAGTTCAATGGCCGCGGCGCGAAAGCGACCTTCGGCGTCGGGCTCCCAGCGACCCATGCTGTTCCCAGGGTGTTGACACAGAGTGACATCATAGATCTATACTGATGGCACTCAATGACATCAACGGAGCACGCAATGCGAATTCTCGTCACCGGTGCCTCGGGCTGGATCGGCTCGGCCAGCGTCAAGGAGCTCATCGCCGCGGGACATCAGGTTCTCGGGCTCGCGCGCAACGACGATGCGGCCGCCAAGATCGTCAAGCTCGGCGCCGAGGCGTTGCGGGGCAGCCTGGACGATCTCGCCAGCCTGCGCGCCGCGGCCGCACGGGCCGACGGCGTCGCGCATCTCGCCTACAACCACGACTTCTCGCAGATGGCTGCGGCTGCGCGGACCGATCGCGCGGCCATCGACGCATTCGCCGACGTGCTGCAAGGCACGGGTGGCCCGCTGTTGATCGCGTCGGGCACGCTGGGGTTGGCGCCGGGCCGCGTGGGGACGGAGGAGGACGCACCAAGCGCCGGGGTTCATCCACGGATTGCCAACGCCGCCCACACCCTCGGCCTGTCTGAGCGGGGGATCCGCTCGATGGTCGTGCGCTTCGCTCCCACGGTGCACGGTGCCGGCGGTGATCACGGATTCGTCGCGGTGCTGGCGCGGATCGCGCGTGAGAAGGGCGTCTCGGCCTTCATCGGCGAGGGTCAGAACCGCTGGCCGGCGGTCAACCGGCTCGACGCCGGCAAGCTGGTGCAGTTGGCGATCGACAAGGCAGCCCCGGGCACCGTGCTGCACGCCGTGGCCGAGGAGGGCATTGCCACACGCGACATCGCCGCGGCGCTCGGCCAGTTCCTGGGCGTGCGGGTGGAGGCCATCCCCGCCGACCGTGCGCAGGCGCACTTCGATTGGCTGGGCATGTTCTTCGGTGCCGACGCGCCGGCTTCCAGCGCGCGCACGCGCTCGTTGCTGGCCTGGAAGCCCACGCACCCGACGCTGCTCGAAGACATCGCGGCCGGGAACTATCCCGGCCGGTGATCGCGACGGCTGGCGGCCACACGCGGCCTTGCTGGGTCGCTCCGGGCAGCCGCCAGCACGCGCTCGACAGGTTCGGTCCAGCCATGAGGTGTTCCGACCGTTGTTCCAACACCTGATCGACGGTGAGTCGGCGGTCGACAAGACGGCGTCGTACGGTTGAATCGTGTGCTGCGAGCGACGGCCCGTTCGCTGGCGTGCACCCGCTACTTCTTCTTCAGCCTGCGGTAGGCGGTGTCCGCCTCGGGCGCGCGGGTCGTGTCGCTCAGCCCGCGCTTGAGATCGCGCGCACCTTGCTGCACGCGCGCGCTGGGCACGCCGCCGGTCGTGCCGACCTTCTCGTCGCGGTCGTGGGGCAGCGACGGGTTGGAAGACTCGGCGGCCGAGTTCGTCGCGACGCTGGGTGCAGGCACGGGCTTCGGCTTCGCGTCGTCTGAAGAGCTGCCCACGCTGTCGGGTCGGGTGTTGCGAACGCTGGGTGGGGTCATGGAGTTCTCCCTGTCGAAGAGGCGGCTCGGCCGCAGGCCGAGTCCACCGGTCGCACGATGTTGCGCGGACCCACATGCGGCGTCCCTCGGTCGACGCCGAGTGCTGGCGTCGGAGCGCACCTACAACCGCGCACCCGGTCTTCGACGCCGTCGCTGCTGCGCTGATCGTGGCGACTTCTTCGCGGGGCGATTTCGTGCCGCATCGCACGCCCACGCCACCGGGGACGCGCGGCGCTGTCAAGGCCGGCGTTGACGCGACGAAGCTTCCTCCAGGGGGTGCCTCGCATGTGGAAAACTGTGGCCGGGTTGATGTTCGGGATGCTGGTCTCGGCGGGCACGCTCGCTGCGGATCTGACCGCAACGGAAATGCGCTGGTTGCGCGGCGTCTGGCCGGTCGTCGCCTTCGCGAAGGAGGCCGGGATGCCGCTGGACATCGTGGTGCAACCCCAGCCCACACCCGACGTCGCCCCGCTGGGCCTGGCCTTCGTGGAGGGGCGCTGCAAGCTGGTGCTGTCCATGCGCGGAAATCCCGAGGCGGACGCAGCACTTGAGCGAATCGAACCCGAGCTCCTCGACGCCGCGCTGGAGCTGATGGCGGCACACGAACTGGGGCACTGCCGGCGCTACCTGGACGGTGCGTGGTACGACGTGCCCGCGGGCTTTGCTGACGGCTCATCGTCCGCTTCGAGCCCGCAGGCGGGCGTCGCCAGCGCGGACACGCGGGCGGCGCGCCGCGAGGAAGGCTATGGCGACCTCGTCGGCCTGGCCTGGGCGGGGCGGCATCATGCGGCGCAGTACGCACGCCTGCACGCGTGGCTCGTCCGCGAGCGTTCGACGGACCGCATCGACGGAAGCCCGCACGACACGCTGGCTTGGGTGGCATTGGCCCAGGACAAGGCGCTGCTCGACAGCGGCTCGATGTTCGCCGCGGCGGCGTTGCTCTGGACACGTGGCCTGGCTGCCGGAAACTGACTGAGCAACGGCCATGCCGTGTGCTTCGGGCACACGCTGCGCCAGAACCACCGTCGCTCGGGGCCTGGCTCCCAGTCCGATTTGAAAACAGGCGGTGCTCCTACAGCCGGCTGGCCGAAGCTCGCATATCTTGGCGGTTGGCTGGCGTCAGCCGCGAGACTCGGAGCGACCATGAGACGACCGTACACAGAGGAATACAGAGGCTACACACTCCGGTGCGCCCCTCAGGCCACCGAGGACGGCAGATTCCTTGCGTTCTGCATCATCAGTCACGGCAGCGCGCCGGCGCAGGTGGACCGTGCGGGCGTGCTGGATCTTCCGAGCTTCGCGGACGAAGAAACGGCTGCCATGGCCAGTTGGAGCGCGTCGACCCGGTGGCTGGAAGACGGCATCGGCATGCAGCCGAGCGCACCGCAGGTGACCCGCAGTGCAGGTGCGGGCGTTCAGGTCCGCCACCTGCTGCCGAAAGTACATGCCGCGCGAACCGGTGTGCTGCACGCCGTGGCGCCTGGCGCCGGGTGAAACTGGCACCCACCCCTCAGAGAGCAATGACTGGACACGCGCGGTGAGCGCATGCCCTCTCGACCCAGTGCCAGCGTGATGCGGGCAGCTGCTTCGCGGCGGTGCTGCGCGGCGATCGCGCTCCTTGGCGTGCTCGCGCTGCAACCCAGCGCGTTCGCCGGCGCGCCCACTGAACGTTCGAGCCGCCCCCGCGTCACGGCACCCCGTGCGCTGCCAATCAGCAGCGCCAGCGGCTTGCCGACCGCCGTGACCGCGATCCTGCGCGGGTCGGGGCTGCCCGCGAAGAGCTTTGCTTTCGACGTGCGTTCCGTCCAGGCCGACAACACGCCCTCGCTCCTCGAGTTCAACGCGGACCAGCCGTTCCTGCTCGCGTCGACCGCCAAACTCGTGACCTCGCTGGCGGCACTCGACCTGCTCGGTCCGCAGCATCGCTGGCGCACGATGGCCTACTCCAGCGGCCCCCTGGTCGACGGGCGGCTGGCGGGCGACCTCGTCATTGTCGGCGGCCAGGTGGGCCTGACGGGCAACGAGCTGCGGCGCTGGTTCGCGCAGATGCGCGCGGAGGGCCTGCAGACGATAGACGGCGACATCGTTCTCGGCGACGTCGCGCTGCTACACGAGCGGGATCCGAAGCAGTCGCCTGCGACCGAGGAAGAACGTGCGCCCGACGCGCCGATGGACGGGGCGGCCTACAACCGCGGCAGGCTGCTGGTGACGGTGGGCCCGGGCGCCGGTGATCGCGCCGTGGTCACGCTGACGCCGCGGCCCGCGAACGTGCTCGTCGTCAACGACGTTCTGATGGGCGGCGGCTGTGCCGCCTTCGCGCGCTGGAAGAGCCCCGATGAGATCGATTCCGGCCCGCCGCTGCAACTGTGGGTGCGCGGCCGTTGGCAGCTCGATTGCGACGCGGACGACATCACCTACGTGACGCCACCGCCCGGGGTCCGCCTCGAGCCGGCGTTGGGTGCCGCACCGGCCCTGCCGATCGCTGCACCGGTCATGGTCGCCAAACTCTGGGCCGACGCCGGCGGGGCGCTGCGCGGCCGTGTCGTCGAGCGCGAGACGCCGGCGGCGCGGCCGCGCACGGCGCGGTGGTCGAGCGAGCTCGCCACACCGGTCGGCGAGGTGCTGCGCGAAATGAACAAGACGAGCAACAACGAGGCGGCACGCAGCGTGCTGCTCTCGCTGGCACCGGGTGCGCCGGAATCCGCCCGGGACACGATGAAATCGCGGGCGTTGCCGGCAGCACAGGAACGCATCCGGGCATGGCTGCTCGCGCAAGGTCTGCGCGACGGTGACATCACCGTGGTCGTCGGCTCAGGCCAGTCGCGCGCAGAGCGCGGCAAGCCGCGCGCGTTCGTGGAACTGCTCCGCAACGCCTGGCGAGGCGCGAACTCGCAGACCCTCGTCGATTCGCTGCCGATTGCCGGCGTCGATGGAACGCTGGTGCACCGCATGCTGAACGGCCAGGCCACCGGCCATGCGTACCTGAAGACCGGCACGCTCTCGGACACGCGGGCGCTGGCAGGGTATGTGCGCGCGCGCAGCGGCAAGGTCTATGCGGTGTCCATGATCGTCACCGATCCCCGCGCCGCCAGCGGGACGTCGGCTCTCGATGCGTTGATCGAGTGGATCGCACAGGTCGGCTAGTCCGGGACCTTCAAAAAAAGAGACCCACCCGGCGAACCGGATGGGTCTGCAAGCCCTTCAGAAAGGACGTCGTTGGGACGTTTGAATTTTCTGCAGACGGTGCCGACGCGTCTGTCAGACAACTTCTCGCGTGCGGCGCTTGATCTGTCCGACAGGCGCCCACCGGGCTTGCGGGCCGAGGTCGACGGCGCGGTATCGGCGTCAGCCGACCTGCCGCTGATGCGCGTAGCACCACGCCCAGTCTTCGCCCGGCTCCAGCGACCGGATCACCGCGTGGCCGGTCGTCGCGTGGTGGCGCGTGGCGTGCTGGTTCTTCGACGAGTCGCAGCACCCGACGTGGCCGCAGTGCACGCACAGCCGCAGATGCACCCACCGGTCGCCCATCGCCAGGCACTCCTCGCAGCCGCGGGACATGGCGGCGTGCGGCGTCGCGGGGACATGGTTGCAAGGCTTGATCGACATGGAAGGCTCCGGGCCACGCAGGGGATTCGCAACGAGAAGTGACGACGGTCAGGCCGATGTGCTCGGCGTCGACAGGTACTGGTGGATCTGCGCCACGGCCGCCGCGCCTTCGCCGATCGCGCCGCCCACGCGCTTGACCGAGCCCGAGCGCACATCACCGACGGCGAAGACGCCGGGCACGCTGGCCTCGAGTGCCGCGGGCTGGCGATCGCCGGCCGCCGCGCCCAGCGCGTTGCCGGTGACCACGAAGCCGGCCCGGTCGACGGCCACGTGGCAGCCTTCGAGCCAGCGGGTCTCGGGGTCGGCACCGACGAACAGGAACACGTTGCGCAGCGCCCGTTCTTCATCGACCTCGGCGCGCTGGTCGCGCCAGGTCACCGCTTTCAGGCCGCCCGGCGCGTCGCCGTGCAGCTGGGTGATCGCGGTGTGCGGTCGCAGTTCGATGTTGGGCGTGGCCTCGATGCGGTCGATCAGGTAGCGCGACATGCTCGCCGCGAGGCTGGGGCCGCGCACCAGCATGTGGACCTTGGACGCGTGCTGCGACAGGAACACCGCCGCCTGGCCGGCCGAGTTGCCGCCGCCCACCAGCACGACCTCGGTCTGCGTGCACATCGTCGCTTCGAGCGCCGACGCCCAGTACCAGATGCCCCGACCCTCGAACTCGCCCAGCCGCGGCACGTCGGGCCGGCGGTAGCGTGCGCCGCTGGCGATGACGACGGTGCGGGCGCGCAGCCGACGGCCATCGGTGAGCCGCAGGGTCAGCTCGCGGTCCGGCCCCGTGCGTCCGCAATCGAGCGAGGCCACCTCGGCCGGGATCAGCATCTCGGCGCCGAACTTCTGCGCCTGCACGTAAGCGCGTCCCGCCAGCGCCCCGCCGGAGATGCCGGTCGGGAAGCCCAGGTAGTTCTCGATGCGCGCGCTGGCGCCGGCCTGGCCGCCGAACGAGCGGCAGTCGAGCACGACGACGCGCAGCCCCTCGGACGCGGCATACACGGCCGTCGACAGCCCGGCCGGGCCGGCGCCGACCACGGCCACGTCGAACAGGTCGTCGTGGTCCACCGTGTCGACCATGCCGATGCAGCGGGCCAGCGCGGTGTCGCTGGGGTTGACCAGCACCGAGCCGTCGGGGCACACGACCAGCAGCTCGCCGGTGGCCGCGCCGTACTGCTCCATCAGGGTGGCGGCGCAGCTGTCCTGGTCGGCGTCGACGACGTGGTACGGCTCGCCGTTGCGGCGCAGGAAGTTCTGCAGGCGCAGCAGGTCGGCCGACCCGGGCCGCCCGATCAGCACCGGCCCGCTCGCGCCCGCCTCGATGAGGGCCACGCGCCGCAGGATCAACGCCCGCACCAGGCGCTCGCCGAGGTCGGCCTCGGCGATGATCAGCGCACGCAGCTGGCCGGGGCTCAGCAGCAGCACGTCGACGCGTTCCTGCGCCGT